>JAEIGA010002281.1_pt1 | contig 30620 bp, 43 predicted proteins | sample 9270691 | NCBI WGS metagenome assembly JAEIGA01 (sample SAMN17057246, study PRJNA624740) | gut metagenome | biome: biome; isolation source: fecal sample | host: Bos grunniens | place: China: Xizang | collected 2019
AGCATAGCGTTGTGAAGTTCTGCCTTGTATGCCTTATAGCTCTCTTTGGAGCTTAGGTCGATGCTCTTCTCATTTTCAATTATCATCTTCATTAACCTCTACTTTCACATACCTGGAACGATAGCCCCTCGTCTTCGCCTTACTGATTGCCGAGTAAATATTATTTGTTGTCTTGCTGGTTTTCCTCGCCAACTCCTCGGCACTACTCGCTACCACAAGCGGTAGCTCAAGGTCGTCTTTTGTAATTTCCATCCACAAAGTCATTTCAATCACCTACCATGAGACCGCTATGTCGCACTGTGTCGGGTTTCCCACTGCAAAGCCTCCGGTGTCTAAACTGATGCCGGTTCCGAGTGATGTCTCGACCAGAGTACCCATCGGATGCACATCCCGGTTGCAAGCGCATATCACATAATCGCCGTACATTTTGACTCCGTCATCTCGTACCCAGTATTCGCCCTCAATTCCAAAGTTTCGGGCCTGCTCGATAACTCCGTCCATCGGTAGGTTGTAGTATGTCTCAAGACCGCTCGGACCGTTATAGACTCCGCCGGAAGGTGTCAGGCATCCTCCGCTTGGCGCACTGTATGCAGGTGTCGGTGTGTAACTCGCCTCGATAATCGGCTCTGCTGCCTTCTTGGCCTTCGCCTCCTCTAACTCCTTGAGCTTCTTCTCGAGTTCCTCAATCTGTTTCTTCATGTCCTTGACCATCTTGTCGAGGTTGGTTGTCAGGCCCTCAATCTGCTCTGTGTGGGTTTTGTCGTTCTCGCTCATTTTGTCGAGCGTTCCCTTCATCCGTTCGAGCTCTGCCCTTGTTGTGGTTCCCTGATCGCCGATGGTTGTCTGTAAGTCCGTGATTTTGATGTTGAGTCTGTCGATGTCATCCTGTCGGTTCCGGTCCGCTTTGATTGAGGCGACCATGAAGCCAACCAGGCCTATGAGGAACAATGCCTCAAGTATTACTTTTGCAATTTCCAGTTTTTTCATTTTCCCTGTCCTTCCTTTGCTTTCTTGATAATCTGCTCTTGTTCTGCCTGTGCTAACTTCCGCCTGATGCTTTCCTCCGGCATCGGCACGACGTAGGTTGTTTCGTATATCCTGTCGATTATGCGGTCGTCGTACTTCAAATCATCGAGGCTGTGATTACTCGTATAGATTGTGAGTTGCTTTGCGTTATATCTCTCGTTCACGATGTGATAAAAGCGTTCGTTTATCCAGTCCTTCGGAATCTCCGTCCCGAAGTCGTCGATAACAAGCACTTGATACTTGATAAGCTTTCGGAGCAGCTCACTCTCGCTCGGTCCGTCGCTGTCCCATGTCTCCTTGATCTCATTGAGTATCTGCGTCGAGGTTGCGAAGTACATCGTCTTGCCATGTTCGACCATGATCTCGTTGAGCAGACTGATTGCCATGCGTGTTTTGCCTGAGCCTTTAGTCCCCGACCAGAGATACAAGCCTTTGCCTTTTGCGAAGTTCTCGTCAAAATTCTTGTACCACTCCCGGATGATGCCGTTCATAACCTTGACTGCGTCCTGATCTGCGTATATCGGAGTACGGAAGTTCCCGAGATGCGCATCCTGATATATGTCGGGGATGTTGGCGGTCTTCTGTGTATCGCGCCTACATTCCAAACTTCTTATACCATTCATACGAGCCGTAGACTGGCTCCCTTCGAGCTGTGCTTTCAGCTCCACCCACTTTCTCTCCATCTCCCCGTCTGTCATTGTTCGCGCCTCCTTCCTTCAATCTGTCAAAGATAATCTTGCGCCACCCGTTCGCCATGCCATAATCAATCAACTCCATGAGCTTCTTTTCTCCGTATTCGCCGATAGCCTTGTCAATTTGACTCAGGGTTCTGCCGAAGCCTATCGGGGTTTTGATGGGTTCCTTGATTTCCTCCCGGTACTTGAGCCATGTGATAAGCAGCTCTTTGAGTTCGCCCGAGTATGGTTTCTCGTCTATCAGGGGAGTGAGGTCATCAACTGTGACTGAGGCTTTCTTCTTCCCCTTGGGCTTCGGAGTGGGTTCGGGTGTGCCCATATACTCTTTCTCTTGTTCTATTGTTATATTGTTATATTGTTCTATTGATGTTAGTTGCCTGTTAGTTGCCTGTTGATTGTCTGTTAGTTGACTGTTAGTTATACTGTTAGGCGACTGATACATATCGTAATTATTTACCGTAATTACGCGGAATTTTGAGTATGCTTTGTCTGTTAGTTCTCCTGTTAGAATTAGGTGTTTTAGTGCCGTCCTTGTCTGTTGAATTGAAAGACCACTTTCTTCAGCCAACTTCGGAAGGCTCGTCACAAATGCACCCCTCGGAATCTCTACTCCCTTAAAGCTCCCGGCTTTCCAGTTCGCTTTCCAGAGCGCGTGAGTAAACAACTTGTACGTGTAGACGTCCTTGTACCATTCCCACTCCATTATTTTTTTGTCGACGATTACAAAACCCATCTTATTCCCCTTACATCGTGTATCTCATAAATCTGCATTTCTTCCCGTATCTGTTGAGCCTCTTCTCCGGGTGCTTCCTGATCTTCTCTCCGTCGCTGATCAGCTCGCTCACTCTGGTCGCAAGCTTGGTTATCCCCAACTCGTTGAAAGCCTCCATCGGAGTGATGCTGCCGAAGTCTTTGATATACTTAACTATCATTTCTTTCTGTGTCATCCCCTGCCTCCTCAATCGTTACCGTGACTCCCGGAGTGTCCGAGTAGTGCTTGAAGACATTAAGCTCCACGATCTGCGTGTCATCGTGATAAGCGACTCCGTTTAGTCCGTCACATATAATCTTTGCTATGTTATCCGCATCGGGCTTCTTTGTAGGCCTGATCACGTCCGTCCGCATGAGTGCAGCTTGTTTCTTGCTCACGCTCTTCGGAATCTCCTGAAGCGCAATGATGATCATCCTCAGCGGTTCCTTGTCCATCCAGGCCTTGCCCTTGGCCTCTTGCATATACATAACCTTCACAAGGTTCTCATAGTTCGCTGTGTCTTTGGGCGTGTATGCCCTGGCAAATCCGCCCTGCATCGTCACCCTCGGCCTTCCCTTACCCTTGACCGGTCCGGGAATAGTAAATGTGATTGACATGTTCACCTCCTCGCCCCTCAGTCCACCCGAGGGGCGTTTATTTCGTGGTATATTGTGGTATATTATGAGAACAACGCGGTCTGCGCATCGTTCGTGCTTGCGTTATTCGCCTCAGGTGCGACTTTTTCACTCTCAACGGTTATTTCTTCGCCTGTGGGCTTTTCGTCGCTCTGTGGGGCTTCTACGATGTCCACGTAGTCCTTTGAACCGTCCTCGCGGATAACCGCCTGGTCTGCCTCGTAAGCGGTCTGCATATCTGTTGACATTATGCCGTAGTGTCCGAGAAGCTGACGAAGGAGGGTCTTGATTGCCATCGAGTCGAAGTCCTTTTCCCAGAACGTGTAACCCTTCTTTGCTTTGTAACCCATCGAATATCTCTCAGCGTGTGCCTCCATCTTCTTCTTTGACCAGTAGATAGCCTTGCGGAAGCCGTTGAGGTACTCGAAAAAGGCATAATATCCAACGGTCGGAGCCTGTTCCCTCTCATATTCATCCTCTATCAAGTTGACCTCAATTTCTTCTTCGAGCGGGTCGTATCGTACAAGCTCGCCCTCTTTGATTGCGATTGCGTTTATTCGCTTGTAATATCCCGACCGGATAGCGAGCTGCATCATGCCCTTGTAGCCGAGTATGAATTGTGCCTCCTTCGTGCCGTTCTTGCGATTCTCGAAGGGCACCATGTAGTAGTAGCCAAGCTGCGGCGACGGGGACAAGTGCAAGCTCTGTCCGAGTAGTGCCGCCGATAGTATCGATGGGTTTGTGCACTCTTGCAGTGCTGGGTTAGCCTGAGCGGCTGAAATAATAGATGTTACAAACTGTTGCCCGTCCTTACCTCCGACAACCTTCGATATCTGGTCCCTAACCACGTCTTGCGTGAGATATGCCGTAAGCCCGAGCTTTTTCTTCAAGTTGCTTAATTGATTTGTTACCGCCATTTTATCCTCCTTATACTGCCTTAAACTCTATGCCGTGTGCGTTAAAGTACGCTTTTAACTCCTTAGCCTGCGCGATTGTGACGTACGCCTGAAACGCGACCCACATCCTCGGCTCTTCCTTGCTAATCTCAGCCATGAAGCCTGTCTCCTCAACCTTGACCGCCTCAGCCTTTGCCTTTTGAATGTCTGCCTGTCGCTTTCCCTCCTCGATTGCTTTCGCAAGGTCAAGTGTGCGCTTGTACTCCGTTTCAGCCTCAAAAGCGAAAGCTTCAAGCCCTCGAATGGTTGTTAAGTCCTTCTCGATCTGCTCAACCTTATCCCTCAGGGCAAGCTCGATTGATTTCATAGTGACCGTCTTGTTGAGCCATTTCTCGTCGAAGATCTGAGGCAAGCGCAGCCATTCCGGATGCGGAGTATTCTCCCAGATAGAGCCGATCTGCTCTCGCTTGGTCGCTTTCTGTTCTTCCTCGAAAGCTTTGACTTGCTTGTCGATGATCTCCACGGGCTTCTTGATAATCTCAATCAACTCGTTAATCTGGTCTTTGAACGGCTGAAAGCCCTCCATGTACTCACACTCACGCTTGAGCCTCTCCTTGTTCAAGGTGTCCTTTAAGTTGTTAAGCTTCGCCCTGTCCTTCTTCGCCTCGGCGACATTGTCCTCTGTGTAGACCAAGGTCTCATAGTCATGCATCTTGGTCAAAAGCTCGCCCTTTAACTCTTCATAGTTAAACTCGAGCGGAGCGGGTAACTGATAATCTTTAATTTTTAGCTCCATTTTCCCTGTCCTTTCTGTTTTTTATTCGCGTCCTCCCCACTGATGAGGAATATTATCTTTGAGCCATTCAAGGTCTTTAATCATTTCGTCAATCTGCTTTTCTAACTCTTTTCCATTATTGAAGCGGTTGAGTTCTAAAACCAAGTTCTCCGGACTCATTTCACGAGCCCACATATCACTCTCGACCTTGAGAGAAAGATGAGCGGAGTTTTTTTGCGATCTTAACTCTGGAAGTCTTACTATTCTGAACAAGCCTTTCATCACGGCGCGGTCGACTTCATACTTCGGTTTGATTCCTTTATTAGCTCGAATCCTGTGCATCTCTCTTTGAACCCGAGCAAGTTCTTTTTGTATCTCCTTTTTATCCCTTTCGCTCTTTTGCGATGCGGAGTCTAAAATTGAATACTCTTCTATCAGCCTGTCAAATTCTTTTTTTGCCTCGTCCATCTTCCCTGTCCTTTCTTTCTATTCTGTCCCTATCTGATGCAATATGTAACCGATATAATGCAATGTATCGGCCTTGATGGTGTTAAACTCTTCCGCTGAAATATTCACAAGTTTCTCGTCAGGAGTGTATATCCTATACGTCAGTGTCCCTTCACTGCGCAGACACGGATAGACATCATATTCGATTTCGCTGAGCAAGCTGATAAAAGTCTCCACCGATGCGTCGACACCTTTAATTTTCTTTCTTCTCTGTTGCTTGCATAGAATATAATCAACGTCTACGTCAAAGTATTGAGCGAGCTTGCCTATATTTTTCTTAGGAAATATCCCGTGTCTCATCCAATTGGTAACAGTTTGTTCGGACACTCCTAATTCTTCGGCAAGTTGCTTTTGCATAACCCCTTTCTCATTCATAAGGCTTTTAATCCGTTTTGCCAGTGTGTCGTTTTGTCGCATCTTCCCTCCTATATCCCCGGCAATATCAACGGCGGCTCCTTATCCTCCATCACATAACGCCAGAACCTTTCCTCTGCTGCCTTTAGTTCCTTGATATCCTCCTCGACATCCTTCCGGTCGAATTTGTATTCCTTGATGTGAACCCACAATTCATCCTCGAAGTCATACCGCAGATACCCTCGCAAGTACACGAAGTCGAACCCCGTGACCATGAGGTAGTGTAGGCACTGCGCGTAATATGCATGGGGCATGGCTTTCGGCTGCCACTTGTCCCTCTGCGCTTGACTTGCAATCGTCGCAGTTTTAATTTCTAAAATGCCCCGTCGCCCCTGCTTGTCGGTCAGCCATCCATCCAAGCTTGCGTGTGCAAACTCCATCTCAGTGTCGACCCATAAGTTGTCGGGCTTATACTCAACTTTAAGCTCGGGGTGGTCGAGTTTGAAAAGCTCTCGGATGTGCTTCTCGGCGTTGGTTCCAAAACGAACCGCCGGATTGTTTGAGATGTCTTCCTGTTTCTTCCGCCATGTCTTGATTCGCCACAAGTCGACATTGTTCATCCACGGGTTCATGCCAAGCACTGACGCGGCATCTGAACCGCCTATCCGCTTTCCCCTGGCATTCAACCAATCATCCCTGTCCTTGAATGTTGTCATCTTGACCATGCCTATTTCCCCTTTCTGCTCTCGACCTTGATAAGAGCATCAAACGCGGTTCCAATATGGTGGAGTTCCTTCCTGATCTTCTCCAACTCGTCCGCCTGCTTGTGGTCCTGCGGTATCGGGATAGCCGGAATCTGCTCGGGTGTTTCTAACTCAATCAACTCTCTCCCTCCTTTCACGTCTCTTCAAAAACCACCGGATATTGTGTGTTTGAACCCTTCCGGCAAATCTTAAGTAACGCCTGTTTTTCTTAATGTCTATCAGGCCAATTATCGCAAGTGCGCTCACGGCTCCGGTCGTGTTGTTGTACCGCGAGAGGAAGAGAACATCATCCGTTTCGTGCCTTGCTTTGAATAGTAATTGCATCTCCCAAACTGCAAGGTCTTTCGCCTTGCGCTCGAAGTGCTCAATCGTTTCATAAACCTCATTCAGTGCCATTTCTTCCCCTCCTCTTCGGGCGGTTGGCTATCAATACAAGCAAGCCTATCCAGGCCATGCAAGCCCCTATCAGGATGCATGAGAGTGTCGCGTCATCTTGTATCCCTACGCCGTAGAAAGCAAGCGCAATCATTACGCCCGTGATTATCTGCAAAAGCTTGTCAATCATCCCTTACCTCCTCCTCTGTGTATCCGAGGCTCCATGCCTCTTTCTTTGGCTCATAGGCCTCAACCTTAAGCCCTGCCTTCAGCTTCTTTCTGTGCCTTACATAGTCGTTAAGAGCGAGCCTGTCGGCTATCCTGTTAGCTCCGATCTCGGCGGTCACTCCGACCGGGTATCGCTTACCCTCAAGAGCCTCCATCTCGTTTAATATGTCGTAGACCTTACGCTTTGAACATTGCAGCTCCTCGGCTGCATCTGTGACTGATATCCAGTAGCGGCCTTTGTTGACCTTAGTAATAACGATGTTCGTTCCCTGTTCCTCCCTTCGCTTTTAACCGTTTTTAACCTGTGGTTGTAACGATTGGCACACGAATAAACTCCTCGGGCATATTGTACATTTTCGACAGATATGCGAGTTCGTGCGGTTTAATCTCCGTGCGGCCCTTTTCCCAATTTACCACGGTGTTTTTGCTAATGTTCATCGCATCAGCAACCTCATCCTGTGTCATTTCAGCATTGACACGAGCGGCCGCAAGGCTTATCTGTAATCTTTCCAAGTTCTCACCTCCTTCGGTTTTATCAACCTTGTTTATCATATCACTAACAGTTGTATTTGTCAACCATTAGTTTCAATATTATATTTTAGTTGTCTTTTGCGCTGATAAAATGTATAATTTAACCGAAGGAGGTGATTGTATGCAGTCATACAACGAGCATAAAGAGAATTTCAGACGCATCTTTTCTGCGAATTTGCGAAAATATATGAGATTATATGACATGAACCAAACAGACCTCGCAAATAGGCTTAATGTTTCACCGCAATCGGTATCATATTGGTGCTCTGGCAAAAAAACACCCGGCATAGATAAGATCGATGAGATGTGTAATTTGTTCCACTGTTTAAGGTCCGACTTAATGGAAGAAAAGAATGAGCAGAAGACGAACCTTACTCAACCCACAGATTTGATAGTTTATGATGACAAGTTGCCAACTGATATACTAATTAGCTTGGAAATGAAAAAAATGAGTCAGGCTAAACTTGATGCTTTGCTTCAATACTCAATTTTATTAAACAAAACGGAGGGATGATTATGAAAAAAAGACATTTAATCATAGCAGTTCTGTCCCTCGCCCTGGTCTCAGGGTGTGGGACTTCGGAACCAACTACCACAGCAACCACGCAGGCGACAACAATTACAACCACGACCGAGATGACGACCACCGAGGCGAAGTTTGAGAACGAAAGCGACCAAATTCTTAAGGACTTATCGGAGGGAAAGGCTGCCGATTATATTCAATCCTCTGTGTCAGGATGCATCATCACTGAATTAGGTATTCGACCTCACATAACCGTCAACCCGTCCTCTGCTATGAATTTTTTGCCAGTATGTGAGACGATGTGCGAGGTTCTCAAAAATGCTGACTATTATAACGGCGCAGAGCTTACTATACGATACGAGGCGCAAAACGGGAATGTCGTTGAATGGGAAACAACAGATTATGAGAGTGGAACACTCCGAACAACAACAGGCAACCCTATCTCTAATGTAACGCTTCAAGAGTTATCCGATGCCCTAAGTGGCGCGGAACCTGTCGATACAAATACCTCTTCATCATCTGTTGGAGAGAAAAATGCTCTTGATTCTGCGCTTAGTTATCTTGATTATTCTGCTTTTTCCGCCGAAGGCTTGAAAGGTCAGCTTGAATTTGAGAAATTCACAAGTGACGAAGTACAGTATGCTATTGATAACTGTGGGGCTGACTGGAACGAAGAAGCTCTCGAAAGTGCAAAGCAATACCTCGATTATTCAGGGTTTTCAAAGCAAGGACTTTATGAGCAACTTTTATTTGAAAAATTCACAGAGGAACAAGCTACTTATGGTGTGGAACACTGCGGAGCTGACTGGATGAAGGAAGCCGAAGAGTCAGCAAAGTCGTATATGGACTATTCAAGTTTTTCACGAGGTGGACTTATCGACCAACTCTTGTATGAAGGCTTCACGCAAGAAGAAGCAGAACATGGGGCGGACTCCGTCGGACTGTAAAGGAGGCGATTGATATGTGGTCAAAGCTTAACCCCGCAGGCAATACTTGCTATTCCGAACGCTTCAAGGACCCACTGACCGGAAAGCCTGTGATCATCTCTATAACGCTCAAAGGCGACAAGGACACATCCTCAAAGCGCAGAATGGCCCTCTCGGAGCTTGAAAAGAAATTTGAGGAAAAGACTAAGGCAGCAGGGAAGGCACCGCTCACCCTCAAGGAATTATTCGAAAGATATAAGAAGTACCAAGAGCAGACCGTCAAGGCATCGACCAGGAACCGGAACAACATCGACATCGGCACAGTGATCGGCCTGCTCGGGGCTGAAAGCATAGTTGACAACCTGACAGTCGGATATATCCGGGATAAGCTGCTCGAAAAGACCACCAAGGCCGTGACCCTCAACGAATACATCGGACGGTTCAAGGCGATGATCAGGTGGGGATACGACTCCGAGTACATCACTAATCGCTCGATCATAGACAAGCTCAAGCGGTTCAAGGTCAACAAAGACGAAGAGGTCTTGAAGCCTGAGGACAAGTACCTCGAGCCCGATCAGCTCGAAGCCTTGCTCGATTACATGAAAGACTCGCAGGAACAATGGTATCTATTGACTCAGTTCCTCGTCCTCTCAGGCCTTAGAATCGGCGAGGCTCTCGCCCTCACCAAGTCGGACATATCAGACACCGAGATCACCGTTGACAAAACATACGACTATATCAACAATGAGACTCACGACCCTAAGACTGCGACCTCTAATCGCAAGGTATATATACAGCCGGAGCTTGCAGAGGTGCTCAAAGACATCAGGCGATATCATCGCAATACCGATATACTGACCGGCACGCGCTCCAATCTTCTCTTCCACTCTTCCAGGGGCGAGCATATCAGCTATGGAGCTTTTAACAAATATGTTCGGGAAACTACCGAAAAGGTACTCGGGGAGCGGAGGACCCCTCACAGCTTCCGACATACCCACGCAAGTCTACTCTTTGCCGAGGGCATGACGATTGACCAGATATCCCGAAGGTTAGGTCATGAGAACAGCAAGATCACCCGACAAGTATATCTGCACATCGTTGAAAAGATAAAGGAAAAGGACCGGGAGGCCATCAACTCCGTGAGGCTTCTAAAAAAATGCTGACTTTCTGCTGACTTTCGATATTTTGGAGCATAATAAAAAGGCGGTAAGCCCTTGATATATAAGGGTTTCCGCCTTTCAGGTTCTATGCGCCAGATATGCTTATTTTAATTATGCGTAGAGTAGTCATTCAATCGACAAAGCCCGATTTTAAGCCACTTTTTCGGCCTTGTGATGTTTTCAAGTTGTGAGAGATTTTCAAAAATCTGCTGACTTTTTGCTGACTTTTTTACTTTACCATATCCTCCCGGATAAGCTCAACACTTTTTTAATAAAAAAATCGGAGCCTACCCTCGAAAGAATAGACTCCGTATGTAATGGAAGGACAAGCAAGTCATGAATAAGTTTATATTTCTAAAGCTATGATTCCGCCTTTCTGCGCACCCGTTGTGCCTCCAAGGGCTGCCATGTAGGTCTTTCCGCCCAGCGTGAAAGTGTAGAGCAGATTCCCCGCTACCGACTGAGTGGCTATAAGGTTTCGGGCCCTCACGTCCACGAAGTTATCATAGCCATTATAGACCTTGCACATAATAACCATATTGCTCGTATCCGTGATCGTGGTTGTGTTGAGTTGCAAAGACGGGTTAACATAGCCGTTACCATCATCGTAAGCGAAAGTGCTCACATAATTTCCGATGGCAAACAGATATTCAAAGCCTGAACCATCCTCCTTCGCTACCACCGCCCACTGCAATCCGGTACTCAGGGCCGTAGAGCCGGTCGATGTCTGTCCGATGTATCTTAGGGCAAAGCCACCTCCTGCAAGCTCATAATAATCAAATACAAGTATCTGCATACTGCTTGCCGTGTAGTAGATATCTCTTTTTGTTCCGGTTGAATCGGTAAACTTCAACCCGCCGCCACTCCCGTCCGCAAAGTGCTCAAAAGTCAAATATGAGTTGTGGTTAGTGTCCGCTGTGAAATAATACTTTCCGTCGTCGATTGTGAATCCGTGTTGAGCCAAGAAGCTCTCAAAGCCCTCTAAACTTGAAAATACCTGTTTCATCCTAATACCTCCTCTAAGTTAGTGAAGTTCGGGTCGAGCGTCGTTTCAGTGCTTGCACCTACGCTTATACTCGGAGCTCCGAAGGACATAATATCTATGGCCTCGCTTGCTCCACCTGAATTTGCCGTGCTTGCCTTACTCTGTAAAATCTTAACGTTGACCATACAATCCTGTGATTTGACATATAAGGCCCGGAAGGATATCACGGGCACTCCGCTCATGTCGATAATCTCATAATCTACGCCTTCGACCGCATACAAGCCGTTGATATATACCATAATGATGTCATCTTCTTGCGGAGTGTAGCCCTCGATGTCCGTCAAGGCGATCGTCTTATTTCTGCCCGAGTTAGCCGGGAAGATTGTCATCTTGTTAAACTCCGTGCAAACCGCACCGACGGTCAAGTCTTGGGTTAAAGTCGCAAACCATGCCTCAAACTGTGCCTGTTGAGTCGCCTGCCACTGTGCCATCTGTGTGAGCATATTCTGATAAGCCGTATTAAACTGGTCGAAGAGGGTGCTTGTGTCGACCTGATCAATCAGACCACTAACCCATCCACATTTCGACCTATCCGCTCTCACGTCCGTGATGTTGGCCTGTGAAATGCTTGAAGCGTTAGCAGGCACAAGCACATAAGCGAGTATCAGGTCGTAGAAGCTTGATGTCCTCACAGGCGCAGGCTTCGACGGGTTAGTCTCCGCCGCTCCATCGTGAGTCGTTATCTGCATGAGCCTGTCGTCGTAGTTGAGCCGCAAGCAGATTGCTGTGTATCTCGGCTTTGTCGCATGAGCCTGACTGATGTTGACCGTCTCGACCGCATTTGAGTTGAGCCACTTGCAGTTAATGATCGCTCGGCCGGGTGCGACATTGACCGACAGGCCCGAGCCTGAAGCCGTGACTTTGAAAGCTCCGCCGACGTTTAAGTAGACTCCGTTTGACACAAGCCCGTCAAAATACTCGCTCATCTGGTCGGCATTGTACACTCGGTCGCCTTCGACTGAATTAAAGTATCCATAAGTAACCGCCATTAGTTATTGACCTCCCATTCTTGTAAGTTTAGTATGACTGTACGACCCTCTTCCGAAGAGGAGTCGATGATCTCCGTTATAATCACATCCGCCGAGAGTCCAAGGCTTGTCTCGAGCGTTACCTTGTCGCCAAGTGAGTAGTCAGTTCCGATGATGTACGTGCCCTGAGGCTCGATCTGCCCCTCAAAGGTTTTCTCAATCGTATACTCCCAGAGCTGTTCTCGCCCGTAGCTTCTAAGCATATTGACATAGTTCTGCAAGTACCCTGCCTCTTCTTCACTGATTCCCGACCCGTCAACATATATTTCATAAGCTGCAAGCCCGGTCGGCGTTCCGATTTCAAATCTCGGATGCCATGGAGTGCCCTCGTACTCTCCGACTACTTCTCCGCAATTTCTGTACCTCGTCCTATCAACTGAGTAAGTAACCGCGAGAAGGTTATCGTACTCCTCCGAAAAGACCACGGGCGGATTGACTGCTTGCGACTTTGAGCGGTCTGTACCTTTCCACAAGTCTATCCAGTAGTACGGCTCGCCCTCATAGTCGTCGATGTACACATCCCATGAGTAGCCATACAAGACACATATATGAGTTATCCACTCGGCAAGATTCTCGCCGTTAACTTGTAGCGCGGCCTCCTCCGTCATTCCGTGGCTTGTAGTCCATATCAAGTTGTCAATCACTCGCTCGGGTTGACCCTGCGGAGAGATGCAGTTCTCAGTCACGACTTGCCGGACGAAATCATCAACCGTTTGGTTTGCAGTCGTTGTCGCTCGCTTCCAAACAATTCGACGGTCGATATAACTTTTCAACCCTCGCCCTGAGACCGTCATCCTCCACCCGATATCGCTTTCAAACTCTACCTTGACCGCCTCAATAACCATAACATTGTCAAAGCGTGAGCCGTTGATATCCTCACTCCTTACGAGTAAGCGTTCACTTTTGAGCAAGTCAATGTTGGCGGGTGTAGCTTGCAGGATAAGCTCAAAATTTCCGAGGTCCATGCTCTGCACAGTCCATATACATGACTGATAATTTTCGATCATGCCGATTACGCCGTTTAAGCCATCAAGTACGTATATTTCCATTACACACCCTCATATAGTTCATCCACCTCAAAGAGGCACATCAGATTTTCAAGGCTCGTGGCCTCGACGGTAAAGTATCCGCCGCCCGGTGGAATCTGTAACCATGTACTGCCTGAAGTCACATATCCGATAAGGTTGGTCGTCACTCCGCCCGATATCTTTTTAACAGACTTTTGCTTCTTTATGGTCGAGATGATAACCTTATCGCCTGTTGATAAGTCCGCCGTGAGTCCGAAGTATTGATTTGTTTGCGTGTTCCAGATAACCGGATTTGAGCAAGAGCCCATCGCCGTGAGAGTGATAATTGCGCCTGCCTCCATGTCGCCAAGGTTTTCGACGAGCGTTTCCTCAATTGCGCCGATTTCGGAAAAGGGTATTCCGACCGAGTCGATGTCGAACGGAAACTCAAAGAGCGGAGTTATCTCCGACAGGTTTGTCGCCGAGTTGGTCACGCCTTTGAGCATTGGGTCCGGACAGAGGATGCCAATTTGAGCGATTTCATTCTTCTGGAAAAAGCCCACGGAGAAGGTCTGGACATATCCGTCAATGTAGACATCTCTTGTCTCTGTCTGGTAGTAGACCCTCAGCTTGTCCTTGGTCTTGAAATACTTGTAGAGCTGAAGCCGGTTATCCTCCGCGTTCGGGTTGATTGCGAGAGTTATCGTTATCAAGCGATTATCTGCATATACTGAGTTAAAGATTGACCCGTCAGTGTTGGCATTTCTAATCATATTGATGACCGCATCAGGCGGGTCGATTCCCTCAACGCTTGTGATAACGTAGGAGGGGTTATTGGTTAAAGTTAGGCTTTGCCCGTATCTGTTTTCGACTGTTAAAGTAAACATATTCCCTCCTACTGTGTCACTGCTTTGACAAGCGCGATCTGCTGCCTTCTTGCTCTGTAAGTCTCCAAGGCGGTCAAAGCCTTCGGGCTTGTATTATTCTGCACAAGGTTGTAATTGTTGGTCACGCTTGATGTTGAATTATAGCCCTGTGAGCTCGTATTCGCTCCATACGCGCTATTTACTGCGCTTCGTATACCATTTATATTCGGTGCCATGTTCAAGGGCTTTATGGCTGATTCTGCAAGCTCCGAAGCCATGCTCTGCGCTTTCTTTAGTGTCGCCTTTATGCCGTTGATATAACCCTCACCAAAGTATTCGCCGCTCTGAAAGGTTATCTTCGAGGGTGAGCCCTCTTTTTGGGTTTTCTTTAGGGTGTTGATAGCATTTTGTATATTGTTCTGGACCGCTTGCCTTGCGGGTCCAAGCATGTCGTTTACACCATTTATCCAACCTTGCATGAAATGCGTTCCGCTTGAGTAGGTGTCAACGTTAAGGCTATTGCTTACGGTGCTCGCTATGCTTGAGACTGTGTTCTCGAGGTATGACCTGGTACTGCTTATTCCGTTAGCGTATGCGGTAGTTAACTCTCCGCCCTTTGTCTCCGCATTCTTAGTGGCCGTGTCGAGCTCTGCACTCGATTCATCAGCCACAACTTTCACGGCTCCAACTGCTTCGCCCTTGTTGCTCTTCACACCTTGAGAAAAGCCCTTGGTAACATTTGCTCCGCTTGCTTTCGCCTGCTTCTCAAACTTTTCAAGCTCGGTCTTTGACCTCCTGGCAAGGTCTCGCCAGTCCTCGACTGTCTCTTTCGTAACGTTACCCATGCCTTCATCGTAGGCCTTCTCTATCGCTGCAAGGCTTTCTTCGGCGTTACGGACCTGATTCTCAAGGCTCTCCTTGCTTCCTGTTTCTGCCGTGATAAAGTCATGCGTCAAATTCATGAGAGCTTCGTCGATGTCGCCCTCTCCGCTTGCGATGATGCCTGCGAGTGTCTCAAAATTCCTGATTTGAGCCTCATATCCGATGTATGCGCTCTCAGCCTCTCGCAGGCTATTCTTGGCGTATGTGTGAGCGGTTGCAGTTTCCTGCACTGCCCTGGTTGCGTCTTTCTGCGCCTGCTCAAGGTACTGGTTAGCCTTAAAGAGGTCGTCGGTCATGCCAATTTCCCTTGCGTAGTCCTCGGCGGTTATCTGTGATAAGCGGTCACGCTCTGCAATCGCGGCGTTGTATCTATCTTGTGTTTCCTGGGCGACTCCTAAGGCCTTGGCATAAGTGATTTGAGCCTCTGCCTCTTTCTGTATAGCCTCTGTGTACGCTCCCTGGTTGGCGTCAAGTATTGCCTGTGCCTTTTTGGTCTGCATCAGCTTGTCGAGTTCCTGTCGCTCTTTTGCGTAATTCTCAATAACTCCGTCGACCATCTGCATCTCGGTTCCGAGTGCTGAGTTCAATTCATTGAGTATAAAAGCAACTCTGTCCTCATAGCCTTCCTTGACTTGTCCGTTAGCTCCGACAAGACTATCGAGTTCTTTCTTTAATTCTTCGTAATGGCTAAACTCAGCCTGGACCGCCGCGACCGATTCGTCTCTCGAAGCCTTCATGTCAGCATAAGCCTGAGCGACTTCATGCGCCTTGTCAATCTGCTCTTGCTCCGCTTCCGTGAGCCTTGCCGTTACTTCGACATAATCGTCAGTTTTGTTGGCGAGAAGGACAATTCCGGTCACAAGAGCCGCCACGCCTGCGGCAGCAGCTACCCAGGGCACTGCGTTCATGACTGCCGCCAATATCTTTGAGGATGCCGCCGCGATATCAAGGGCGGCCTTTAACGCTTTAATTGTCTTGACCGCTCCGATAATAGCCTGCACGAAAGAGACTATCTTGTTAACCACAAAGACAGTCAGCAAGGTCTTTCCGACGGTCTTTAACGTCTCGATGATCTGCTTGGAGTTTTTGACGATTTTACCGAAAAACTCCACGACCTTCTTAACGATCTCCCCGACTTTCTTTCCGAACTTATCCCAGTCGACCTTGTCGAGAGCCTTTGATATCTGGTCAATAGCCTCGCGGATTGCTCCTGAAGCGTTCTCAAATATCTTTATCATGATACCCTCGACCTTGGACTTGAGGAGTGTGACCTGGCCGTTGACTGTGTCAGTCATGGTGTCAGCCATGTCCTTTGAAGCTCCGGTCGAATTGTTGACCGCCTTTGTTAGCTTGTCAAAGTCCTCGGGTGCTGCGTTAACTATCGCAAGCAAGCCCGCCATTGCCTCTTGCCCTGCGACTGTCTTAGCGAGTGAGGTCTGTTCTGCGGATGATAAGCCCGAGAAAGCCTTTCTCATATCGACTATTACATCGTTGAGTGGTCTCATGCTTCCGTCGGCGTTTGATATTTCAACCCCTAACTCCCTCAAGGTCTCCGCACATCCGTCTGTATCTGTTGAAAGCCTTGTGAAAATAGACCTCAAAGCCGTTCCTGACTTCGTGCCTTTGATTCCGGCATTAGCCATGAGTCCGATAGCAACGGCTGTGTCTTCGAGGTTATAGCCAAGAGTTCCGGCAAGAGGTGCGGCATAGCGGAAGGTGTCGCCCATCAGCTTGACGTTGGTGTTTGAATTAGCGGATGCCGATGCGAGTACATCCGCAAACTTGCCTGCATCCGCTGCCGAGTAGCCCATAGCGGTCAAGGCATCGGTCACGATGTCGGCGGTTGTGCCAAGGTCTTCTCCAGAGGCAGCAGCAAGGCTCATGAGACCGTCTATGCCTCCGAGCATATCCTCGGTCTCCCAACCCGCCATAGCCATGTATTGAAAGGCCTCGGCAGCTTCCGAAGCCGAGAAGCGAGTAGTCTCGCCCATTTCCTTGGCTTTGTCAGTTAGCTTTTGAAGATCGTCGCCCTGCGCTCCTGAGATTGCTCCGACTTTCGCCATGCTCTGCTCAAAGTTAGCTCCGACTTGAAAGGTCTCTTTTGCCAGGTTTTTGATTGCTGAGATTGCTAACTCGATTCCGTCAGCGATTAAAGAGGCAAGCGCACCCTTCATGACGGTGAAGCCATCGGATGCCGCCTCTGTGGCGTCGTCCATTTCTTTCAAGGCTTCGTTAAAACCGTCGCCGTACTTTTCCGCCTTCTTTAGCTCGTCGCCATACTGCGCAAGCTCTTTCTCGGTTCCGGCAAGAGCTGCCTCGTACTTGTTGAGTGCGATTTCCGCGCGGTTGGCTTCTGCGGAGTTCTCACCATAAGCCTTTTTAACCTTTTCAAATTCCTGCTTTGCAAGGGTGACCTGTTTCTTTTGAGCCTCAAGCACTTTGTTGAGCTGCTTAATCTTCGCCTCTAAGCCATCGGCGGATTGAGCCCAATCATCCATGCCTGCGGCGGCCTTTTTGAATTCGGAGTTGGCAAGCCTGACCTCCCTTGCGGCGGCTTGCATCTGTGATCTGAGGTTGGATATGTCCGCCTTGAAGGTGGCGGTTGAATTGAGATTTGCCATGTTGAGCACCTCTTAAAACCAATTTGTTGCGGGTTTCATGATTATTCTGTCAGGGTCAGCCATGCGCTTCTCCCTGATCTGCGTCCTTCTTATATCCGAGTAGAGGTCAATGACCTCCACAAAGTACATTTTGTATATTTCAATCGGGTTTAGATTCCCGTACTCTTTCGATGTGTAATGTGCTATTTCAAACAACAATTCATGGATGGGCGTGTTGTCGTCGCCCTCTACGAGTTTTTTTCAGTCGGTATCTGCATGAGCTTTCCGAAGCTTTCCTTCAGGATTGCAACCACAACGGGCACAAGCTCGCTCATGTGGATGTTATCCCAGTCATTTTCCTCCATGTCTGGAAAGCACTGGCCGAGTACCTCTGTAAGCTTTTCCCATGCGTCATATATCGCTTTCATGAGGTCGAGGTTGTTGTCTATCTGGTCTACATTGAGCAACCGCATAATTGAGCGGATTGCCCCGAATTTCAGCTCTACAAACTGAGCCGAGCAAGTCTTAGTTATATTGTCATCTTTGTCATATACATTCAAAATCAAATCGTTCATACTTTTACCCTTTCCTTTCTTCCCTCACCCTTTTAGACCTCGGAGCCCCCTTGAGGAGACCCCGAAGCCCATGGGTAAAGGTATGCACATCAATCGGCCTTACGGAGCCGAATTGACCGTTATTGAGCAATCATCGGAGAGAGTCTCGTCTGCAACCGATGTTGCGGTTATTGTTGCGGTTCCTGCTGCCTTTGCGGTAACATTTCCAAACTCGTCAACAGTTGCAACGGATGTATCGCTCGACTCCCAAGTCACTGACTTATTAGTCGTATTTGACGGTGCAAGAGCTACTGCGAGAGATGCCACGTCGCCGATGTCAAGAGTAGCTGATGCCGGAGCTACTGTGATAGCTGTCGGCACAACGATCTCCTGAGGCGCAATGGTGTCAGGGGTCTGAACGGTGTCGAAGAACGCCGAAACGTCAATCAAGCCGAGGCCTGTGTTGACGGTCACGCCCTTTGCGCTTTCATTAGTCTTGCTGAACTTGTGGACAGTTGAAACACCCGTGTAGATGATCTCCTGGCCGTTTGCATCTGTCGAGTCGTCCTCGGTGATGCTCGTCTGGTCCGGAACGTTGAAACTCCCCTTCAGTCGCCAAACGAAATAGGTATCTCCGTTTGTATCCTTGGTTTTGTAGCCGATAGCGAAATACTTCGGGGTTCTTACCTGCTCAACGTACATTCCTGTCGTTGAGTCATAGAACTGACCTGTGATCTTAGCGAGCACATCGTTTGGAATCGCCGAAGCGTTGATTGTGATCGTGTCGGAGCCTGTATTTGATACAACGATAGCTGCTACGTTATCATAGTAGTGAGCCTCGTTTGAGCTATCTGTCGCCTTCGTGATCTGTGCCACGCCCGCGATGTCAAACGGCTCGCCCCATGTAATGCCGTTCTTGTCGTCTGTGAGAAGCTCGGCACATACGAGGCCTTCAACGCCTCTATACTCATAGATTTTAGGCATTGTCTTCTTCCTCCTTATTTTCTTCTTCCGGTTCCGGTGTCGGTTCCGGTTCATCTTCTATCACTTGCAAGAAACTTGCTTCAATTCCGCGCCCTGTGTGAGTCGGCTCGTCCGATGTCACATCGTAGCCCCTCGAAGGCACTACCCACCCCGCCTCTTTTAAGTCCTTACGGATTGAGGCAATCATGGAGTAAGTCAAGTCCGGGCTTGTCGAGTAGACAAATATCTGATAGACCCACACTGAGCCGTAGTTGTCGTTGTCGTAGTGAGAATGATCTTCCGAGTCGGAGTTCCAAAATGTTACGAAGGTCTCAGGATATACCGAGTCGTCACTCATTGAGCCCTGTTTGTAGACGGGCACGTTGTAGCTTTCCAATATCTCCAAAAGGTCATCAATAATCATACTTTCCCTCCTAACTTCTCAATCTCTTTCGCAAGTCTCTCGCGTATCTTTTTACTGATTTCTTCTGCGTATTTCTTACTTTGGAATATCTTTGCAAGCTTTTTGTCAGGTTGCATCTTTGGCGTTCCCGTTATGAGCCAACCGCCTGCTCCGGGCTTCGACTTGTCAAAACCGAGAGGCATTTCTCCGTAGCTTCCTGACCAGTTAACTTTTGGGTGGTTAATGACAGATTTAGCTGTTGTTCCGCGCGAGTATTTGCCCTTCGCGGGTAAATATGGCTTTTGTATCGCCTCCGCTACATCCTTTTGTATGTCCTCCCCGGCTTCCTCCATAGTCTCGCCAATAATCTTCTTAAGGTCAGCCCCGAGCTTATCGAGCTTGTCGGCATAGTCGGCGAATTGATACATATCTATTGAGATGTAGTTCTTGCGCTTAGCCATCTTATGCTTTGCCTCCGATTTTTCTTATTCGAAACTGCATAAATTGATGTCTCATGTCGATGTTCTCGGGCTCGGTCTCGAGTGAGTACCTTTCGCCCGTTTCCACCAACTCGACCACGCAGTCGGCTTTAATGTCAGGATTCCACCAAGTGTCGATGACCGTCGTTACATACGGAGTATAGATGTCGTCAGCTTCGGTCTTATCACTTGTATAAGTCCTTACGCTTGCGTTAAAGAGTGTGCCCTCCTTGTAGTCCTTAACCGCTACGCCTCTGACCACTTGCGTGGTCGGTATCCATAGCTTAAAGGTCACATCAAAAGGCATTTTCGGTCGGTACTTTCTAATGTTTCTTGCCGCCATACAGTCACCGCCTATCTAAGTGCAAGCTGAGTCGCTCGCTGTTTGAAATACTCCGAGAGTGTTCCGTCGCCTGCTCCGTAATTCCAAAGGTCAGAGACTCCGCGAGAGACAATGCCTGCGGTCTGTCTCGACTTTGGCACACCCGCGCCTTCGAGAAAGTCCATGACCTCCTCGATATATAGGCTCAAGGTGTTATCGTGATATATGTCATATATTCCGAGAGCCGTTTTGACCTGGTCAAGCATTGACATCTCGCTCACCTCCATATCTTAAAGACCTACCTTGGCGACGGTCACTGCGCTATCGGCAAGTGTAGCCGAGTAGAGTGTTGCTCCGTCTGCATCAACATCCGCGATCTCAGCCTTAACGCCTGCAAGGCTTATGCCCTCGAAGTTGTAAGCGGGCACGAAGTAGAGAGTTGCGCTTGTAACCTCTGCCGCAAGGTCGATTGACTTAGCGGGCTCATTGAGCAAGAGCGGAGTTGATGCGCTTGTGATCTCGAAGTCGCCCTCTGCGCTCTTAGCGGTTGCCTTTGCAAGAGTTGCGTTGTTGCTGTCCTGCTTTAAGATTACCGCATAGAGTGATATAAGGTCGGTCGCCATAACCGGAACGATTCTGTCCTTGTTAATCATCTGTTTTTACCTCCATTTATATTTTTTTAAGACTCATTGAGAGTGAGTCCTGATAAGTCAAAGGTCTGGACCTTGACAGTTGAGCCGACGGTGGTCTTAACCTTGAGCACCTGAGCCACGCCCTCGATCTCGCCCGCAACCTTGAACACTGCGTTCATGTCGATGTCAAGTTCTACAAAGCCGGTGCCGGCTGAGGGAACAAGTCCAACCTCCACCTTGTCCGCTGAGTTCGGGTCGACGAATTTGAGGAACATAAAGTTGCCATCGCCTGCAAGCGGACCCGAAGGGGCAATGCCGCCCTCGATGAACTTGAGGGTTCCTGTGATTGCTCCGTCAGCTACCGCAAGGCCTGTCTGCATCTGTGATGCCTTAACTCCGAGATACTCGGTTGAGCCCTTCTCAGGCTGAACATTGATGTCCTCTATGCTCTTGTATCCTGCAAGTGCGTTAATCACGTCGGCTGAGAGTGTCAGCTCGGCGACATCGTCATAAGAGCCGCCTTCTGCAACATAAAGGTTCTTGAGTGCTTCAACGTTTGTCATTTGAGCACCCCCTTTTAACCCTTAAGTATCTTGACGTATCCTGTCGGGTTCAAAATCTTACCGTCTACAACCACGATCGCCTTGTCGACCCACTCGTTAGTCTCCTCGTCGAAGTATCTTCTCATTGTGAAGCCGAAATTTTCATTGATCGCATATTCGTCAGGCTGCCAATAGATGCCGACTACATCGCCGGGAGAAGCTGTGTCGAAGTCTGCGATAATGTCAGGCTCAACAATGTCAATAGCCCTACCGAAGAAGCGTCCGTTCGGAGCTGAAGCGTCGCCGTCGTTCACGTCGAGGCCTGTTGCCTGGCGGAAAATCGGATTGTTATTTGAGTCAGCCATTGTCTCAAGGTAAGCGTCGACAGTTGCCATCGGGAAGATGAAAGAGCCTTCACGATATCCGAGAGGAAGGGTCGCGAAGAATTTCTTTCTCCACTTAGTCCAATCGCCAAACTCGGCAGCAGTCATTGTGACTGTGTTTGTAACTCTTGCATCGTTCAAGATTCCGAGCATCTGGCCTTCGCCTGAGCCGTTCACGATTCCCTCGTCCATTGCCTGAAGATAAGCGATGGCGATTATCTCTGTGAGCTTTGCCTCAAAGCTCGAAAGAGTGAGAAGGCTTGAAAGGAAAGTCTGTGCAATCCTTATCTCAGCCGTATGATATCCGAAGGATACCTTGGCAAGGTTGCCGACCTTCTGGCGAGGAGAAACGGTTGACTCGTTTATCCACTTGAATGATGCCTGAAGTGCGCCTATCGGAAACTCTACGCCGCCGCGAACGCTCATCTTGCGAACCTTTGCATAGAGATTGCCGTATCTCTTTCTTACGGTGTTGATAACCTCGTTCATAACGGTCATCGGGATGGCTGCGCCTGTGTCGGCTGTGTTGATAACCTCGCCGTTCCTCATGGTCATCGGTGTGCCCTTCTGAACGAAGTTCATAAAGGCCTGTCTGTACTCCATGGTCGAGGTCTTGTCCTCTGCTCTCTCTTCCTCAGCCTTGGCCTCTGCCTTCTGAAAGCTTCCAAGCATGAGGTCTCTTGCCTCTGTGTTTCTCTTCTCGGCGGTTGCCGGAGCCTGCTCTCTGGTCTCCTCCTCAGCTGTGTCGAGCATTTCTCTTGTCTCCTCGATGTCTGCGTTGAGGTCTGCAAGCTGTTCGTTGATGCTTCTTACCTCATCCGCGTCGGTTGAGGTCATGGCTCTCTGTACAAGAGAGTTCTTCTTGGTCTCTAATCTGTTGAGACGCTTCTGTAATGCTTTCTGCATTTCTTCTACCTCCTATAACATTTTTAAGGTTTCTGTCTGCGCTCTTAACAAGAGCAAGGTTTCATCTATGTCCGAAGTCTCCACCTCGGTCGCTCTCTGCTGCCTTGCGTTCTCCAACGTTAGCCGAGCGTTCTCCAACGCTTCCTTGCTTCGAGCATATATCTCAGTAGCCTCATAAGCCGGAAATGTTACCGCACTCACTTCGACTACGCTTGATATCTGTCTTATGTGTCTTATTGGATAATCTGTGTCCAATCTGTCCCACTCCTGATCACCGACCGAAAACATAAAGGACATTCCGCTGATGTCTCCACGCTGTACTGCGCTATACAAGGCCCTTGACTCTGAGTTGTTCTCAGTGTCGAGCTGAACTCTGATGCCCATGCCCTTATCATCTACCGACAGGAGCATCGTACTGTTGCCGTTGTTTCTGCGAGAGCGAGCAAGCGGTATCTTGCTCGTATCGTGGTTGACTAAGAATCTCACATCCGATAAGTCTGTTCTGTCGAGTGCTCCAGGCTCGATAACTTCCTCGAACACTCCGCCGATGTCGGTGCGTGAGCTATATACTATCGGTCTACCGATGATGATATTGCCCTCTTCACCTTCCGCTCTGACCTCGCATGTATAAGACCGTCTTTCTAAATCGCTCATATTCCACCTCCTAAAATTAAAAGCCGGACAAGTCATTTCGACTCATCCGGCTCAAGGCTCACTAAGATGATTTGTTTACATTTTTTGCATTTTATTTCCATCCCCCGTATTAGTGCGTCGGGGTGTATTATGAATAATTTCTGCCCGCACTCAGGGCACTGATACCACTTCATAGGCTGCTTACCTCCTATGATAGCTTTATCAAGCCCATAAGCGCACCCTGTTCGTTTGCTGCGCCTATCTTGAGATATAATTCATCTCCCGCTTCAAGGGTAAGCTCTGCAAAGGATGTGTAGAATTTTCCATTTTCTCCAAGCTCATAGAAATGCAGCTCGTCATTCTTGTCAGTTCCGACAACCGATGTGCCATTGACTTTGATATCTACGTCAAAAGGTCCTGTGCTCGTGTTGGCGGGTAGTCCAAGAGCAAAGGCAAGATATGTGCCGTCATCCGCCATCGTATGAGTATAATCTTGATAGGTGTTCGTGCTTGCATAAAATCCCTTGGTAAAAACCTTCGTTGCGTTGGTTAGTAAAGGCTTTTGATTATCAAAGATAAATATCCTTGACGCATAGTATGAATTACTGTATATCCTTGCTTTGATATCCTGCCCGCTTGTCAAATCTACCTCTCGCAATGTGAAGCCGTGAGTATAGTCATCGCTGAGAGTATTGGCAGGAGACCCTGTACTAACCATATCTACAAGTTCGCTTTCGAGTGTGCCTGTGGTCGAAAACGTCTGTGTAAAAGCACCTGTCGAGCCTTTGGACGCGCCGCCTATGGTCATAATCATCACTCTGCCGTTATTTGTAGCCGTATACGTCTGCTCTGTGATTGCGCCCGAGAAAAAGAGCTTTTGCAAAAAGTCAAAGTATCCGTATTTGATATCGTGAAGATAATACTCATATCCTCCGAGAGTGGTTATGGTCAAGTTTTTAGAAACCTCGATGTGAGCTGAGGGCGATATAAAGCTGATAATATAATTTCCTTCCCACGGTAGGTCGAAAGTTATATATCTGAAATTGTCCATATTTTTAGTCACATCATAGACTTCATCTTCGCTCTTGACGGTTATATCGACACCCGAAAGGGCTGAGTCCGCATCCACTATCGACAGTGACGGAGTGATACTTCCACCACCTCCACCGCTGACGCTGATAGTGCCGTCTGACTGTACTAAGATGCCACTACCTATCTTCACTCCGCCAAGAGTGCTCGCCGTTGCCACGGGTAAAGCCCCGCCTTCAACCTCTCTCCACTTTCCCGTGTCAGCGTCAACCGTGTTTGAGCTTTTCCACTTATAATACTTGTCCGTTTCTATGCAATAAGCCTCACAACCCTCATACAGTGTCGCATCCGCCATGGCTTTCATCGCCGCAAGCGTAGCGTACTGTATTCTTCCATCAAGAGGCTTTCCGCCTAAATACGAAAAATTATCTGCTACTGATATTCCCATTTATGCTCCACCTCCTATGCGAATGTTACGCTATAACTACTTACTGTTGTCGGGCTTGTGAGTACATACAAGTAGTAAGATACCGAAGCCCCCGCCTGTGTGTATGTCTCTGTTGTTCTCGTGAAGCTATCAAAGAGCGAGAAGCCGTTACCATCCTTGATACTCGTAAGAGCACCCAACGAAGACGGATAAGCGTAACATATACGCTGATTAGATGCCGTGAAGCTGTAAGTACCACCCTTGCCCGTAGCAAGTGCTGATGTAAGAGCCTCGACCGTTGCCTCGGACGGTGTGAGGGTGTCAACGACACCTCTAAACTTGTTATAGTAAAAGCTTATCGATGTACTCTTTTCCATAGTCGCTGATGCGTCGTTGCTCTTAGTGTATGTAACGACAGCCTTAAACGTTGCACTGTCTGTTACCGCATCCGCTACCGTATAAGTCCATGTGCCTGCGGTTGAACTTCCGATTGTATCTTCCTGTAAGAGGGTTGAACCCTTGTACCATGCTATCTTGTCGATGGTCTTAGCAGTTCCCATTGAGGATACTGTCAGCGATAAGGTTTCGTTGTAACTATCGCCCTTTGCCACATTGCCCGTCTTTGTCATGGTCATGCTTGCGGTCGGCGCAATCTCGCTTATCAAGAGCTTCTGAGCGAATTCTGTAAAAGTCGTTCCCTGTGGAAGTGTCGTTCCGCTTGCGATAGCTCCGACTGCAAGATTTGCGGTCACTGATGTTTCAAGGCTTGCATCTCCGCCACCTCCACCTTCGCCGATTTCTACCCATGAGGCATCGTCTGTGGTGTCAAGGTCGATAAGTCTATATTTCTTGCCGTTTCCGGTGACGTATACCTCAAGCCCGATGTATGGATAAGGGAAATTCCCGCTTGCGGTTAAGTCCGCCAAAGTCGGCACAATCGTTCTTGCATCAAGAGGAGCCTGAGCATTGACTTCAAGGTTTCCGCTGAGGTTTAACATTCCTTTTGTTCTTGCCATTTCTCAAACCCTCCTTAATTCCACTTGACTCTTATCTGACGAGAGCCTGTGCCGATTCCCATATTAAAGGTGTAACGCTTGTATGCCGTACTCGTTCCGCCTGCGTTATCGTGTGTCGTATCGGTAACGGTAAACTGATCTGACGCATCTTCCCAAGCTCCCGACAGGTCGTTCTTTACCTGCACGGCCGTGACTGTCCATGATGCAGGCATATCAAAGATTTCGGGGTTTGCGGTAGTCTGTGCCGGGAAAGTCATATCCCTCTGCTTTGTGTTCTTAGCTACGAGTGAGAGTTTAGCGACTGAGGTTATATCCGTCGTATTAGCCCACATTGCATCTACAAAATCGTATGTAATCGTTCCACTCTCTACGCTTCCTGCGGGTAAGGGTTCGCCGTAGTCGTTGCCGACGCTATCCTTTGGCTGTTCGCCCGCTGCATAACGAGCTGAACACTTAAAGGTCTTATTTGCGCTCGTTACAGTCTCGCTCCATGTGTTAACCGCCTGCTCAGTTCCGTTGTTTAATGTATATCCCTGCACAGCCCCCGAACGATAACCACTTGTGCCGTATGCGGGATTTATCGAGCCACGGCTGAAAGTAGCCGTAAGCGTAACAGCAAGAGTCGCTCCCGTTTCAAGCAACTTACTACCTGTGCCGGATAAGCTGACAGAGGGGTTCGTCAAGGTCGGATAAGCGACCGGGTTAAGTAGGTTCTTAAATATCGTTTCAAGTGGTGTCCCCTTTGCATAAGTCGTACCACTTGTGATGCCTCCGACTGTTAGGCTTGTAGTCAAAGCTTCGGAGAGTTTAGCGGTTCCGCCTCCACCTCCTCCACCACCTTCTTCGATGGCCTCTTTTAACTGTAAGAGTAAATCCTCGATTCTTGACTGAGGCGGGTCTGTATATTCGGTTCCGTCTATTGTCGCTTGCAGTATTGCTTCGTTTCTGCTCTGCGGTTCGCTCATCTCTATACCTCCTCTTTCTCTTCATCTATCACGCTCATCTTGTCGTCTTTCAAGAGTCCGACCTGATACATCTCTGCGTTCTTCGCGTCTATCCAGTTAAGTGACATAAGCCTCTGCCCGTCGAGTTCCGGGATAGGTGGCATGCCGAAGATTGCCCTCTTCTGATTCTCGAATAGTGCACCCGTCGGGCTTAGTAGCTCGACCATCCTGATCTTCTGGTCAATGCTCATGAATATCAAATCTTCGGGGTAAAATTCGACTTTGTTTCCGAAGCTCCGCTCTCGCCGTGTGAAAAGCTTTTTGCTGAACGCTTGCGAGTATGATTTCACAAGCGGTTCAAGTGTCTTCTGGAAGAAGCTCTCATAGGTTTCCTTGCTATAATCTCCCGTCAGGATGTCGAGTGGTATGCCCCAATTTCTCAAAATCTTCTCGTCGATAAATTTCAAAGTGGGTTCGTCGACCAGGGCGATCTTCTTTTCCAACGGCGTGAAGTCTGCTTTTAAGTCAAGCGGAAGGAAGCCGCTCTCATTGTTTCGAAGCTTTTCCTCGAGTTCCTTTAATGCCCTCTCGGTGCTGCCGCTATCGAGCAGGGTGTTATATTTCACGATGCCGTTGACCGCATAAGATGATTTCATAGCCTTGGCCACGCCCTGCAAGAGGGTGTGATTCAAGTCGAGGGTTTTGAGCAAGGCTTCATGATTTGGTTGCCCGCTCAAGTCTCCGCCCATAAAATCGCCGACTGAGTAGTTATATTTCAGGTGGATAACTGAGTCATAAGGGATAGTCGTTTTGTATCCGCTCCAAAAAGTAAACGACACATAGAGCTTTCCGCTTGCGTCCTCAATAAAGTCAACCTCGGACGGGTTGATCGGGTAGAGTCCGTCGTAGGTTCTGCGTTCTGCCCCGCCCTCAGGGTCAACCCACGTGCTATAAGTCGGAATGATAAAAGCGTTATAATTCATCAAGAGTTGCCAAGTGATTTTCTCGATAAATTCGCTCGTAGTCATCAGGTCGTTCGGGTCGTCCAAAACCCTCTGAACGCTGCTTTTGACTCTCTGCGGTTCTGAATCCTCATATCTCACATGAGTCGGGTTGAGCTTTTTCATCTCGTCAACTATGCATTTGAGAGCCTGCTGAACTACATCGCTCAGATATATGTCGTCTCCAAACTGCGCATAGGCAGGTAGCCAGCCGTTGAGTGTCGGCGCATATCGTGAGTTCTGCGGCTTTTTCTTGAAAAGGTCTGTTATCCAACTCATGTTTGATTTGTTCCTCCTTGCTTTTCGGTCAGTATCTTAAACTCCGACCTATATCTGCGATATGTCTCGTAAGCGATTGCCAAACATACCGCACCGTCTATCTTCTTTTGGGGTTGCATCTTGACGATAAGGGCCTGCCCCGTTGCATCCTTGATCTCGATGCCTGCGTTTGAAAAGTTCCACTTGTCGACCGGATTGTTGTTGTAGAATATCAAGTGTTTCTTAAAGTCCGCCTCAGCGAGTTTGATCGCATTGCTCAATGTTTGAGCGTTCTGTATAATCATCACGAGGTCTGCCTGATCACCGCCGTGGCGGGTCCATCCGTAGCCCTCCATTTGACTGAGCCAGTCTTTTGCGAACTTCTGGTCGTATCCGCATTTCCAAACCCTTATCCCATGTTCCGTATATAGTGAGTAGAGCCAATCGGCGACAATCGAGAGGTCGATGTCGTTGCCCTCGCTCACTGTGATATATCCGCCCTCTGCCCATTCCTTGTACTTCGCACCCGCGCTCGCGTCATCGTTCTCGGTGATCTTGGTCTCCGGTATGAAATAATGCGACACGATGTACTTTCTCGGGTCGTTCGGCTTCATTAAGAGAACCTTCGCCGCACACAAGTCCGTTGTTTCCGCGAGGTCTACGCCTGCAATTCCGTAAGCCCCGCGGAAGTCGCTAAGGGAGAACAGACAAGGGTATGTATAATCTTCTATGTTGAGCCACGCTTCCGCGGCGTTTTGTTTGATATTAAAATCTTTTGCAAGGACGAAGATGCGATCGGCTTTGCTTGCCCTTGCCTCGTCCACTCTATCCCTCAGGTAGTCGAATTTCTTGACTACTCCGAGAGAGGGGTTCGACTTCTCCCACGCTCTGCTGATTCCTAACTCGTTTGTATTCCAGACCTCTGCCTCTGTATCCTGAGTGTAGAGCCACGGGAGTTTTCTCCGTGACGAGTCCTTAAAGTCTTCGCCGTGGGCTATCTTTGTATATTCTTCTCGTTTCTTGTCGAGAAATCCGTCGACGAAACCCTCCGAGCCGAAAAGGAATATCTTGAACCGCTCTTTCGTTGAGGTCGATTGCTGAATGGTTTTATAAATGCCTCCGTCAAGGAGTGACCATACTTCGTCGATTCCGGCGATGTCGATGTTTCGACCTTCCTTCTGCCTTGTTGAGGATGATAACTTGTAGATGTGGTTATTATTCACAAGGCATTTGATGCCTTTTTGATTTCGCCAAGTATCAACGCTCTTCGGGTCTATCAAAAGCCTCATTGTGTCGATAGCCTGGTATGCAAGGTCTGCGGTTCCGTCGTCCTGTCCGGAGCAGACGATGTCGAGGCCTTTTCCGCCGAGTATCATCTCGGAAAGCTGCAAGGCGGCGATGGTCTCGCTCTTGCCATTCTTACGGCTTATTAAAAGCAGTATCTCTTGAAATCTATCAACCCTCTCGCCCGTGTCGGGGTTTATCATTTTGAAAGAGTAAACTGCCTCAATAAATGCCTTTTGCCAAAGGAGAAGCTTGAAGGGCTTGCCGTAGAAGGGCGACTTTGTAAGCTTCACGCAGTTCTCGATAAAATCTATCCTGAGCAATGCATCCGCCCGGTCGTAGATATACTCGCCCGACCGCATATCGGCTGCGAGGTTGTCAAGCTCTGCCTTGAGGTCCTCGCCTGCGACAATCTCGCCGTTCTTAATCTTCTCTCGATATTCAAGTAGATAACTGTCATTTGAGGTGTTCATTCATCCATTGTTTAAGCGGGCTGTCCTCTTCGGTTTCCGCTGTTCCTGTTGCGTTAAGTAAGAGCTTGACCACATTTACATATAGTTGCAGAAACTCCTTGTACTGTTTGGCAGCAGGCGTCGTCTTCTGCCTTGCCGGGTTGTTGGCGTCAACTCGTATCATCGGGAGTCCTCGCAAGTCCTCGAGCTGACATTCAAGCATGATCATGTCGTCAACCAAGGGCTTGATTACCGGGTTGTCACCTATCACGTCAAGGAGTTCCTTTCTTCTTGTGCTCATTAGTACAACCTCACATAATTCACATAGACGGGAGTACACACACAAGCCGCGCCTGAGTTTTGAAACGCCCTTATGTATATCTTGCCCGAGCCGCTATATAAGTAAGTCGCGGTCACATAGTCGTTTCCTACTCCGACAACATCCGCATCCCATGAGGTCGCGGTCGGGTTCGAGGATATAATCAAACGACGATGCCCGCCGGGGTTGCCCGTGGTGTTGAAGTTGTATTTAGCCTGGATGATATAAGTGCCTGCGCCCGGCAAGTCAAACTCCCAGAGGTCTGTGACGGTATTGTTCTGCACCGCTACGACCGAGCCGCCGATCGACTTATATGCGACCCTCGCAAGGCTTGCGTATTCATCCTGCGAGATCATATTTGCTTTTGTTTTATCTTCGTTAAAACCATGTGCCATTTGATTTGCTCCTTTCAGATTTTTTCGGAGTGGTTATGGGTTTATGTGGTTTTTGGGGTTTGGGTTTTGAAAATCTCGATTTTTGGCTTTCGGTGAAAATCGAG
>JAEIGA010002282.1_pt1 | contig 30606 bp, 35 predicted proteins | sample 9270691 | NCBI WGS metagenome assembly JAEIGA01 (sample SAMN17057246, study PRJNA624740) | gut metagenome | biome: biome; isolation source: fecal sample | host: Bos grunniens | place: China: Xizang | collected 2019
AACATCTGTAAGCGTAGATACATTTGGAACAGGTAAGATTGAAGATATCAAACTGGTAGAAATTATTCGTAAAAACTTCGATTTAAGACCAGCTGGAATTATCAAAATGCTGGATTTGAGACGTCCAATTTACAAACAGACAGCAGCATACGGACATTTCGGAAGAAATGATTTGGATTTGCCATGGGAAAAATTGGATAAAGTAGAAGTGTTGAAAGCATATTTATAAGATTATATAGAACCAAGCAATGAAGGGAGAATCCTCTTTGTTGCTTGGTTTTTTATACATAAATCTCCAGCCCATATCATAATCTAAATCAAAAAACAGGATTGCATAGCGATGAATTATTTATGGGGTGGTATGATTCTTATCGGAATCCTTTATGGAATGTGTACTGGCAACATGGCGCAGGTAACAGAGGGCATCATAGAAGGTGGAAATGAGGCGGTAAGTCTTGGCTTGTCTATGGCTGGTGTAGTTGCCATGTGGTCTGGCGTGATGCGAATTGCACAAGAGGCGGGCTTAATTGAGATACTTTCCAGAAAAATGGACCCAGTGTTAAGTTTTTTGTTTCCTGAATTACCCAAACAGCACAAGGCAAGAGCCTACATTTCCACCAATATGATTGCCAATATGCTTGGGCTTGGATGGGCGGCTACGCCAGCAGGTTTAAAAGCCATGGAACATTTGGCTTTGTTGGAGGAAGAACGAAGGCAAAAGAAGGTATCTGTAGCAAGTAATGAGATGTGCAATTTTTTAATCATCAATATTTCTTCCCTTCAATTGATTCCCATCAATATCATTGCTTACCGAAGTCAATACGGAAGTGTAAATCCTACAGGAATTGTAGGACCAGCGATGATTACAACTTCCATTGGGACGTTGGTTGCTGTTGTATTTTGTGTGGTCTGTAATAAAATTTGTAAGTCACAAATTTACTAAGATTACACTGGCAATGATGGCGCTTAGGGAGGAGATTAGTGCACCTGCTAGTGTATATCTGGTTTTTGTAACCTTAGCTGTAAGAAAATAAACACTCATAGTGTAAAATATGGTTTCGGTACTGCTCAAAATCAAAGATGCCATCAGACCGATTTTGGAGTCGGTACCGAAATTTTTGTAAATATCCAATAAAAGTCCCGTTGCGGCACTCGATGAAAACATTTTTACAATGGATAAAGGCACTAACTCCCCAGGAAATCCTAGTTGTGAAAGGAAAGAACTGAAAAAATTGCTGATAAAGTCCAAAAATCCAGAGGCTCGTAGTACACTTACGCCTATCATAAGTCCTATCAAAGTTGGCAGAATGTTGATGACTGTTTTAAGTCCATCGGATGCCCCGTCGATAAAATCCTGATAAATATTCCGTTTCATCAACCATCCAAAACCGATGATGTAAAAAAGAATCAATGGAATGGAAAATTCTGATAAAAATAATAAAATTTTCATGGCAATTCCCAATGCTGTTTGTGTGCTTTTTACTAATTTATTCTGTTTTGTAAGGATAATGCTTGAAAAATCTTTGAATGTGTGCTATCCTCTGAAATGACTGACAAGACAGTTGTTAATACAGATAAATATGGAGGAAAAACATGAAGAAGTTGAAACAAATCTTAAATAAGATTTTTATTGAAGGCTTGAGTGGTATGGCAACAGGTTTGTTTGCGACCCTGCTTATCGGAACCATTATTCAGCAGATTGGTACGTTTATTCCAGGAACTATTGGTGATAGTATTTTTATGATGGGAAAGATTGCGGCAAGTGTAACGGGTGCAGGTATCGGCTGTGGTGTTGCTGTAAGATTTAAGGAAAGTCCATTGGTCATTATGTCAGCAGCTACCTGTGGTATGATGGGTGCGTTTGCGAGTAAGATTTTAGCTGGCAGTGTTCTTGTGGAAGGCGCGATGGTATATGCAGGACCTGGAGAACCGATGGGAGCTTTTATTGCTGCTTTGGCAGGCATTTATATGGGAAGATTGGTGTCTGGAAAGACAAAAGTTGATATTTTGATTACACCATTGGTAAGTATTATGAGTGGTTCTGCGGTAGGTTTGATTGTAGGACCTCCAATTTCCAGATTTATGACATTTTTGGGAGAAATTATTAATGCTGCAACACAACAGCAGCCATTTTTGATGGGTATGTTGGTTTCTGTACTGATGGGTATGGTACTTACGCTTCCAATTAGTTCCGCTGCGCTTGGTGTTATTTTGAATCTTTCTGGTCTTGCAGCAGGTGCAGCAACCGTAGGATGTTGTGCAAACATGGTTGGGTTTGCAGTTGCAAGTTATCGTGAGAATAAAGTAAATGGTTTGGTGGCACAGGGGATTGGAACTAGTATGTTGCAGATTGCAAATATTGTGAAAAAGCCAATCATTTGGCTTCCTGCAATTCTGACGAGTGCTATTTTGGGACCTGTTTCTACGATGGTGTTACATATGACAAACAATGCGACAGGTGCTGGCATGGGAACTTGTGGTCTGGTAGGACAGATTACAACGTATCAGACTATGATGGCAGAAGGTGGCGATGCAGTCGTGATTTTAGCAAAAATCGTAGTGTTACATATTGTACTTCCTGCAGTTTTAACTCTTGGCATCTCTGAGTTTATGAGAAAGAAGGGCTGGATAAAAATGGGAGATATGAAACTGGATGTTTAAATAATAAAATGATAGATAAAACGAATCTTGCCTTAAGATAGGTAAGGTTCGTTTTTCGTTTGGCAAAATGAAATTTTCTTTGTCATACGGGTAAAATACTGATATAATGAGTGCAGATAGAAACTTGAATACGATAAGGAGAATGGCTATGAATTTTTTGAGTATTTTCGATGTGATTGGTCCAAACATGGTTGGTCCATCTAGTTCCCATACCGCAGGTGCAGTAGCGATGGGTTTGATGGCAAGAAAAATGTGTCAGGCGCCAATCAAAAGTGTAACATTTACTTTATATGGTTCATTTGCCAAAACATACCGAGGACATGGAACAGACAAAGCATTGCTTGGAGGAATTTTGGGATTTCCAACGGATGATTTGCGTATCCGAGATGCTTTTGAGTGGGCAAAAAAGATGAATGTCGAATATAAGTATGTAGCAAATGAAGAAGATGAAGTTGACCATCCAAATACAGCAGATATGGACATTGTCTGCGTAGATGGATATCAGCTTAGTGTACGCGGTGAATCGATTGGCGGCGGTAAGATTAAGATTACGAGAATCAATGATATTCGTGTAGAATTTACGGGTGAGTATAGTACTCTGATTATCAAACAGATTGATAAACCAGGTGTAATTGCGCATATTTCCATGTGCTTGAGTATGTTCAACGTTAACATTGCATTTATGCGACTGTTTCGTGAAGATAAGGGAAAAATTGCATATACGGTAGTAGAATCCGATGAAAAGATTCCAGATACAATTTTGGAAATCATCAAGAAAAATGAAAATGTAGAAAAGATTTTGTTGATTCAGGTATAAGGAGTGTGGAAGATGGATTTTAAGAATGGACAAGAATTATTAGAATTGTGCAGAGAAGAAAATGCTCCAATCTCCACAATTATGAAACTGCGTGAAGTAACAAACGAAGTGTCTTCGATGGAAGAAGTTCAGAAGAAGATGGAAAAGGTACTTTCTATTATGAAAACTGCTGTGGCAAGTTCTCTGAACAATCCACAAAAATCAATTAGTGGAATTATTGGCGGAGAAGCAAAGAAGATTACGGATTATGGAATGACCAGAAAGAATCCAGCGGGTTCTTTTATGAATAAGGTAATTGCATACAGTATGGCAGTATTGGAAGTGAATGCGTCGATGGGTGTTATCGTAGCTGCGCCTACGGCAGGGTCTTCAGGGGTTTTACCAGGAGTTTTATTAGCACTTCAGGATGAATACCAGCTGTCAGATGAAGTGGTTTATCAGGGACTTTTTAATGCATCTGCGATTGGATATTTGTTGATGCGTAATGCATCTGTTGCTGGTGCGGAAGCAGGATGTCAGGCAGAAATTGGTGCAGCATCTGCAATGGCAGCCAGTGCGGTGACCGAGATGCTTGGTGGAACACCACAGATGTGTTTGGATGCAGCATCTATGGCACTTGCGAATCTTCTGGGATTGGTATGTGACCCAGTGGCTGGTCTGGTTGAGATTCCATGTCAGAGCAGAAATGCAACAGGCGCATTAAATGCTGTAAGTTGTGCTGAAATCGCATTAAGTGGTGTAAGTTTCCAGATTCCATTTGATGAAATGGCAGATGCAATGCTTCGTGTAGGAAGAAGAATACCATTTGAATTGAGGGAAACTGCAATTGGTGGATGCGCAGGAACACCTACGGGTTGTGCATTAAAATGTAGAGTTTGTGGTTAACTTATACAAAATAAGAAGGCTGATACAAAAGGAGAGCGTTCTCCTGATGCATCAGCCTTCTTATTTTTAGCGATGTAAGTTTGCAGATAAATTTTCGTCATCATAATCAAAAACGCATCGTTCATAAGCATTGATGATATGAGTGTCTCCATGTTTATAATAACGTTTGTATTGCATGCCATAAACCATATGAACATGTCCATGGATAAAAAAGCGAGGTTTGTATTTTTCCAACAGGTTATGAAAAACTTGAAAACCTTGATGTGGAATGTCCTCCCCATCGTTTAGCTGGTAAGCTGGTGAATGGGTCAGTAATATATCAAATCCTTTTCTGCGAAGTAGTTTTAATTTTAATTTTTGTACGCGCCATCTCATTTGGCGTTCGGTATATTGATTGATTCCTGTATTATAGCGCATCGAACCTCCAAGACCTAAGATGCGTATCCCATTGTGTACGTAGATGTCATCTTCAATGCAGATGCACCCATCAGGTGGAGTGTCGAGATATTTGTCATCGTGATTGCCATGAATATATAATACAGGAGCATTGGTAAAAGTGGCGAGAAAGGATAAATAGTTTGGATTTAAATCTCCACTAGAAAGAATCAAATCAATTCCGTCTAATTTCCATTTTTCAAAATAATCCCATAAATATTTCGATTCTTCATCTCCAATTACTAAAATTTTCATATGTGTTACTCCGTAAGTGCTCTATTTCGGGAAATGTTTTCATTATTTCGTTTCAAAGCTAGAATCTTTTACAATACCCTGCATACGAACGAGTGGAACGGCTTCGTCTACAAGTTCTTCTAATGTTGGGATAGAGCCGATGATATTTTCTGCCAGCCAGTCCATCTTAACGATTTCGTCAGGAGTAAGTGATTTGTCAATGTGTTTTTGAACGATACCATTCTGGGAGTATAAAATTCCAGAAAATGGGTTAAAGTCGCCCTGACAGATGGTTTGTTTTAATAACTTAATCAAACGAATCGTACCAACAGGTAAATGTTTCGAGCAGAAAGTGTCGATAATGGAGGTAGACATACCCCACCAATAGTTTACTCCGATAGAAGCGTTAGAAGCATCGTCTTGTTTCCAGTTTCCGTTTAAAATGTTTCGAATCATTTGCTCATAAAATTTACCCCAGTTCCAAACTGGCATTGCAACATTGAGTGGAGTATCGTCGGCACGATACAATCCAAAGTGGCGGCTTGGTTCTCCTGGCACAATATTGTCTCGTCCACAAATATATTCTACATTTTTTTCGGCAAGTGCCTCATGTGCATTTTTATTTTTTACGGTAGACCATTCCAGATAGATTTTGGCACGAGGATTGACCATCTGAGCGCCAAGTGCGAATGCGTTGATGTTGGCAATATCTCCGTAAATTGGATATTCTGCAATATATCCAATTTTATTGTTATCCGCCATGGTACCCGCAATGGCTCCCATCAAAAATTTGGCTTCATACATACGTGCATAGTAAGTACGCACATAATGGTGAGAAGTATTTAACGAACAGTTTAAAATTTTTACTTTAGGGTTTTCTACCGCAGCCGTTAAACTTGCTTTTAATAAAAGTGCAGCTGTGGTAAAAATGACCGTATTTCCGTCGGCGATTGCTCTGTTAATGATTTCTTCTGCATTTTGCATGTTGGCATTTTCATAACAAGTCGTCACAATCTGATCTTTTAATACACTCGCAACATGCTGTCTTCCCAATTCATGCGTATAAGTCCATCCAGAAGTTGAGGAAGAATCTTCATAAATAAAGGCCACTTTAAGTTTTGGCGCAGTTGGTGTAAGTAAAGTTGTTGGTGTTGTTAAAACTTTTGAAATCAGATGGAGTTTGTCGGTATTGGTGTTTGGGTCTAACTGCAGTGCGGCAGTTTTTTCTGTTGTCAAAATTGGAAATTCATTCCAAATTCGTTGTACTTTATTCTTTATTTGTGTGGCGGAAAGGATTCCCAAACGACGATACTCAAAGATTCCAATGAATATTAAGAAAGCGTCGGCTTCTGTAATCGATAGTTTACTTCCACCACATGCTTTGTATTCGGTTGTAAAACGGTAGAAATTAGAGTTAAATTCCAATCTATCGTCATCGGTCCATTCTTCATCTGGTCGTTTGCCGATTAAGTGCTGAAGTTTGGCGAAGCTTCCATATTCAGAAAAGGAAAGATAATTGATTTTGGATAATTTATAAAAGTCCATAAACTCATAGTAGAGTCTGGTTTCTTTGTCTTGTGAACGTGGTGGAATTAAGCGAATAACATTTCCAGGAACGGATACGGCACCGCAGTATTTTAATACGCTGACACGTTTATTCCCTTCTTCGACATAAAATTTATTCATAAATTCGTATGCTTTGATAGGGTCGCGAATGCCTTCTTCAAGGTGTGATTTATATAATGCCATCCATTTGGTGGCAAATTCGGTATCCTCATCTAAGAGTGGATAGAAATCTTTGCTGAAAGCGGATACACGACCAGCGGTTTTGGTTCCTACAATCTGATCAATTGGAATCTGTACCAATCCAAGAGGAAATTCTCTCAGTGTAGTAAGATTCTTTGCTTTTAAGATGTCATCTAACACTGGCAAAGTCTGTCGGTCTTTTTTTCCTAATATTAAAGGTTTTCCTAAACGGACGGCTTTATCGTATTCGGCAGATGCATCGATAATAAAATCGTTTGACATAGTTATAACTTCCCTCCCGAATGAAAAAATTTAAGTTTCTCTTTTCTTATGGTATCATTGCCGTAGGTAGAAAGCAAGAGATTTTTATTGCCATGCACTTAAGAGGAAGTATCGAGTTTAAAATATTGCAAAAGTGCTTCTTCTAAAATAGAAAATTGGCAAGGTCCAATTTCCAAAATTTTTTTATGAAATTCATGAATGGAAAAGTCAGTTCCTAATTGGGTTTTTATGAAATCTTTTAAGTCGGCAAATTTCAAGCTGCCAACGTAATATTTCACATAGTTGGAAGGGGTTTCGATAATCATTTGAAAGATTTCTTGATGAGCGGAAGTATCAGAAATGCCAAAAGCATTTAAAAAATCTGCCGTTTCCAGAATGGTCCACCCTTCATAGTGGATTTTCGTATCCAAAAAGGAAAGAATACATAGATTCATCGATTGTTGGATTTGATTTAGGGTAGAAATATCAGAAGTTTCGCCATAGTATTCATAGGCATAAGATTCCACATAAGTAGCCCATCCTTCTGTGTAACCGCCGAAATTGAGCGTGTGGCGGATGGGAAGTGGATTGGAGGAACAAAAGTAGACAGTCTGATAGAGATGCCCAGGAAATCCCTCGTGGGCTAACGTGGTAAATAGGTCGATACCGTTGATATTCTCCTTTGGATTGATATAAATCGTATTTGGACTTAATAGGTCAATGGGTGGAGTGAGATAAAAAGCAGGACTTAAATAATCTTCCAAATCTTTGTGGACATATTTTAAGGTATAGTCAATATGTTCTAAGCTGGGAAAATCTTGTGTCAGTTCCGTTTGCAAACGTGTTAACATTTCATGGGGAGATTGCGAGTCTTTTGGGGTCTGGTGGGAAAATTCTTCGAGTGCATTGGGGTTATTTTGCAGGATTTTTTTGACTTGTTGCATATCCTGTTCGAGTTGTTGCATAAGACGTTCCTGTATTTGCGTGACAGATTCTTTTAAACCACAATTACTTTTTAAGAGATATTCATAATAATCGGTTCCATTTTCCAGATAATACAGACCATTGATATTTTTCCCAGTCCCTTTTAACTGTTGTAATTGGTCGATGAGCATCTGATAGGAGGGAATGATTTGTGTTTGTACAAGCTGATTATGTAGTGAAATATAGGCAGTCTTTTTCTCGGTGGATAAGGAAGGAATTTCCTGAATTGCAATTTCAAAAACAGATTGCAGATAATTTTCCTGTGGATTTAGAATGAAGGCTTGGCATTGTTCAAGAATACGTTCAAGTGAGGTATCACTCATAAAAGTACCTTGTTTGGATTTTTCTTTTTGAAAATCAAGAAGTTCCTCAAAATAGGAAGGAATAGAGGTGAGCATTCGTAAATAATTGTGAATGTCGCTTTCGTTTCGGAAGGTATATTCTGCAAGTAAAATAGGTAGCTGGGCTTGAATACCAAGTGTCGGACTTAGAGGTTCGCAAAGAAGAAGATAAGGTTCTCCTGCTAATTCGGTTTCGTAGCTTTGGGTTAAGATGTTTTTGGTTAGACGATTGTTTTCAGATAAGGTTTGGTCGGCAAATTGATGCAGTGTGTTTAGACGTTCCTGCAAGTCGCTGTAAGAAATGGTGTCGGTGCATAGCGTAAAATTGGTGAGCTCGATTCCATACGATGCAGGATTTGCAAGGGTATAGTGTAAGTTTAGTGGATTTGCGGATACATCTTCGATAAACCAATCATATACTTGTTGTTCAAATTGTTGGTCGGAGGATTGTGTTTGTGTGGATTTAAAAGGAAAAAAACAAAGCGAAAGTAGGAGAATGGTAAGGAGAAGTAATTTAATTCTTTTCATAAGCCATCCCAAGAGATAATTATAAGTAATATATGGGCATTTGTAGAAATCTATGATACAATTTTCCATAGGAATTAGAATACTTCTTTAGATAGTAATAGGTAGTAAAGGAAGGTTAGATAGTATGATTTATGACATTATAATTATAGGGTCAGGTCCAGCGGGGATGACAGCAGGTATTTATGCAAAGAGGGCAGGTCGTTCGGTGCTGATGTTAGAGGGTGATTTTGTCTGGGGCGGACAGATTGTAAAAACATATGAGGTCGATAATTATCCAGGTCTGCCAGGGATTAGCGGTATTGATTTGGCAGAAAAAATGTTAGAACATATGAAATCGTTTGGTGTTGAAGTCGTGAGAAAAAAAGTACTTCGTTTGTCATTGGACGGTGATTTGAAAGTTGTTCATACAAAAAAAGGAGAATATGTAGCCAAAACAGTGATTCTCGCAGCTGGAGCAAAACACAGAACGCTGGGTGTACCAGGGGAAGAAGAACTCTCAGGAGCAGGCGTTTCGTATTGTGCAACTTGTGATGGAACATTTTATAAGGATAAAACCGTTGCTGTTGTTGGTGGTGGTGATGTTGCTGTGGAAGATGCGCTTTTGCTTTCTGGTTTGTGTAAAAAGGTTTATCTGATTCATCGAAGAGATGAACTTCGTGCAACGGCAATTCTTCAGGAGAGTTTGTTTGAGAAACAGAACGTAGAATTATGCTGGGATTGTGAAGTGCTTGCCATTGGTGGACAGGAAGAAGTAGAATATGTGACGGTCAAAAATAAAAAAACACAGATGACGAAGGACATTTCTGTAGATGGTGTTTTTGTGGCGGTAGGAACGATGCCAGATACTGCTTTTGTTAAATCGCTTGTAGCATTAGATGAAAATGGCTATATTGTGGCAGGAGAAGATGGAAAAACCAATATTCCTGGAATTTATGCGGCAGGCGACATCCGTACAAAACAATTACGACAGGTTATAACAGCTGCTGCAGATGGCGCAAATTGTGTATGTTCTGCAGAAAAATATTTATTGACCTTTGGAAAATAGTGTGGAAAACTTTCCAAAGAAATCAGAAAATGAAATGCTCGAATCGGAGAGAAAAAAATCGGCTTTTGGTAAAATTGAACAAAAAAGGTAGATAATACACATATCAACTGTGGATAACTAAAAAGTATCCCCACACTTATCCACATAGAAAAAGGTGCAAAAAACCTATAAAAATCAAGTTATGCACAAAGTTATCCACTTTTTCCACAAAATACACAAGTGGGAATGTGTATAAGTTACAGCAAAAAACAAAACAAATGTTTTGTGTAAATTTAATAAAAATGCTGTTTTTTTAAAATAAATCACAAAAACTATTGACTTTTTTAATGTCAAAAATTGAAAAAAACAAGTATGAATTGTCAAATAATTCCGAAAGAAAAAAGTGTTTTTCTGTACAAGAATTTGTTTGAAAAAAGTCAAAGTTATAGTAAAATAATGCAAGAACATAATAAAAAATGGAGGTATCCGAGTATATGAGATTAAGAAATATTCCAGGATCCAAAGAAGTAATTACAGAAAGTACATATGTAGTTCAAACTCCAGAATCTTACAAAGGAAAATGGAAAGAACTATTTTCAAATGATAATCCAATACATATTGAAGTGGGTATGGGCAAAGGTCGTTTTATTATGGATATGGCAAGCCTTCATCCAGAAGTTAATTATCTTGGAATTGAAATGTACGATAGTGTACTTCTTCGCGCAGTACAAAAAAGAGAACAAAGAGAAGAACAAACCAAAGAATCCTTAGAAAATTTATTTTTTATCCGTATGGATGCAAGACTCCTTCCAGAAATCTTTGAAAAAGGAGAAGTGGAACGAGTATATTTGAATTTTTCTGATCCATGGCCAAAAGAACGCCATGCAAAAAAACGCCTTACTTCCAGACAATTCTTGGAACGATATGACCAGATTTTGCAGGAAGGTGGTTTGGTAGAATTTAAAACGGATAATAGAGATTTATTTGACTTTTCTTTGGAGGAAGTAAAAGAATCTGGTTGGACATTACTTGCACATACGTATGATTTGCATCATACATCGGATATGGTAGAAGGCAATGTGATGACAGAATATGAAGAAAAGTTTTCCTCTATGGGCAACCCAATTCATAAAATGATTGCGACTCATCAGAAGTAGTAAAAATCAGCGCTGTATATAGTATTTGGGCGACCAAAGGCTGTATACAGCATGAAAAAAGAATAAAAAAGGTAGAAAAATATTTTAAATAATTTTAAAAATTGTGCTTGCTTTTTTTGTGGGTTTGTGCAATAATAACTCATGCATCAAGCAAATGCACCTTTAGCTCAGCTGGTAGAGCAGTAGACTCTTAATCTATTTGTCCAGGGTTCGAATCCCTGAAGGTGCACTGAAAGCACTGTTTTTGTAGACTTGTTCTGCGGGGACGGTGCTTTTTTTCTTATATTATAAAACTCTTGTATTTCAGAAAGGACAGCGTATGAACAGAGATGTACCTTTAAAAAAATATATTAAAAAAATGGAATATTCCTATACATTAGGAGCTTTTCCTACGATCGAACTTCTCAAAAACCAGCCAGAGCATGTATTGAAAGTTTTGCTGCATCCAGATATGGACAGTCAGGCACAGTTAGAAATCATCAAAGGACTTTGCAAAAAGCATAACATTCCTATGGAATGGGCAGGAAAGTCTATTGAAAAAATTCGCGATAAAGAAAATATTTTTGCCGTTGGAGTTTTTGAGAAATATCAAAATAAATTAAATTCCAAAGAAAACCATATTGTATTGGTTAACCCAAGCGACATGGGAAATATGGGAACGATTATCCGTACAAGTATTGGTTTTGGCATTTGCAATCTGGCGATTATTGAACCTGCCGTTGATGTGTTCAATCCAAAGGTTGTTCGTGCGTCGATGGGTTCTTTGTTCCAGATGAATTTTTGTTACTATTCTAGTTTTGAGGAATATCAACAGAGTGCTGGAAAAAGAGCGTTATATCCATTTATGTTAAAAGGAGCAGTTCCACTCCAGGAATTAAAGCGAGATAAAGAAGAAACCTATTCTTTGATTTTTGGAAATGAGGCAACTGGTTTGCCTGATTCTTTTGCTGAAGTAGGACAAAGTGTAGTGATTCGTCATACTGACAATATCGATTCTTTGAATCTTGCCTTGGCGACAGGAATCGGAATCTATGAATTTACAAAATAAGTATACAAAACGAGCAAGTTTATGCAGGAAAGTGAGCAATCTATATAGACTTGCTCGTTTTTTGTTAGCAAAAAATAATTACCAAAAATTACAGAAGAAAGGTCATTCCTATGCAGTAACTATGTAGAATATGACTTTTTTTCAAAAAAATAGTTTACAAAATTACGTAAGTGCATTTGGAGGGAAGTGCCAAACTTAAAAAGATACGCAAAATTCGCTAGACAAACGCTGTTTTGGGTCATATAATGTGCCCATATCAAGAGTGATGACAACAGAACGCTAATCTGCAATATTCCAAGAAGAAAAATTAAAAAGGAGACCCGTATGACAAACATTGACATCTTCTGTCTGATGTTCTCATTCATATCGATGTTATTTGATGTGAAATGGGAAAAAGTCCCGAATCATTGGAATCTTTATGGGTTGTTGACCTTAGTCCTTTTGCAAGGCTTTACATGGAACCATATCGCAGGAGGGCTGGTACCGTTTTTGGCATTGTGTATTCTCTTCTTATGCAAAATGATTGGAACTGGAGATATCAAAGTGTTTATGGTATTAGGATATGCCATGGGAAGTGCTTGGATTCTCCAATGCATGGCTATTTCATTTTTTATCGGTGCATGTATCGCATTACCAATTCTTTTCTATCGATGCAATTTAGGTCAACGCCTCAGTTATTTTTTTACTTATCTTAAAACTGTTTTTGAAACAGGAACATTTCCGCCGTATCTGGCGATGGGAAAACTCCCAGAAAATACGCATTTTACTATTTTTATTTTTTGCAGTGTAGTACTGCTTATTACACAAGGAGGTTATTTATGAAAGCAGAACGGGATATTTTTGCTGTCTGTGATTTGGAAGTAGAATACGCATACCATTTTATGGAATATATCAGCAAAAAGAAAAGCATACCATTGGAAATTCGAGTTTTTACAAATGTGCAGGCACTGTTGGAATTTTTGAAAGAACATCCTATCGAATTGTTGTTGATTTCAGAAAGTGCAATGTGTGAGGAAGTACAGTCGCAAAAGATTGGACAGATTGTGATTTTATCAAGTGGTGTTTTGCCAGATTATCTGAAAAAATATCCAAGTGTTTACAAATATCAATCTTCGAATCGAGTGATAAGAGAAACCATGGTCTGCTATGGGGAAAGTCAGAAACACAGAGGAAGACAATTAAAAATGACAAACCGAGAAGTTGAATTTATTGGAATCTATTCGCCTGTAGGAAGAACGATGAAAACGACGTTTGCGTTGACGTTAGGACAGATTTTAGCAAAGAAAAAGGCAGTATTGTACTTGAATCTGGAAGAATATTCAGGATTTGAATACTTGCTAGAGCAAACTTATGAACAAAACATGGGAGACCTTTTGTATTATTTAAGACAAAACGAAGGAAATTTGATTGGAAAATTAAATGGCATGGTTCAGTGTATGAATAATTTAGATTTTTTGCCCCCTGTTTTGTCTCCTGGAGATATTCAACAAACTAGTTTTGAAGAATGGATGCGCTTGTTACAGGAAATTGTGGATTATAGCAATTATGAAGTGGTGATTTTGGATTTGAGTGATTGTGTGACGGATTTGTATCAGGTATTAGAACAATGTGGGAAAATTTATATGCCAATTCGAACGGACCCGATGTCGCAAGCGAAAATTAGTCAATTTGAGAATTTATTACGTGTCTGGGGAAAAACTTCGGTGATCAACCGTATGCAGAAGATTCGATTACCATATCATCGCACCATTCATCGAGGTTCAGGCTATCTGGATGACTTGATTTGGAGTGAATTGGGAGATTTCGTAAGGGAATTGATTCGTCAGGAAAGGAGTGGAAACCTAGAATGGAAGGGGAATTCTTTGGAATTATACGAAGAGAACTCATGATCGAGTTAGAGCAGGAGCGAGAATGGGAAGATACGGAGATTCTCAAAAAAATTGATGAATTGGTATTAAAACACACAAGAAGAAGTCGTTTATCGGTTGGCGAAAAAGAAGAATTGAGAAAAGAGTTGTTTTATTCTGTTCGAAAGTTGGATATTTTGCAGGTTTTATTAGATGACGATGAAATTACAGAAATTATGGTAAATGGTTATCAGGATATATTTTTCGAAAAAAAGGGCAAAAAAATGCGATGGGATAAAATCTTTGTCTCAAAAGAAAAGTTAGAGGATGTTGTTCAGCAGATTGTTGGCAAGTGTAATCGAGTCATCAATGAGAATGCACCAATTGTAGATGCGAGGTTAGAGAATGGTTCTCGTGTGAATGCGGTAGTCTACCCCATTGCGTTAAATGGTCCTGTTTTGACGATTCGTAGATTTCCAGAACGACCGATTATGATGGAAGATTTGATTGCAAATCATAGTATAACTGCCCAGGCTGCAAATTTTCTGAAAAAAATGGTAGTTGCGGGATATTCGATTTTAATTGGTGGAGGGACAGCTTCTGGAAAAACGACATTTTTAAATGCGTTATCGAATTATATTCCTTCGGATGAAAGAGTGATTACAATTGAGGACTGTGCGGAATTGCAGATTCAGGGCGTAAATAATTTAGTTCGTTTGGAAACAAAACCAGCCAATATGGAAGGAAATAAAGAAATTACGATAAGAGATTTGATTCGTTCTGCTTTGCGAATGGCACCCGACCGCATCATTGTAGGTGAAATTCGTGGTGCAGAGGCTGTGGATATGCTTCAGGCATGGAATACGGGTCATGATGGAAGTTTAGGAACTGCGCATGCAAATAGTACGCGAGATATGCTAAGTCGTGTAGAAACGATGGTTTTAATGGGAATGTCGATACCATTAGAAGCGATTCGAAGACAGATTGCTTCAGGCATTGATTTGATTGTGCATTTGGGACGTTTACCAGACCGTTCAAGGAGAGTGCTGGAAATTACAGAGGTTCTTGGCTACGAGAATGGAGAGGTACAGGTGCGTACTTTGTTTCAATGGAATATGCAGCTGGGCATATTAGAAAAAGTGGACGATTTGTTCCATCGAGAAAAAATGTGGTATAAGGGCGTTTCGTATGATGAAGCAGGAATTGACGAAAATTGATTACCAGAAAAGTTCTTTGTCGACGAAAGAATGGATTGTTTGTGTGGCTGAGATTGTAGCAATCACTAGTATGGTGAATTATTTATGTTACCGAACACTATGGTTTTTCTTTTTGGGGGTTCCGTTTGGATATTGGTATGTTGGATGGAAGAAAAAATCCAACAAAGAGAAGCGTCATAAACTGCTAGAGTGCCAGTTTTATGATGTGCTTCAAGGATTAAATACGGCAATTCGAACGGGATATTCGATGGAAAAAGCAGTGACCGAATGTAGAAAAGAAATGCAGCAGATTTATGGAAATAAGAGTGATTTTGTAACGGAATTGTTGTATATGGAGAAACAGATGAGAGTGGGAGTGCCCGTAGAACAGCTATTCTTAGATTTGGGCTATCGCTGTGATGTGGAAGATATTCGTTATTTTGGAGAAATTTTTCAGATTAACAGGCGTTCAGGCGGGAATCTGGCACAAATGATTGAAAAATTGGCAAAGGTACTAGGGGAAAAAAGTCAGGTAAAACGGGATATTGATGTGGCAATTTCTGGGAAAAAATTTGAACAGACGATTATGAGCTTTGTTCCAGGCGGAATTATCGTTTATATGCAAATGACTTCGGATGGCTTCTTAGATGTGCTGTATCACAACGTTTTTGGCGCAGGGGTTATGAGTGTTTGTTTGATTGTCTATCTATTTAGTTTTTGGCTAGGGCGAAAAATTGTAAGGATTTCAATATGATTTATATTAGTTTATTTACTTGTATGGTACTAGGTTTCGGTTTGATTTTACCAATCGGAAATCGGAAGGTGAAATGGAAGTATAGAAATATCTGCAAATTACTTCAATGGATGAAGCAGAGAGGAAAAACACTTCCGAAATGGGTAAATGAAACCTTTGTGTTTCAATGTTGGAAGTTGTTGTTTTTTGGAAATCTTGTATTAAGCGTATGGTTGTTGTTTTTTGGAAGCAACACCATTACAAGATTAGAAAAACCTTTGAGTGGAGAAGGTTCTGCGAAGGAAGAGATGCAAATTATATGGCAGGATGAGGGCGGAAAAACACATACAGAGAAAGTACAAATAGAAATTAATGAACAGCAATTAGGAGAAGAAGAACGGACAAGACGACTTGAAGAAGTGAAAACGATTTTAAAGGATGAGATTTTAGGAGAAAACAAATCCCTAGAAGAAGTCAATAAACCATTGCATTTGATGGAAAGTTTAGATAAGTACAATGCACAAATTAGCTGGACAAGTGATTCGCCATCGGTTCTTCGGTGGGATGGTATGTTAGGAGAGGAGATTCCGAAGGAAGGAGCCTATGTAACACTTTCGGCAACCATTGAGATTCAAGGTCAACAAGAGATGTGTGAGATTCAAGTGAAGGTATTTCCTCCAGAATATAATTGGCTGGAAGATTTAAAGTCTGTGATTCAGAAAACGGAATCGGAAGATTCCTGGTTAGAACTTCCAAAGGAATGGAATGGGATTTCTATTGTATGGAAACGAGATAAGAGTGCGATTTTGATTTTTTTGACGGCCGTTGTATTTGCATCGCCTGTACTGTTGTTTTTTAAGAAAAAGCAAGATATTGAGGAAGAGGAGAAAAAAAGACGACAACAAATGTTACAAGACTATCCTGAAATTATCAGTAAGTTAATGTTATTGCTGAGTGCAGGAATGAGCCTTCGAAAAACAATGGAAAAAATCGTGGCAGACTATAAAAAATATTACCAAAGGAGAGAAAAACGAGCTGCGTATGAACTGTTAGCAGATATATGTAGTGAGATTAATTGTGGTGTAACAGAAAAACAAGCGTATGAAAGCATTGGTGAGCGCTGTGAACTGTTGCAATACAAAACATTATCCGCCTTATTGGTGCAACATTTGCAGAAAGGAAATATGGGAATGGAACAAATTTTAGCAGAAGAAGTAAGAAAATCACAGGAATTAAGACAACAACAGGCAAAGGTGTTGGGAGAACAGGCTTCTGCGAAGTTATTATTTCCAATGCTTTTGATGATGTTGGTTGTTTTTATCATCTTGATTGTTCCAGCCTGGATTTCTTTTTCTATATAACCCTTTATGGCGAGAGGAGGTGAAAGTATGGGATTGTGGAAACGATTTGTAAAAGAAGAAGATGCTATTGCTACCGTCGAAATTGTTTTGATTATTGTCGTTTTAGTTGGTTTAGTTGTTATTTTTAAACGAGAGCTAGTGAATCTGGTAGAGGATATTATGAAATCTATCACCAAAAAGGGCAAAGGTCTTATCTAAAACACATCCAAAATAAATCACAAGTGGCAAGAAAAGAAGAAAGGAGAGGTATCCCTTGAAGAAAAAAGGAAGTATTACCGTATTTTTGTGTTTGTTTTTGGCTGTTTTTATCGGCGTCATGCAAGTGTTCTTTCGTGTTGTACAGCTTGGTGGTGGAAGGGTACAGGCGATTGCTGGTGTACAAGAGGGCTTGTATTCTGTATTTGCTGGTTTTGACAGGGACTTATTTGAGACCTATCATTTATTTTTCGTAGATGGAAGTTATCATACGGAACAGTTAAATTTGGGAGAGGCCTACCACCGAATTAAAAATCAAGTGGAACGGAGCTGTTCATCTAAAATAATCAAAACAAATATTCGTGGGGAAAACTTTTGGAAGTGTTATTTTGAAAGCGGAGAAATAACAGCCTATACATTAGCTACCGACCAAAATGGGAGTAGCTTTAAGCAACAGGCAATAGAATACATGAAAGATACCTTGGGGATTCAAGGGGTACAGCTTCTTTTAGAACAAGCAAAAGAGAAGGAGCAGCTAGAGATTACAGAAGACGGAGACGTTTACTTAAAAGAAGGTCAAGATGCTTTGCAAAATTATGAGACGGAAAAGAATCAACATAGTACGTCAGAATCTCAAGAGGAGGTAAATGTTCCCAAAGATTTTGTAAATCCTCTCGAAGTAGTGAAAGAAATTCGAACAAAAGGAATCTTATCTTTGGTGTTGCCCGCCTCGGCGCAGTTATCGGAAGAATCTGTTGAGAAAAAAGAATTGGCAAGTGTAAGGGACAAAGAAGTTGGCATGGGAATTGAGAAAGAAAATTCTAATGATTTAGTGGAAAATGTATTGTTTCAGGCGTATCTTTCTAGTCACTTAAATTGTTATACCGATACTGTAGAAAATGGTGGCTTACAGTACGAGTTGGAGTATGTGTTAGCTGGAAATACATCGGATGTTGAAAATTTAAAAGAGGTTGTTACAAAGTTATTGGGTGTTCGCGAAGCTGCAAATATGGTGTATTTAATGAAGGATCCTGTAAAACAACAAGAATTGAAGAAAATGTCATTGTTAATTTGTTCGGTGGTGGGACTGCCTGTGTTGGAAGGGGTTGTAAGACTGGCATTGGCGGCTGCCTGGAGCTTTGGAGAAAGTCTTTTGGATGTACGTCAGTTATTGTTGGGAGGAAACGTTCCTTTCTTAAAAACAAAGGATACTTGGCAGTTATCGATAGATGGATTTGGTGATTTGATGGAGTTTTTGAAAGATGATGAAAAAATAGACCAGGATGGCATGTCTTATGAAGGATACTTAAATATTTTATTGGGGATTCAAAATGAGAATCAGCAAGTGAATCGAACAATAGATATCGTAGAGAATACCATGCGAACCGAAAAAGAGAGACCTACATTCCGAATGGACTACTGTTTTGATTATATGGAGGTCAATATGCATATGAAGTGTAACAGACAGAAATTTTCAATTTTGCGAGATTATGGATATGGGATGTGAGGAAATATATGAAACATAGAAATTTAAAGGAATACCCTTCGGAACAACATATCAAAAAAGTCTCTCATTGGGCAAATCTGAAACAAAAAAATCACATATCATTTGTTCAAATCTTTCTTCGAAGGGTATTCTTTTGTATTTTTAGAAAGAAGGTACGAGCAGTGCTGTCGGTGGAAGCGGCACTGAGCGTACCCATCTTTATATTGGCAATGTGTATGATGATGGGAGTGTTAGATTGCTATCGTATTCAGAGTATGGTAAAAGCTTCAATTCATCAAAGTGCAATGGAATTGGGTGTTTATGCCGTTTTTAATACAAAAGAGACTACAGGAGCAGAAGTATTAAATTCCTCTATTTGTTTAGCTTATGCACAGGCACGTTTACCAGAGTTTGAAGACAATGTGTCTGTTTCTATGTTGGGTTCCCATTATACGAATCATACGGTTACTTTAATTGCACATGTAGAATATAGATTTCCGATTCAACTATTTCCAATGACACCATTAACCGTTGTGAATGTGAGTGAAGTTTACAGCTGGGTGGGAGAATCACCACCGAAAGAAGACGAAACGCCTGCAACCTATGAAATGGTGTATGTGACAGAACATGGAAAGGTATATCATACTTCCTCATCATGTTCTCATATTGATATTAAAATATATGAAACGACCAAGCTACATACAGATGGAGCATATGTGCCTTGCGCAAAGTGTTGCAGAGGAGAAATTATAGAAAACAATCAATCTGTCTATTACACAAGAACGGGAGATTGCTATCATGCAAGAAAGGATTGTGCGAGTTTAAAACGTACCGTTCGTATGGTGGAATCTTCGGAGGTAAAAGGCTGGTCGTTGTGCGAACGATGTGAAAAGAAGGGAACGGTATGAATATACTTTTATCAGGGTATCTGTTGGTCAATGCGTGGACAGATTTCAAACGAAAAGAAATTGATTTATTATACACCTTAATATTTATTGGAGTGGGTATTGTTTATAAGTATATGGTGCAAGGGACTCATTATTGGGAGGGCATGATTCCTGGAATGCTATTGATTGGCTTTTCTTTGGTATGGAGAGAACATATCGGAATTGGAGACGGCGTTGTTGTGATGGCGTTTGGTTGGATGTGTGGACTATCGTTTGCATGTGAGGTATTGGTGTGTGGATTTTTATTGGCAGGAGGAATGGGGATATTATGCTGCGTGATAGGGAAAAAGAAAGATATAGAATTGCCGTTTGTCCCTTTTTTCTTGGGCAGTTATTTACTAAATTTATGGATTTGAAAAGGAGTCGTATGAAAAGAAGAATAAAAGCCTCTGTAACCGTAGAAGCGTCTTTTGTCGTTACGATGGCAATAATTAGTGTTGGGATTATGCTCTCTTTGTGGATATTCAAATTTCAGGAGTGTTGGTACACACAGATGGCAAATGAATGTTTATTGACAGGAAGTAATTGGGGGATTTTGAAAGAGGATAGTTATATCCATTCTGTGAAATCGAAATGGGACAGTGTGAAGGAAGAAAACTATTTAAAACCGAAAAATTTAACTGCACAGATAGATGGAACGGATGATCGCATTTCCATGACAATCAGTGGGAGTACACCGATTCTGGGGATGGAACCATTAAAATTGTCTGTGGAACAAAAGATTGGTATTGTAAGACCAGTAAAATTTATCCGAATCGTACAAGCGGGCAAGGAGGTGTTGAAAGATGAAAGTGGAGTATCGGAATGATTTGCAAAAGAGTTATTTGGTCTTGGTGACGGAACATCCTAGTATGCAAATATCGTATGATTTGAGGATGATAACAGAAAACCAAATCGAAGGTTTAGTGCCATGTGAACGAAAATTATTCAATAACGATGTTATGTATTATTATGATGTAACTTCGCAATGTTCCCTAGAAGATAGATGCAAAGCAAAAAAGATACAAGGTCAGGAAATTTTGCTGTTACTACATAAAATTTTAGGTATTTTAGATAAGTTAGAAGAGTATCTTTTAAGTGAGAAATCCCTGTGTCTTCTTGCTCAGCACATATATATCGATGATAAAATGGAACATATAAATTTTTGTTATGTACCAGGAGAAAATTGGGATTTTCAAACCCAGCTAAGAGATTTGATGGAATATTTACTTCCTTATTTGGACCATGCAAATCAGGAAAGCATGATGATTGGATATGGAATCTATCATTATATTTTAAGAGAAAAGTTTACTGTAGAGGGAGTATATACGCAATTAAATCTGTATCGGAGAGTAAATCGAGAACCCATTTTTGAAACGGAAGCGGAAGAACCACCGTATCGTGAAGAACATGAAGTTCAAGAAGAACGAAAAGTATCCGAGCAAGAATTATGGTGTGAGGATATAGGTGAAGATTTAGAAGAACCTAAGGAACACAAAAGTTGGAAGAGTGTTTTTATTGCGATTCTAGGGGTCGTATGGGGCTTAAGTGGTTGGTTTTTATGGAGAAACTTTAGGTCGTTTTTGTGGATTTGGGGGCTTACAGGTGTTGGACTACTTCTTATATGTTGCCTTTTGTGTTTTAAGAGAGGAAAAAAGAAAAACGAGCAGATAGAAATGAGTGAATCGCCAAGAGTGAAAGAAGGAATCGTAAAACAAGAAATTGAAAAAGAAGAAATCGAAGCATATACACAGGTTTTAAATATGGTTTCAACAGAGAATACGTATGTATTAAAAAATGAAAATCATTCGATTTCGTTAAAAGATAAGGAAAGTTACATCGTAGGAAGAGATAAGAGCTTATCGGATATTGTATTGGCATCTACTACGGTTAGTAGAAAACATGCAAAAATTCGTTTGACGAAAAATGGTTGTTATTTGGCGGATTTACATTCGAAAAATGGCATTCGTGTCAATGGCATGGAACTTGCCAAGGGAGAAGAAATTGAATTGTTTGGTGGAGAAGTGATTCAGTTTGCAGATGTTAGCTATTATTTTCAGAGAGAAAATTAGTGGTATTTCTTGTCAGACGTGTTTGGCTGGTCTATAATGAACATATTATGAGTGTTTTTTAGGAGGCAGAGTATGAGTTATTATGGAAATGATTCGCCAGACGCGTTAGAACGAATTTTTCAAGGCAAGATTAATTGGGCAAATTTGTGCATGGTGGCCATCAATGTTTTGATATTTTTTGCAGCTGATATTATGGGTGATACCCTAGATGTTTCGTATATGCTGAAAATAGGAGCTTCCTATACGCCTTCGATCTTAGATGGTGAATGGTATCTTTTGATTACGAGTATGTTTTTGCATTTTGGTATAGAACATTTATTTAACAATATGCTCCTGCTATTATTTTTAGGAGATATGTTAGAAGAATTTGTAGGAAAATGGAAATATCTTGTGATTTATCTTGGCGGTGGACTTGTAGGAAATGTTTTGTCCATGTTGGTTGAGATATATAAGGATGATATGGCAGTCAGTGCAGGTGCATCAGGTGCTGTGTTTGCTGTCATTGGTGCTATCTTTGTAGTTTTGTTAAAAAATAAAGAGGAGATGAAGGAATTACCAGCTTCCAGAGTGTTGCTTGTGATTGCGTTGTCTATCTATCATGGTTTTCAAAGTACAGGGGTAGATAATGTGGCACACATCGGTGGTGCACTTGGTGGAATCCTCTTGGCAAATATGTTGTATCGAAAAATAAAAGAAAAAAAGAAACTGTTTTAAGCCACTACGAAGAAATCAACCGTATGAAATGACTTAAAACAGTTCAAAAATCAATCGTATAATAAAGGTAGGGTTATCGTAAAACAAGTTCTTTCTGCACAAGAAGACACTGAAATGGAGCCTTCATGGGCGAGAATTACCTTTTGTACAATGGCAAGACCTAATCCGCTGCCATTTTTCTTATAGGTAGTAAAAGGTTCAAATAGATGAGGAAGATGCTCGGGTGGAATCGGAGTACCATTGTTCTCTATTTGGATAAAGAAAACGGAACCGTCAAAACCGAGTTTGATGCGAATCTGCTTTAGGGATTGACCTTCCATTGCCTCGTAGGCATTTCTTATGATGTTTAAGAGCGCAGACTGAAGTTTTGTTTTATCAAATACAGCGATTGGTATTGCTGTTGCTTTCTGATAGAAAAAAGTCACCGATGGAAGCGTAGTCTGGCAATCCGAAATTAAATTTTCAAGGAACGAATGTAAGGAAAAAGGTTCTTTATGTAAAAAATTGCTGGCGTTGTATTCGGAAAATTCCGAAAGTAGTTGCTTTAAGTATTCCATATTTTCCAGAATGGGTTTCCAAGTACCAAAACTAGAAACTTCAGGATGCGTTTTCTGGGTTAATTGGAGAAAACTGTTAATAATCGTTACAGGGTTACGAATTTCGTGTGAAATCCGAGACAAATTCATTCGATGAGAATCCTCTAAGTGTTGTACTAGTATGGAAAGATGAGGATTTTCATTACAATATTGTTTTAATTGATGTTTTTCCGTTTGGGATAACATAGATGCACCTCTTTGATTGATGGAATAGTTATAGGGGATATAAGTTTAGCTTAACATTTGATTTGGGGTGTGACAACAAGATTCGAACGACAAGAATCGACAACGATGTAAGTAATTGGAGGAAAAAAGATGGATAATTGTATTTTTTGTAAAATTGCACTGGGTCAGATTCCAGCAGCAACACTGTATGAAGATGATGATTTTCGAGTGATTTTAGATTTAGGACCTGCAAGCAAAGGTCATGCACTTATTTTGCCAAAAACTCATGCTAAAAATATTTATGAGCTATCGGATGAGTTGGCTGGAAAAGTTTTTGTTCTTGCGAAAAAAATGGCAACAGCGATGACAGAAGCGTTGCAGTGTGATGGATTTAATATTGTACAGAATAATGGAGAAACTGCAGGTCAGACAGTGTTCCATTTTCATATGCACTTAATCCCAAGATATCAGGGCGATAACGTGAAACTGACATGGGCACCAGGAACCTTAACTGACGAATGGAAAGAAGAAATCCTTCGTAAGGTAAAAGCTGCATTAAGCTAGTTGACTCATAAAAGCAGACCCCATAAGGCGTGCTTTGGGGTCTGCTTGATAGAAAATGGTATTATTTTGCATATTCACAAAGCATATTGACAATCTGACCGATGGAGTCATTTTGTTTGCTCTGATTCATATTCTGAATAAACATATCCTTATTTTTGTATAAATCCTGAATTTCACTTAACAAAAGAGAATCTGTTAACTGTTCTTCTTCGATAACTTTGCTGTATCCTAAGCGTTCGAAAGAACGAGCGTTGAGAATCTGGTCACCGCGACTTGCATTCGCAGAAAGAGGAATTAACAGGTTTGGTTTCTTTAATGCACTGATTTCGCAAATTGCATTTGCACCTGCTCTGGAGATAATGATATCGGACAGAGCAAATAAATCAGCCAATTCATCCTTAATATATTCATACTGAACATAACCAGTCTGGTTCTTTAAGGATTCATCTACTTTTCCTTTTCCACACAAATGAATAACCTGGAAGTCTTTCAAGAGTTCAGGTAAAATTTTACGAACCGCGTTGTTTACAATAACAGAACCTAAACTACCACCGATAATCATGATAACTGGTTTGTCCGCAGTTAATCCAGTAAATTTCAGTGCAGTATCTTTGTTTCCAGAAAGGAGTTCCTGACGGATTGGAGTTCCTGTTAAAACAGCTTTTTTTACTGGCAGATTTTTGATTGCTTCAGGGAAGTTACAGCATACTTTGGTACAGAATGGAAGACAGAGTTTATTTGCCAATCCAGGAGTCATATCAGATTCATGGATAAAGGCTGGTACTTTGCTCAATTTTGCAGCAACTACGACTGGAACAGTAACAAAACCACCTTTGGAAAATACAACGTCAGGTTTTAACTGTTTCATTAATTTTTTTGCTTCAAAAAAGCCTTTGATTACTTTAAATGGGTCAGTAAAGTTCTTAACATCAAAATATCTTCTGAGTTTTCCAGAGGAAATTCCATAGTATGAAATTCCCATTTCTTCAATCATTTTTTTTTCGATGCCATCGTAGGAACCAATATAAGAAATTTGAAATCCCTTTTCTTGAAGGGTAGGAATCATTGCAATGTTTGGAGTTACATGACCTGCGGTTCCACCGCCAGTGAGTACAATATGTTTCATAAATTATCCTCCTAAATAGATATCTGTTCTTATTATTGTCTTTTCTATGGAAATTGTCAAGAAAGTAGAACCAGTTTTTGGGGTGGATAGAAAATTTTTAAAGAGAAATTGTAAGATATAGGATGAAAGTGTATAATATTTTTATAGAAGATATGTAATAACTATCAAGTGTTTAGGAAGGAGGACTATTATGCGACTTACTTTTATTGGAGCCTGTCATGAGGTTACAGGCAGCTGCTATTTTTTAGAAGCAGCAGGAAAAAAATTCTTAGTGGATTATGGAATGGAACAGGGGCAGAATTACTACGAAAATGAACCGATTCCAGTACCAGAATCGGAAATTGATTTTGTTTTATTAACCCATGCTCATATTGACCATTCTGGATTGCTTCCATTATTGTATGGAAGAGGTTTTCGTGGAAGCATTTATACTACGTATGCGACAGTGGATTTGTGCGATATCATGTTGAGAGATAGTGCGCATATTCAATCCTTTGAAGCTGAGTGGAAGAATCGAAAGGGAAAAAGAGCAGGAAAAGATTTGGTAGAGCCATTGTACACAATGGAAGATGCACAAGGTGCGATTTCTCAATTAGTAGGTTGTCCATATAATGAAATTATTACAATCGCTCCAGGGATTGAAGTTCGTTTTGTAGATGCTGGACATCTGCTTGGTTCCGCAAGCATTGAAGTTTGGTTAAAGGAACAGGGTGAAGAACGAAAAATTGTATTTTCAGGTGATATTGGAAATGTAGAACAACCATTAATCAAAGATCCTACCTATTTAAAGAACGCTGATTATATCGTTATGGAGTCTACGTATGGAAATAGAAGCCATGACAGAAAAATTGATTATGTGCCAAAGTTAGCAGAAGTAATACAAAAAACATTTGACCGAGGAGGAAATGTGGTAATTCCTTCGTTTGCTGTGGGAAGAACACAGGAAATGTTGTATTTTTTGAGAAAAATCAAAGAAGAAAAGTTAATTGTTGGGCACGAAGATTTTCATGTTTTTGTGGACAGTCCATTGGCTGTGGAAGCAACAACCATATTCCGAGAGCACTACAAAGAATGTTACGATGAAGATGCGATGCAATTAGTACAGCAAGGAATCAATCCGATTTTATTTCCAGGATTGCGTTTGTCTATCACAAGCGAAGATTCTAAGGCAATTAATTTTGATGAAAAACCAAAGGTCATCATTTCTGCGAGTGGTATGTGTGAGGCTGGCCGTATCAAACATCACTTGAAGCATAACCTGTGGAGAAAAGAATCTACGATTTTATTTGTAGGTTATCAATCGGTTGGTACGTTAGGACGTGCGATTGTAGAAGGTGCGACGGAAGTAAAACTGTTTGGCGAAGAAATTCAGATTCAGGCTGAAATTTGCGTATTGCCAGGTGTGAGTGGTCATGCGGACAATCAAGGCTTGATGAAGTGGGCTGCATCCTTCCAAAACAGACCAGAGCAGGTTTTCGTTTGCCATGGAGAAGCAGAAAGTTGTGAAATTTTTGCAAACCGTTTGAAAGATGAACTTCATTATGAAACGATGGCACCATTTAGTGGTACGATTTATGATTTGAAAAAAGGTGTGTTGATAAAGGAAACAGGTGGTGTACTTTGCAAGAAGAAAGTAAAGGATACGAGAGTTTCTACTGCTTATCAACGTCTGTTAGCCGCAGGACAACGATTGATTACAGTTATCAAACATAATGAGGGCGGCGCAAATAAAGATTTAGCGAAGTTTACGAGCCAAATTTTAAGTTTATGTGATAAATGGGATAGATAGTTAGAAAAAGGTGCCTTAAAAAGCACCTTTTTTTAACTTAATGGAATTATTTTGTTGCTTCGCGCAATGCCTTTGCAAGCTGATCAGGACAGGAAGTAGCTTTAAAGCCACAAGTAGTTCCTTCTAATCTAGCAATAACATCTTCTGCTTTCATGCCTTCTACTAAAGAAGAGATTCCTTTTAAGTTACCATTACATCCACCAGTAAACTTTACGTTGTGAACAGTTCCATCTACTAAGTCGAAGCTAATCTGTGAAGCACAAGTTCCTCTTGTTTTAAATGTCATAGTCGTACCTCCATAAAATTTGGTTGTAATGATTGTATCCTATAAAAAGCAATCATTACAAATCAAGTTGTGCACATGGTATTATAGCAAAAAGGCAAGGATATTTCTATATATACTTGATATAAAATCTAAAATTCGTGGTTTTTTATCGCAAAAACGAAAAGTTTGTGGTAAGATACACATGGAAATGAGAGCATAAAACCTTACAATAGATGAAAACGATAAGAAAAAGGAGTAACGTAAATGGAAAGAATTGGTATTATTGGGGCAATGGAAATTGAAGTAGCTGCCTTAAAGGAAAAAATGTGTGATGTGACAACCACAAAAAAAGCTTCTATGGAATTTTTTGATGGAACATTAAATGGTAAACAGGTGATTGTAGTACGTTCTGGTATTGGTAAAGTCAATGCTGCTGTTTGTACACAGATTTTAGTAGATGATTTTAAAGTAGAAGCTGTAATCAATACAGGAATTGCAGGTTCATTGAAGAATGAAATTAATATTGGTGATATTGTAGTATCTACAGATGTTCTTCACCATGATATGGATGCAAGAGAATTTGGTTATCGCAGAGGTCAGATTCCTCAGATGAGTGTATTTTCTTTTGAAGCCGATGCAAATCTGCGTCAAAAGGCGGTTGCATGTTGCAAAAAAGTAAATCCAGAGGTAGGAATTTTTGAAGGACGTGTGGTAAGTGGAGATCAGTTTATCGCAGACAGTGAAAGAAAGAATGATATTGTTAAGACTTTCGCTGGATATTGTACAGAGATGGAAGGTGCTGCGATTGCACAGGCTGCTTATTTGAATCAGATTCCATTTGTAATTTTACGAGCAATCTCTGATAAGGCAGATAACAGTGCAACGATGGATTATCCAGTCTTTGAAAGACAGGCAGCAGCCCATTGTGTACGTCTTGTGGAAGAGATGGTTACTGTATTATAAATGGATGTTTGCGAAATGACAAAGAATTTGACGAACGATTTTGGTTTGAAAATGCGTATAGGGGCGATATAATATCTCCAGAAGTCCTTTTGGGATGAAAATATAAGGGGGTAGTTGTCTATGTTGAAATGGTTGCAAGAAAATTTACTGTTTTGTGGTATGGTAGGTTCTGGAGTGTTTGGCTTATGGTGTGTCGCAATGGTAAATTACTTCTACAACAATGTTTTGCGAGATGTACGACAGATAAAAGACGCAAAATCAAAATGGACAAAAGAGTTTTTAGCGGAGTATCAAAATCGTTGTAAAAATCAACAAAAAATCAAAAATGCAGAAGTTTTTGTGCGTGCTCAGTTCATGAATGGGAAAGTTTTGGGAGTACCATTGCAAAAATGGAAGCAGGGAATTGGCTGGGGAGCTGTACTGAGCCTATTTTTGATGCTAGTAGCAGTGTATAGTAACTATGGACAGCCAAATTCAGCTATAGTATCGCGTCAGTATGTATTGCTTGGAGCAGGAATTTTTGTGTTTTTGCTTTTGACAAGGCAGGTTCTGGGATTTTTTGGAAAAGAGGACATGCTAGTGGATAGTTTCCTGGACTATATGGAAAATACCAATGTTGCCTTAGAACAAGTGGTGGATTTAGATGTTGCCAGGGAACAAATTCGAGAAGAATTGATTCAGCGAGTAACCGAAGGGATTCGTCAGACTGCAGCAAGTCAAAATAAATTTTCGCATATGCTTACCTCGGAGGAAGAAAAGATTGTCAGGGAAGTGATTCGTGAATATTTAACGTAAGAAAACTGCGTAAAAATACCTTTCACAACATACCTTTCGATAGCGGCGCCGATGTAATTTGTTTGATGTTATAATAAAAATGAAACTGGGCTGCCTTTGGCAGCCCAATTCATTTTAGTGTTTGTGTTATTCTTCGATAATCTGAATCTCAAGATAATCAAAATCAATGGAGTCAATAAAGTTATCTGCACGAAATTTGGTTTTATCGTGACGTTTAAATTCTTGTATATTATGTTCAAGCCAGATTGGTTTGCTCAAATCCCATAAATAACAAATCTGTTCTAATGAATTAAAAATTTTGTGTGTTCTGGTGTCTGTTGTCTCATCGCAGATAACAGTGTCTTTTACTAAGTGATTGTCTGTCCAAAGTTTACCCCATAAACGGAACATAAAGGTTATCCCCCTTAGATGAAATTAAAGTTGATGTTAACATCATTCAGTAGTGTTGGAATCCTCGGATTTGGAAGTTTTGTTTGTTGGCTGTAAATTTTTGAATACGGAAGTTTCAATTTCTACGTCATCAAGCTCTCTGGCTACGTGTTCTGTTTTTGGTGTATATTTATCAAAAATATTTACAAACAGGAAGGAGCTTAATGTTGCCATTCCAGAAAATCCAACAAGTGCATACAGTAATAATCCCCAGTCTAAAATGATGCTGTTAGAAAACATGATTACAAATGGGATGACGGTAAGCATCAACATTGCAATGGTCTGTGGCAAGTGGCGGATAGACATTAAAAATGCATTTAAAAACAAATTCTTAGTGGTATTGCTAAAACGGGCAAGCAATGGATAAATGTAAATAAATACCATTAAGTATATTACGCTCAATGCAGAAAATAAGCCGATTAAAATTTTGCAAAGTGAAATGTTTGCTTTCATCTGCCAACAAAAATATAAATCGATAAACAGGATTGCGGAAATAAACAACATAATGATATGTATCAAAATTCCCTGTTTTAAATTGTCGCGGAAAGAGTGGAAAAATCCTTTGATGACATAACATTCTTCGTTTCGTACCATCTTTAATGTGACATAAAACATAGCGGTGATGGCAGGACCAATGGTGATTACTGGAAGACAGCAGACGATACACAATAGATTTAGAATAATAAGGTCTGCAACCCTATTCATAAATCTAAAAAATGGATTGTTGAGATTTAAAATCCCTTTCATAAATAAACCCCTTTTCTGAATATAAAATTATAGTAAAATGTAAAATTTCACTATGTTTTAGTATACATAATCTACCTGTAAAAAGCAAATAAAGAAAATATAAATCCATAATTCGTCGTTTTGTATAGCAAATGGGTGATTTTTTCGTCAAAATGCTCAGTGAAGGCATAAAAACCTGCTTCTAATAGCCAAAATGACAATAGAAAAAGAAAATCTTTGTGAAGTTGTAGCATAGCATAATTTTCAATTATTCTGTATACTAAAGAGCATAAAGGTAGTCTTAGGACGCCTGAGGCGATATGCATATGATATGCATATCAAGTGTATCGTAGAACAAATGTCTCACAGAACATATGAAGAGTATATCAAATGCATATAGAATGCTATAGTAAAAATATTGGGAGGAAATTACATTATGGCAAGCTTATCTTTACAGCACATTAGAAAAGAATATCCAAACGGATTCGTAGCAGTTAAAGACTTCTGTTTGGAAATCAAAGACAAAGAATTCATCAT
>JAEIGA010002283.1_pt1 | contig 30603 bp, 54 predicted proteins | sample 9270691 | NCBI WGS metagenome assembly JAEIGA01 (sample SAMN17057246, study PRJNA624740) | gut metagenome | biome: biome; isolation source: fecal sample | host: Bos grunniens | place: China: Xizang | collected 2019
CAAATACAAAATAGGCGAAAATCGAGCCTTTTTTGGAGAAAAAGGGAGAAAAACAGAGAAAAAACGAGGAAAAAGCACGAAAAAGTGCTTTTTTTTAGTTGAAATATTGAGAGAGACATCAAAAACGCAGTAATGAGATAAAAGAAATGAGGTGCGATGATGAAAAAAAAGAGTTTAAAGGAGATGGCAGGTGACATTCTGCGAATTGCAGAAGAGTCAGGACTGACAAGCAACTACTTTTTCACAACAACGTTTGACCGGTATCAGATGCAGTTACAGATTCTGGAGAAATTGAAGGCTGCAATCGAAGATGAGGGAATGTTGGTCGAGAAAGAGTATGTGAAAGGGCGTAAAAACCTTTACACCAACCCTGCCGTCAGTGATTACAACAGAACAACGGACTCTGCAAACAAAACAGTGGCGACACTCATCAGAATTTTAAAGAATTTCGATGCAGATATGTCGCAGGAAGAGACAGACCCATTGCTTGATATTATCAACGGTGGTGAGGTCGATGAAAAATAACAAAGCTTATGAATATTGCAGAGAATCCGTAAAGAAGAAGACAACTCCCAAGTATGTTAAAACCCAAATGAAACTTTGGATGAAGATATGCGAGGGAAAAGATAAAAAATACATCGTATCAGAGAAGAAGGTCAAGCAAGTTGAGGCAATTATGAAATTATTGATAATGCCCAAAGGCTTGAAAGCAGGGGAAACACTGTATTCCTGCACAACGGGGTATCAGTGGTTCTTCATAATCGCTATTTTATGTACGGTTCATCGGAACAACGAGAACAAGAGGCGATATGAGAACGGGATTCTTGAAATCTGCCGAAAAAATTTTAAGACCTATACGATTGCAACTATTTTTATAATCCTGTTTCTCACAGAGCCTCAATTCTCGAAATTTTATTCGGTAGCACCTGACGGGTCACTATCGAAAGAGATCCGTGAGGCGATATCGGAGACAATTCGTTCATCTCCGCTTGTGTATGAGTACAAGGGAGCGAAAAGATTCAAGGTATTGCGTGATTACATCATGTTCAAGCCGACACAATCGCAGTACATTCCCTTGAGTTATTCAACATCACGAATGGACGGACGTTTGCCGAATGGTTTTATTGCGGATGAGGTCGGAGCATTGCCGATATCATATCCGATTGAAGCAATGAGATCAGGACAGTTGAACATACTCAACAAGCTCGGATTTATCATCTCAACGAAATATCCGACTATTGATAATCCTTTTGAGGATGAGGTGGCATACGCAAAAAAGGTTTTGGACGGACTTGAAACGGATGAAACCCTGTTTGCTTTACTATATGAACCCGACAAAACAAAAGGTTGGGAAACAGATGATCTAATTTTGCAGCAAGCAAACCCTGTTGCTCTTGAGATTCCCGAAATATGGGAAGATTTACTTAAAAAGAGAGCAAAAGCAATCTCGGTTGAGTCAGCTCGTGAGAATTTCGTCACGAAACACTGCAATATTATTTATACCGGCGTAGGAACGGAGACCTATATCGATGTAAACGCCGTGCAGCAATGTAAAGTTGCAAATATAAATTGGACAGGAAGAGTTGTTTATCTTGGTTTGGACTTGTCAGAGACAAACGATAATACATCGGTGTCAATGGTAAGTGTTGATGATGACAACAACATCCTGGCAGAGAGCTTCGCTTTTATTCCGGAAGGGCGAATCGCAGAGAAAGAACAATATGAGAAAGTCGATTATAAAAACCTTGTCAAAACCGACAAGGTTTTTGCTTGTGGTGACAAAGTAATCGACTATTCATTTGTCGAAGATTTCATTCTTTCTCTTGAGGAAAGATACGGAGTGCAGATTCAAGCGATTGGATATGACCGATGGAACGCAGTTTCCACGGCACAAAAACTTGAAAAGGCAGGATTCAACATGGTTGAAATCCGTCAGCATTCATCCGTGCTTCATCCTCCCACGAAGCTGCTCAAAGAGAAGATTCTTTCGGGTGAGTTTCAGTACACGGAAAACAAATTGCTTGAAGTAAATTTTCAGAACGCTCGGTGCGTTTACGATACTAATCGCAATGTTTATGTTAATAAAAAACGGTCAAAAGGCAAGGTTGACATGGTAGTTTCTACGATAAACGCAACATATTTATTGCAGCAGGACGTGTTCTTGAACCAATGTGATTTTCTCGTACAAACTATTTGAGGTAGCAATGGATAAAAATTATGTTGTTTATATGCATATTTCTCCAAATGGGAAAAGATATATCGGAATAACAAGCAGAAAACCAGAGTATAGATGGAATAATGGAAAAGGATATAAAAACAATGCCCATTTCTTCAATGCCATTCTTAAATATGGATGGAATAATTTTCAACATATTATTGTCGAAGAAAATCTGACAAAAGAAGATGCTTGCGAATTAGAGCAAAAGCTCATTAAAGAATACAACTCTAACAATACATTTAAAGGATATAACCAGAGCATTGGTGGAGAAGGTGGAACGTTAGGATATAAACATTCCAGAGAAAGTATCGAAAAAAGAAAAGCACATAGAGATTATTCAACATCTTGGGCGAAAGGCAAACATTTCACCGAAGAGCATAGAAGAAAGATTGGTGAATCACACAAAGGAATGAAACATTCCGAAGAAAGCAAAGCCAAGATGAGCGAAGCACACAAAGGAATTGTTCCTGCACGGACAGGAACAACAATGTCTGATGAGTATAGAGCCAAGATGAGCAAAGCAATAATCTGCGTTGAAACAAATGTCAGATATTTCGGAGCTATGGAAGCGGAAAGACAAACAGGAATTTGCCACAGTAATATTTCTTATTGCTTAAAAGGTAAAAGAAAAAGAGCAGGTGGCTATCATTGGGAATATGCAATTTAAGGAGCAGAAATGAGTTTTTTAAATTTCTTTAAAAGAGAAGAAACACCAATCACACCAGATCCGATAGTTGATGATGTATTGCTTGAGGCTTTACTCAATGGCGAGACCATCACAAGGGACAAAGCAATGACATTGCCGGTTGTTAACGGTGCCGTTGATTTCATATCAAGTGCGATTGCTTGTATGCCCGTAAAACTTTATAAGATTTCCGATGGAAAAATCGAAGAGCAGCTTGAAGATTATAGAGTCAAATTGCTCAACGGAGACACGGGCGACACTCTTGATGCATACCAGATGAAAAAGGCTATCGTCACGGATTACCTCATGGGCAAGGGCGGTTATGCATACATAAGAAAGCAGAAGAATGATGTCACGGGTCTCTTTTATGTTGAGGACAAATACATCACGATTCTGAAGGTATATGAACCGATATTCAAGGAATATCAGATTTTTGTCGGCGGTTATTCCGATGACAAAGAGGAAAAAGAGTTCGGAACATATCTTCCTTATGAGTTTATCAAGCTGCTTCGCAATACAAAGGACGGAGCAAGCGGAACAGGGTTAACCGTTGAGGTGTCAAAATGCCTTGAGACGGCTTATCAGACCCTTTTGTATCAGCTCGGAATGGTATCGACAGGTGGCAACAAGAAAGGCTTCTTGAAAGCCACGAGAAAGCTTGGAACAGATGAAATCACTGCATTAAAGAGAGCTTGGCACAATCTTTACGGAAACAACAACAGTGAAAAGGTTGTTGTTTTGAATAATGGTGTGGAATTTCAGGATGCATCAAATACTGCAGTGGAAACGCAGCTCAACGAATCAAAGAAAACTTTGAACGATGACATCAATGCACTGTTCCATATTTACCCGAATGATTTTGAAAGAACATTCAAAGAGGCTATTTATCCAATAATGAAAGCCTTTGAGACTGCTCTGAATCGTGATTTGCTTCTTGAAAAAGAGAAAAAGAAATATTTCTTCGAGTTTGATTGCAAAGAAATCATCAGAACAACTCTGAAGGATAGATATGAGTCATACAAACTTGCAAAAGAAACAGGATTCATGACTCTAAACGAGATAAGAAGAAGAGAGAACATGGAATACATCGAAGGACTCGACGTTGTCAATGTCGGACTCGGTGCAGTTCTTTACGATGTCAACAAGCATATTTACTACACACCGAACACTGACACAGTCGGAGATATCGGAGATGGTCAGACCGAGGAAGAAAAAGAGCTCGAAAAGACCCAGGATATGTTAATAGGTCATGAACTTGCAAAAGAATTTGATGAATCTGGAAATTCAGCAGATGCATAGAAGGAGGAAATGAAATGGCTATCACAAACAAATTATCACACGGCACAGATTACGTTGAACTTGAAGGCGTAAGCGATGACACAAAGCCTGAAGAGAACATCGGCGTTAATTCAAAGTTTTATGAGCTCGATACGGGCGACACATATTACTTTGACGGCGAAGCATGGCAGAAAGTCGGAGGTGGTGCATGATGCAGGTCAGAGTTAAAGGCGACAGTGTTGAGATTGAAGGTTATGTCAATGCTATCGAAAGAAAGTCGAAGCCTTTATGGTCAAGAATTGGAAAGTTCGTTGAGAGAATCTGCAAGGGTGCTTTTAAGAGAGCGATTGAGCGAAATGATGATATAAGAATCCTGCTCAATCATAATCCCGAAAGAGACCTCGGAGGCACAAAGGACGGAAATCTCGAACTTGAAGAAGACAACATCGGTCTCCATGCAAGAGCAACAATCACAGATCCTGATGTAATAAAGAAAGCCAAGAACGGCGATCTTGTCGGATGGTCTTTCGGATTCAGTGATAGAGATGTTGACCAGAGAATGGATGAGGACGGAATGCCTCTTCGTGATGTAAGAGACCTTGATTTATACGAGGTTTCAATTTTAGACCGGACAAAGTCTCCGGCATATGAGGGAACATTGGTAACAGTTAGATCAGATGATGAGTCCGTTTATTATGGCGAGACATTTGAGGATGAAATCAATGTTCGTGAAGAAGAACCTAAACAGGAAAACGAGCCTGTTGAGGATATAAAAGAACCTAATTATGATGAGGCAGAAAAACTCATCGCAGACATGAAAAAGGAGGATTAAAAACATGTCAAAGATTTATTCAGATGCTGAAAGAAAAGCAAAAGAGGAAAAGAGAAACGACCTCATCACAAGATCAGAGGAAATCGTTAAGACTGCAAAGGCAGAGAAGAGAGAACTCACTCCCGATGAGATGCAGGAACTTGCAGAAATCCGTGATGATGTCAAAGCAATCAAAGAGGCTCTCGGTCTTGATGATGATTTCAGAGAGATGGCAGACACAGAGAAGAAGCCTGATGCAGAGCCTACAGAGGAAGGTGCCAGAGCTTGTGGCGATGAGAAGAGAGCTCTTGAGATAAGAGCACTTGAAGAAGAGAAGATGTTCGAGGCTTATCTCCGTGGACAGGTTAACGAGAGAGCAAATGACATGTCTGTTGGAGATAACGGAAAGATTATCCCCCAGACAATTGCAAAGAGAATCATCAAGAGAGTATATGACATATGTCCTATTCTTGAGAAATCTGAAAAGTACAATGCAAAGGGAAAGCTCATTATCCCTTACTATGACGAGTCAGTGACACACATTGATGTTGCATATCAGACAGAGTTCTCTCCTATGAGTTCAAATGTCGGAAAAATCAACTCATCAATTGACCTCACAGGTTTCCTTGCAGGGGCACTTGTTAAGGTTTCACGCTCACTCATCAACAATTCAGATTTCGACATTGTTCAGTTTGTTGTTGATGCAATGGCAGATCATATTGCAAGATTCATCGAGGGTGAGCTTATTAATGGTACAGCTTCAAAGGTAACAGGTCTTTCAAACTCATCAAACACTGTGACAACAGCATCTGCAAATGCAATCACAGCTGATGAGGTAATCAAGCTCCACGATGCAGTTAAGGATAGATTCCAGAACAACGCAATGTGGATAATGAGCAATGCAACAAGAACTGCTCTCCGTCTCCTCAAGGATTCAATGGGCAGATATCTTCTTCAGGACGATATCTCTGCACCTTTCGGAACAAGCCTTCTTGGAAAGCCTGTTTATGTATCAGACAATATGCCCGAAATCGCAACAGGCAACATGACAATCGCATATGGTGATTTCAGAGGACTTGCAACAAAGTTCAATGAGGGCATCGAGATTGATGTTGTTAAGGAGAAATATGCTGACGAACACGCAGTTGGTGTTATCGGTTGGTTCGAGTTTGATTCAAAGATTCAGAATCAGCAGATGATTGCAACACTTGTGCAGGCTTAATTAAGGGAGGGAGATTATGCAGTATTTAGCATTGGTCTCTTTCTCTGGGAATAAATTATCAATGGCAGAGGGGCAGGTCTGTGAAATCACAGATTCTGCCCTCATTGATGACCTCTTAAAAGCTCGTTTCATAATGCCTTATGAGGCAACAGAGGTTAAAAAAGAAACAAAACCCAAGAGAAAGGGGAAGAAAGAATGAATATTAAAGCATTAAAACCATTCACATTGAGAGATTCAGAATCAGGCGAGCTTTATTCAGTCGCTTGTGGACAGGTGCTTTCCGGATGCAGTGAAGAGGTAGGTGGACAGCTTATCTCTGACGGACTTGCAGAAGAGTACACACTCATCACTCCGACAGGAACTATTGAAATCACTGCGAACGGAGAGGTTGATGTGACGGCATATGCGAAAGCAGTTGTGAATGTTGAATAAGAACTCAAATAGGAGGCTGAAAAAATGAACATCAACACAGTGAGTCAAATCACAGCCTCAGATGTCGCAGAATATTTGAGGATAACAGATGCGACAACGGATGATATGAACACTCTTAACACAATATTGAATGTTGCGAAAGTATATGTGGGCGAGTATACCGGACGAAAACTTAATGAGCTTGATGATTATAAAGACATCATCATTGCCGTTTTGGTTTTGTGTCAGGATATGTGGGACAACAGAACACTTTATGTGGACAACTCAAATGTCAATAAAGTGGTTGAGTCAATACTCGGTCTGCATTCGGTGAATTTGCTATGAGTATAAACGCAGGAAATTTCAATCATAAAATCGATATCTATTCTGTTTCTTATGGCAAGGACAGTTCGGGGTTCAAAGATATAACAAGGACTTTAAAAGCAAGTCCTTATGCTTCAGTAAAAACCACGAAGGGAATGACACTTATTAAGTCAGGCACCGATTTCGAGAAAGCCTTCACGAATTTCACGATAAGATTTCCCAAGACTGTGAACATTACCCGTGACGATCAGATTGATTTTCGGGGAAAGACTTACAAAATCGAATATCTTAATAACGTGAACGAAGAGAACGTGCTTCTTGAAATGCAATGCAAGGAGATTACTCACTAATGGCGAAATTTGATTTGCAGTTACCGACAGACATCATGAATGATCTGAAAAAACTTTATGATAATTCTGATGAAATATTCGGAGAGATGACCAGAGCAGGTGCAAAAGTTGTTGAAAGTAATATCCGGTCGAATGTTCCCAAGAGCATAAAGGGTTCAGAGATGATGAAATGTCTCAAGACCACAAAGACCTATAAGACCAAATCCGATAATGGTATCAATACCAAAGTCGGATTCTATGGTTATTTCAAGAACGAGAACGGGGAGACCGTTCCTGCTCCATTGGTTGCAAATGTTTTCGAGTATGGTCGGAGCAATTCACCTTTCCCAAAGCATCCTTTTTTGCGTAAATCATTCAAGAAGAACGAAATCGAAGAGGCTATGAGAAAAGCACAAAAGAAAGCAAGTGGAGGTTTGCTTGATGAATGAGTTAATTGAAAGAATCCTTGCAAATTTTACAGTGGATGAGAAGGTTATACCTGTTTCTTATATGTTCTACGAGGGACACGGAGAGCCGTACATCGTTTATATGCAGGAGAACGCAGACAAGTCATTCTCGGCAGACGATGAGCTGCAGGGATATGTTGATTATTATGATTTCGATGTGTATTCAAAGGGCAATTATCAAAATATTGTAAAGAGTCTTAAAGCAACATTGGTTGCCAATGGTTTTATATGGCAGCCTTCTCGGTCAAGTGCAGATATGTATGAAACCGACACAGGATATTATCACAAGACATTGAATTTTGCTTATTTAAAGGAGGAAAACTAAAATGGCAAAAATCGGTTTAAAGAATTTTCTCTTCGGTGTACTGACCGAGGCGAGCGATGGAACAGCAACATATGGCACAGCAGTAAAACCTGCTAAAGCAATTTCATGTTCTGTTTCAATTTCAAACAACGATGCAAAGCTTTATGCAGATGATGGTCTTGCAGAGAGTGATACATCATTCCAGAGCGGAACAGTTTCAATGGGAGTTGATAACGAGGATGATATAGTTCTTGCAACTCTTCTCGGACACGAGATAACAAGCGGAGAAATCGTAAGAAACTCAAGCGATGTTGCTCCTTATGTTGGTCTTGGTCGCATCGTCACAAAGACGGTCGGCGGTGTATACAAATATAAAGTTGAGTTTCTCAAGAAGGTCAAGTTTTCAGAGCCTTCACAGGAAGACAACACAAAGGGCGAATCAGTTGATTTCGGTACATCAACACTTGAAGGACAGGTTGCTTGCCTTATGGATGGTTCTTGGTCAGTGGCAAAGACATTCAACACAATGGCAGAGGCACAGACATACCTTGAGAGCTTCTTTGGTTCTGCTACAGCATCAACAGTAACATACGATGCAAACGGCGGTTCTGATGCACCTGCAGCAGTTTCAACATATGTTGGTGCAATCATCACAGTTGATGACGGTTCAGGTCTTACACCTCCTGCCGGATATCACTTCATCGGATGGGATACAAACTCATCTGCAACAATCCCTGATATCAGCGGAACATACAAAGTCACATCGGCAGCAGTAACACTTTATGCTATCTATGAGGCTGACTAATTAAATACAACGGAGAGGGACTTTGTGCCCTCTCCTATTTTATTGGAGGAATAATGAGATGAAAGATATGAGCAGCACACTCCATTATAAAGACAAAGAATACAAGGTTGTCTTTAACCTTAACGTTATGGAACGTATACAGGAAGAATACGGATCTATTGAAAAATGGGGACAGATAACAGACGGAAATGACGGCGAACCAAATGCAAAAGCCGTTATTTTTGGTTTTACAGAAATGATAAATGAGGGAATCGATATCGAGAACGAAGAAAACGGAACAGATATCAAGCCTCTTTCATTAAAACAGGTCGGACGAATGATAACAGAAATTGGTTTATTAAATGCCACAAAGACATTAAATCAGACAGTTATTGATTCGACAAAATCAGAAGAAAAAAACGAGTAATCCACGATGAATACGATCCTGTCATTGATTTCTCGTGGTTTTATTTTATAGGCAAATCAAAGTTGAATTTGTCATTCAAAGAGACAGGAAGATTGACACTGACCATGTTCAACAAATTATATGGTCACTACAAAAATGATTGGGATTTAGAGATGCGATTATCTCACGCAAACATGACTTACAAAGAAGCCTATGTTAAATCCCAAAAAGCGGAGGAATGGTTTTAATGGCATATACAGTTTATATGCACAAATTCCCGAATCAAAAGGTGTATATCGGAGTTACTCGTCAATCTTTGGAAAGAAGATGGAGAGGTGGTAAGGGATATTATGGTCAACCCGTATATGATGCAATTCTCAAATATGGATGGGACAATATTGAACATATCATTCTTGAATCTGATTTAACCAAAGAGCAGGCAGAGGAATCGGAGAAATTTTACATCAAGAAATACAATAGTTTGAGCCATGCTAATGGTTATAACATTGAGACCGGCGGTTATTTAACTGAATCAGTGAGTGAAGAAACCAAAAGGAAAATCAGTGAAAAACACAAAGGACTAATAGCAGGCGAAAAACATTGGAATTATGGTCAACATTGGAGCGAAGAAACTCGAAAAAAGATAAGTGAATCCCACAAAGGGAAAGTATTAAGTGAGGACTTAAAGAAAAAGTTAAGTAAGGCTTTTTCGGGCGAAAAAAATCCGATGTATGGAACAACGATGTCTCCAGAACATAAAGCAAAATTGAGAGAAATAAATTCCAATCGTATGTCAAAGGCAGTTATCTGCATTGAAACAGGCGAAACCTTCAAAAATAGTATTGAAGCACAAAAACAAACGGGTATAAATTCAAGAACCATTCTCTATGTATGCAACCATCATCCGAAATACAAGAGAGCAGGTGGATTGCATTGGAAATTTAGAGAGGAGGCAATTTAATGGCAGGATTCGGAGGCAACATCAAGCTGACGGGGTCAGACGAATATAAGAAAGCCTTAAATCAAATATCCCAAAATCTGAAAGTTGTTTCTGCCGAAATGAAAGCGACATCAAGTTCATTCGATGCCGGTGCAATGTCCGAGAAGGAAATGCAACAGGCAACGGTTGAATTGAGCGATTCACTTGCAAAGCAGAAAGAAGCTCTCGGCTCTTTAAAGAGTGAACTGTCAAGAATGAATGCCGAGTATGAAGAGAACGCAGAAAAGCATGACCTCTTGACGCAGAAATACGATTATGAAAAGTCGAAACTCGAAGAGATCGGGAAGACACTTGGCACATCTTCTTCAGAATACAAAGAGCAGCAGAAAGTTGTTGAAGAGTTAAATTCAGAGGTTGAAAAAAGTGCAACGGCGTTAGCGAATCAAGAGAAAGCCTTGAATCAGGCAAAGATTCAGACTGCCAATGCAGAAACAACCATAAATCAGACTGCAGCAGCTCTTGAAAATCTTGGAGAGAGTGCAGAGGAATCGGGAAAAGAAGCAGAACAGTCCACAGAAGGATTCACAGTGATGAAAGGGGTTTTATCAAACCTCGCAACACAGGTCATTACTAATGTGATAGACGGGTTGAAAAATCTTGGCTCCGAGCTCGTTGGCATGGTTTCTGATGTCGGTGAGCTTGGAGATGAGATTGACAAAGAATCGCAGAAGCTCGGACTCTCGGCAGAGAAATATCAAGAGTTATCCTACGCAATGGAGATGAGCGGTGCTTCGATTGATAACGTTAAGAAAGGTATGATATCAATCAATACAGCACTTGCAGGAGTTGAGAACGGGGTCGAAGGAGCCTCTGAAAGTTTCGATGCCCTCGGTATATCGCTCACGAATGCAGACGGCTCTCTAAAGTCATCAGAAGATGTTCTGCTTGAGTCCATTGACGCACTTGCATCAATGGAAGATGTTACCCAGAGAAATGCTCTGGCAAATGATATCTTTGGAAAGTCTTACACAGAACTTGCACCTCTCTTGAATACCGGAGCGGAAGGCATAAAGGATTTAATGTCCGAGGCTGAAGAGTACGGAATGGTCATGAGTTCCGAGGTTGTCGGAGCATCAGCAGATTTTGACGATGCAATGACAAGAATGAACGGTACTATCCAGGGCGTTAAAAACAACATGGTCGGACAGTTGCTCCCTTCAATCACAACAGTGATAAACGGCTTCTCATCGCTTGCGAACGGAAGCACGGGAGCAGGGCAGATGATAAAGGTCGGCATCTATCAGATGATAGAAGAGTTCAAGGCGATGATTCCTGAAGCCTTAACATTTGTTGAGACATTGACGGAATCAATCATCGAGGTTGCTCCGTCAGTTATTACAGCTCTTGTTGACGGAATAATGATTGCTGTACCGGAACTTATACCGACTTTGATGAGCATAGTTGAAACAATTGTGCAGACAATCATTGATAATGTTCCTCATCTTTTGGTAGCAGGAATCAGAATTATCACAGGATTAGCAGACGGAATCACAAATGCTATTCCGACACTTGTTGCACAGATTCCAACATTGATATCAAACATTGTAGGAGTAATTACAGACTATTTACCCGACATTGTAAACTCTGGTATCAATCTGTTAATGGCTCTCGCAAATGGAATCATGAAGGCGGTGCCTGATCTGATTGCACAGTTGCCCGATATTATATTGAGCATTATGAATACCTTGCTTGATGCGATTCCTCAAATCATTGAAACGGGTGTGACATTGCTCACATCACTGATTGAAAATATGGATGCTATTATCACGGGAATTGTTAACGCATTACCCGACTTGATATCGGGACTGATTGAGGGACTTATGGAACACCTGCCTGAAATCATCCAAGCAGGTATTGATTTGCTTGTTGCTCTGGTAACAAATATTGATGATATTATCGAGGGAATTGTTGGAGCGATACCCGACATTCTTGATGCAATTGTTGACGGATTCCTTGATGGCGTTTCATCAATGGCTGATGTTGGTCTTCAGTTAGTGCAGGGTCTCTGGAATGGTATTTCAGATGCAACCGATTGGATAATCAGTAAAATCGGAGAGTTCACGGATGATGTACTTGATGCGATTTGCGGATTCTTTGGAATTGCTTCACCTTCAAAGGTTATGAGGGACACAGTCGGAAAGAACTTGGCTCTCGGAATCGGCGTAGGTTTTGAAAGCGAGATGGAGACAGTCGCAAAGCAGATGCAGGACTCAATCCCGACATCTTTTGATGTTGATACATCAATAAATGCGACAGGCGGTATGTCAACACAGGAAGGAATGTTTGATGCTATGGTTTCAGCCTTCAAAGAGGCGTTATCAGAAGTCAAAATCGAAATGAACGATGAGGAAATGGGCAAGTTTGTCGATGCAACAGTGACAGACCTTGTTTATTCGTAGGAGGTACGGGATGAATTATTGCATCCTTAATGGAAAAAAGAGCACTTTAATCAAGGGATTGCTTATTCAGTCCCTTCCACCTATAACAAAGCCTCTTATGAGGACATCAAAAGAGACAATTGACGGCAGGGACGGAGATATCATCCGAAAAATGGGATATTCAGCTTATGACAAGCAGATGAAAATCGGCTTATTCGGGGATTTCGACATTGATGAGGTGATAAGTTTCTTTGATTCAGAGGGAAAAGTCATTTTCTCAAACGAGCCGGACAAATTCTACAACTATAAAGTCGTAAATCAGATAGATTTTGAACGGTTGATAAGGTTTAGAACTGCAACAGTGACATTTCATTGTCAGCCGTTCAAGTATTCGGCAATTGAGGACGATTTTTCGATCTTTAAAAATCAGTTAAAGCTGAAGAATTATTCAAATTCATATAACGGCGTTACAGTTGAAAGCAAAAATGGTCAAATCACAGTAAAAGGAACAGCAACGGACATAGCAGGATTTTATGTTCCAATTATCCCGATGAAACTAATCGGAGAAAACACTCTCACGGCATCGGCAACGGGAACAGGAATGAATCTCTCACAGATTAGAGTGATTGAAGAAAGTCCGATTGATTCTGATTCCTTTGGTGAGACAGAATTGCAGCTTGATACAACAGCCGATTTAACGGACACTCTCACAGAGGAAAAGACATTCAATTATGTTTATGTTTCTGTGAACAGGGGAGCCGTTGATTTTATTTTAAATGTTCAGATGAACAATGAAGAGTTGAGTTCTTTCACAGTGTTCAACAGAGGAAATACACAGTCAAAGCCAAGAATCACAATATATGGTTCGGGTAATGTGAAATTGAGCATCAACGGAACGGAACTCTTCACGATATCGTTAACGGATTACATCACAATTGACGGAGCAGAGATGAATGCATACAAAGGCACAACTCTTGCAAATAGATCCGTGACCGGTGATTATTCAAAACTGCTGCTTAATTCTGGAATAAACACAATCTCATGGACAGGAACGGTGTCACAGGTTGAGATTGAGAATGTGTCGAGGTGGATTTAATGAGAACTAATTTCAGATACGAAAAAGAAAACATCACAATGATAAAAGGTGACACTGTATCGTTCAATGTCGAGATATTTGACCAGAACGGAAACCCGATAGCGGTAGACAGTGCATATTTCACTTGCAAGAAGATTGCAACGGGTAGTGAGATGGAGTTTCAGAAATCACTCGGAAACGGAATAAGTCAGGTTGATATACTGATGACAGTGAGAATCGCTCCCGATGATACAAAGAATCTGAATGCAGGTGAGTATTATTATGATTTCTGCATCGGAATCGGTGATGATGTTTTCACGATTAAAAACGGAATCCTCACAATCGAGCAGGATGTCACATTTTAAGGAGGTAAAAAATGAGTTTGCAAAATTCGACAAAAATTGAGCAGGTTAAGGTCTGCCTTGTTAAAGGAGCTGACGGCTCCGGTATTGCCTCGATTGAGAAAACAGGCACTGTCGGACTTGTTGATACATATACCATCACAATGGATGATGGTAGTAAGTCGACATTCACAGTCACAAACGGCTCAAGCATTGCATCAATCGAGAAAACGGCAACAGTCGGTCTTGTTGATACCTACACAGTCACACTCACAAACGGAAACACATCGACATTCGAGGTCACAAACGGAAACGGCATCAGCTCGATTGCAAAGACAAGCACAGTCGGAAATGTTGACACATACACCATCTATTTCACAAACGGCACAACAACAACATTCACTGTCACGAATGGAACAGGTGGAGGAACTTGGACAAATCCTGTCAATTGTGCAATAGGTGACACCACAGCAACAATCACAGATGCCAATATACTGACAACATCAATCATTGAGGACTATTCACAAAACTCAAGTGGAACAAAGATAAATGTTCCCGAAATAACAGTCACAACAGGACAGGCAGTTTTACACTTTGATGCACTTGAAGAGGCAACAAGTTTCAGACTGTATGTTGTCAACTTGTAGGGGGTGAGGTCATGGCATATTTTAGATGTGGCAGTGGTGGTGCTGAAAATCCTGTTTTATTGTGGACAAACTCAAATCCAACAAATGCTTTTGGTAATCAAACTATAAGCCTTGATTTGTCAAATTATGAGGCGGTAGCAATTAGTTTCGGAAAAGGAGTTTATTGGGGAGCAGATGACCAACAAATACGCACACACATATTTAAAAAAATAAATGATGAACAGGGCATGGTGTTAGATGGTGGGTATTCGGGAGCGTCCGTAAGAGGCTCTCTTGTAAGATATTTCACAATGAGCGATAGTGGAATAACTTTCACAAAAAATTATGCAGGTTATCCTTCAATCTCAGACGGATATGGAAATATCTGTATTCCTGTTTCTATATACGGATATAAAAAACAAAATTTCCCTACATAAAACATTAAGGAGGAAAAAATTATGTATTTTGTAACAAGAGTTAAGTTTTTAAAAAATGGAGAAATCAAAAAATCGGAACTGATGTCTTATGAGGACAGAAACACTGCCGTTGCAAAGTTTCATTCAAACCTCGGAACAGATATGGTTGATGATACTCTGAAAGGCTCAATGTGTACTGTAACCAATTCACATGGAGGACAGGAGTGCAAAGAGTATTGGGGAAAGACAGATATCGATGCAGACCCTGAACCCGAACCCAACGAGGAATAATAAATGATAAGACTGTTTTCGGCAACAGATACAACCTTCACCACAAATGGAGATGTTGTTCTGCTGCCGTCAAAAGCAAAAGTTAAAAAAGCAGACAACGGAGACTATTATCTCACACTTGAAACGAGCCTTGATTATATCGATTCAATTGTCGAGGGAAATATTGTTGTGGCGAATACTCCGACAGGAGACCAGGCATTCAGAATATCAAACGTGAAAAGAACGAAAACCAAGATAACATCAAAATGTTTTCACGTGTTCTATGATTCAAAGAACTATGTTGTTCCTTATTCGGATGTTGTTTCCCAGAATTGTGCCTCTGCACTGTCTCAAATAAACGGCGATGCAGATCCGTTGAGTCCCTTTACAACTGATTCAGATATCACGGCGGTTAATTCGTACACCTGCGACAAACAATCGCTCTACGGGGCGTTCATGTCGCTTCTTGGAATATACGGCGGTCATCTTGTGAGGGACAATTTCTCTGTAAAGATAAAGCAGAGCATCGGAACGGATAACGGAATCATCATTCAGTATAAAAAGAATCTGAAAGACATTTCATGTTCTGAAGATTGGTCGGGAGTTTGCACAAGATTATTGCCGGTCGGAAAAGACGGCGTGCTTCTGAATGCAATAGATCCGTCAGAATCAATCTTCATTGATAGCTCGACACGGTATGACATTGTCTATACAAAGACCATACAATTTCAACAGGATATCAAGCGAGAAGATTATCCCGATGATACATCATATCTGACGGCTTTAGTTTCTGATTTAAGTACAAAAGCCACGGCATATGTTAATCTGAACTGTACTCCGAAAATAAATTACACTCTAAAGGCAAACCTTGAGAAGCTGACAGACATCGGAGACATTGTCGAGGTCAGGGATGAGCGATTCGACATTGATATGATGGCATCTGTTATATCTTTTGAGTATGATTGCATCGCAGAGAGATACACAGAGGTTGTATTCGGTAATTTTGCAAAGACAATGGAAGGCTTTGATAATTCCGTAACGCAGCAGACAGAATCAATCGTAAAACAGATAATTGACAATGCTTTTGTTGATGCGATAGTAAGTCAGGGCGTTAATGACGGATGGAAATACAGACGATATGCTTCCGGTGTGGTTGAATGTTGGAAGCAAGTTGAACCTACCGTCACTTGGTCGGAGTTTGGGTCTTACTATAAAGGCTCATTTGCACCAAACATTCCTTTCACTGTCGAGCAGGTTTACGCTTCTATCGATTCTGCTCCGTCAGTGGCTTGGATAGGCAATGCCGATGACAGTGCCGTGACGATAATTAGAGAAGGTAACACGGGTTCCGTGAAAGTTAACCTTCATTGCATAGGGTAATAAGTTCATTGAACTTGTTCATTATATTCCAACCCCCTGAAAAGCCCTCGGAGTCAAATCCGAGGGTATTTTTCTTTTATACATATCTTACAAATAGCCGAGGCGATTGGTTAGTTTTGGTAAAAATGAAAATATTAAGAAAACCGCCAGAATATCGTGACATCTTCATTGTCAATTTCAATTCTTTCGATTAGAGAATCAATTAAAGATTTTATTTCATCAAAATTTCCGTGATCTAAAACATCATCAAAGGAATCAATCAGAATTTTTGCTTGTTCTGATGTCATTGCATCGTGATTCAATTCCTTTTCAAGTTTTTCACGTTTAATCATTAAAGCATCAACTTTTTTCTGCAGCTCTTCGAGGGTATAATTTCCCAGACCGTACAAATCAAGGAATCGAGATTTTTGAGCATCGATTTTGTCGAGTTCCTTTAAAATAATCTTGTCATTATTAACGGGTTTGCTTAACTTTTTGAAATTCTTTTCAATTTTCAATTTTCTGATCTCTCCGAGAATCAAATCATCAAGCTCTTCTTTTTTCCAGTTCATGTTTTTGCAGTTCGGATCTTTTATCATCGTTCTGACTGTTTTATTTCGAGAATAACAGATGTAATACCGGTGACTGTTTCTTTTTGTCGATGTTCCTCTGACACTGTACCGAGCACCACAATGAGCACACCACAATAACCCTCCAAGATATGTTGACTTGGTCGGTCTTGTCATCTTTGGTCTGTTGTTCATTCTTGCAACAGCTTTGTTGAAGGTTTCCTCATCAATAATCGGCTCGTGTATTCCGTCATATATAACGCCTTTGTGTGTTATTTTGCCAATATAAAGAGGATTCACGAGCATTCGGTTTAATGTTCTTGTTGTTGGAGTGATACCGTTATGTGTGAAACCTCTTTCAAATAAATCAATACAAAGGTGATTGGTGTTTTCTCCTGCAATGAACCGCTCAAAAATCTCTTTGATAATCATTGCTTCATACTCGTTTACAACTAAATTGCCGTCAACTTGAATGTAACCAATGGGAACGTTACCACCACCACGCCATTTGCCTTCTTTGGCTCTGCCTTCTTTTCCCATTGTGGTTCTTTCTTTTATCTGCTCTCGTTCAAGTTGAGCGAAAACGGATAAAATACCAATCATTGCACGCCCGAAAGGTGATGAGGTGTCAAAGTTCTCCGTCATTGATACAAAGTCGGTCTTGTTCTGCAGAAATGTATCAATAATTGTGAGGGTGTCCTTCTGGGAACGGGAGAGGCGGTCGAGCTTATACACTAAAACCATATCGGCTTGATGCTTTTCAACAGCTTTTAATAGGTCTGTGAGGGCAGGACGGTGGGTATTTCCGCCCGAAAATCCTGCATCCGTGAAAACCTTTGCCACCTTCCATCCGTGAGCCTTACAGAACGATTTAAGGCGTTCTTCCTGTTCTGCTATCGAATAACCTTCCTCTGCCTGTTCGGTTGAACTGACTCGGGTATATAAGAAAACTCTCATTGATCGTCACCTTTCTTTGCAAAAGCCTCTTTTAATGCCTCGCTATATGCAGATAATATTTTCTTTTGAGCCAAGAGCCGAGACGGAGTCCTGACATCTGTTAATCCGATTAGAAAGTCAAGGCTGACATTGAAATATTCGGATAATTGCTTGGCGTTTTCGAGGGACGGCTCATTTGTTCCGTTTTCCCAACGTGAAACCATCGATTTATTCAACGGCTTTTCGGGTTGAAACCTTGCATTGATGTCAAAAACAAGCATGTCCATTGTCAAATCCCGTTCAGTTCTTAATTCATTTATACGTTTTCCGATGTCTGTCATAATCCAACACCTCCTCAACGTGATTATACCATTTTTCTGAATAACTTTATAAAAATTATTAAAAAATATGTTGCATTTATGAAACAACGTGATATTATGTTAATTGTGAGTTGCGAAAATGAAACAACGAGAAAGGAGGCAAAATGAAAGATTTAAAATTCAAGGGATATTGTGCAGAGCATAAAATCAGACAGTCTGAAATTGCAGAACTGCTCGGAATACAGGTGCCGAACGTAAGCGAAAAGATGAACGGGAAGCAGCCTTTCACACTTGAGCAGGTAAAGATACTCTGCAAACATTATGGAATTTCTGCCGATGACTATTTTATTTAATCAAAAAGTTGCGATAAAGCAACGTGGAAGGAGCTGAAATGGTACGGCACATTCTTAAAGACGGGACAGAACTGAAAGACATCACAGGAAAAAAAGTAAAAAAAGAGGAAAATCCGACGGTTTACGAAATTATCGGATCTATTGAAAGGAGAGTCAATGGAAAGGGTAGTAAGGAAAGAGATTAAAAAGATGGACACACGGTATCAGATAGGCATAACGATTGCCGGAATGTTCTTCATTCATTCAATTCTGTTTTGGTATGTTGGATGGTTTGAATTATCGCTTTGCTTCTTTGCTCTTACATTGGTGCAGGGATTCAACGCACTTATCTTCCTCGATATCAAGCAGGAACTAAAGAAAAAATTTACTTTTGGGAGGTAGAAAATGGAATATTTAAAACCCGATGAAATCGGAAAGTTCAATGAGCTTGTTGCAAAGTTAACGGATGTGATGATTCAGATGAGAATCACAACCAAGAGGATGGGCATCAAGGTTGCAGAGGTTAGAATCTACAATTTTGATGATATAGATCCTGAAAGATGGACGGCTGAAATCTCATCATCATCAGAAGTGCAAGCGGACGGCACATTTACATCATTTTGGGCAGAGTGCCAGAACGGAAAGCAGATAGCAATCAATTCAAAAGAATATAGGAGGGAAAAATGAAGCTTTGGGAAATAAAAGACGAGATTGAAAAGTGTTTCACCGAAACAGTGGACGAAGAAACAGGCGAGATTCTCAACGAGGTCAACCTTCAGTATTTGGAAGAATTGCAGGTCGCTTTTGATGAAAAAATCGACAACATCTGCTGCCTTATTAAAAACCTTGATGCAGAGGTAAAGGCATTTAAGACAGAAGAAGCAAATTTGAAAAAGAGAAGGGTTCAGAAAGAGCAGTCAGCCGAGAGACTCCGTGATTATTTAAAGCATTGTCTAAACGGACAGAAATTTGAATCAGTAAGGTCAAAGATATCTTACCGGACAAGCAAAAGCACCGAGGTTGATTTGGATTTATTCCTTAACAACGAAAATGCAGAGCTTTACATCGTAACGGAGATGAAGCCAAACAAGACGGCAATCAAAAAAGCCATTGAAGAGGGCAAAGAGTTTGTCGGAGCGGAAATCGTAGAGAATCAATCAATGATTATCAAGTAGGAGGGGCAACATGGTCACATATGAACAGATAGAGAAAGCAAATTCAGAAATTATCACAACAGACATCAAGGGCAAAATGTACGCCGATGTCAATCAGAGAATCAAAGCATTTCGCAAATGTTATCCAACAGGATATATAAGAACACATATGACGAGCAACGAGAACGGACTCTGCATTTTCGAGGCAATTGTCGGATTTGATGATGAGAACGGGAATACTCGCATTTTGGGAACGGGTCACGCATACGAAAAAGAGAACTCATCCTTCATCAATAAAACATCATACATTGAAAACTGCGAGACCTCTGCGGTCGGTAGAGCTTTAGGAATGGCAGGATTCGGAATTGATAACTCCGTTGCAAGTGCTGACGAGGTAGCAAACGCAATTGCCATTCAGGAGACAATGACGGCAAATGCCAAGAAGAACGCCGACACGAAAATCACTGCAGAGCAGGTCGGAAAGATTAAAAGCGAACTAATCCGAACAGGAGTTACAGAAGACGCCATTTTGAAAAGATACAAGGTCAGAAAACTTGAGGAACTTTCATCAGATCAGGCAAAGAACTGTATCGGGTCACTCGCAAAATCTAAACCTGCAACGGAGGGAAAATAAATGGAAATTTTCAAAGCAAACGGAAGAACTTATGTGACAGTTCCCAGAACTGAAACCAAGAAGAAAGCATTAAGCATTGCTAACACTTATTTCAAGAGAAGCATCAAAAACCTTCAGATATTTGATGGACGGGTTGAGGGTGACACACTCCACCTGCACAAGAAGGGTGATGTCTGGGTAATCGCTAATGGAAATTGATGCACAGTTTCACGAACTGAATATCGATTATAAATCCGGCAAAACACTTGTCACCTTCAAAACGAATTTGAATCCTGCAAAGGTTGAGAGCCTTTGTGAGCCTCTGAAAGACAAGGACACGATACTTTCCCTAAAGAGGAAAACAAAACGCCGTACAAAGGACGCAAATGCTCTGATGTGGGCGTGTATTCAACAACTTGCAGACATTCAGAAACCACCGCAGGACAAATGGGACTGTTATCTGGAGATGTTGAAAAAATACGGTCAATACACATATGTCTTGTGTGATGCAGAAGCTCTCGATGGCTTATCAAGGCAATGGAGAGAAATCGAAATTGTCGGAGAGGTGGTAATCAATAACCAAAAGAAAGTCGGAGTCCTTTGCTTCTTTGGTTCTCATACCTACACAAGCGGAGAGTTTTCAATCCTGCTTGACGGAATCATTGCAGAGATGGTTTCGGAAGGGTTAGAACCGCCAATGAGCGAAGAGGTTAAGGCAAGTTTGGAAAGGTGGGAGCATGAACTCGGTACTGCAAAACAATAAAGAATGTTGGCTCTGCGGAAGGACAGACACATTACATTCACATCATTGTCTACACGGGAAAGGCAATAGACAGATATCGGAACGATACGGATTGAAAATATGGCTTTGTCCGGTACATCACAACATGAGCCGAGAGGGAGTACATCAGAACCCTGCATTCGATTTAAGGGTAAAGCAGATGGCTCAATCATATTACGAAGCGAATATAGGCAGCAGAGAGTCCTTTATTCGAGAGTTTGGAAAGAATTATCTCTGACGGTCTAAAAAATATTTCACAGAATAAACGCCTGTGAGACCGACTATCTCACAGGCAGAAAGGAGCACAAATGGGGAAGATGAGTAGAGAAAAGGGGAAACGTGGTGAACGTGAAATCGCATCTTTTCTCAAATCTTACGGATATGAAGGACGAAGAGGGCAGCAGTTCTGCGGAATCGAAGGTGATGCAGATGTTGTCGGATTGCCTGGCATTCACATCGAAGCAAAAAGGACAGAAACTCTTCGCTTATACGATGCATTATACCAGAGCAAGAGAGATGCCAAAGAGGGCGAGGTTCCAACAGTATGGCACCGAAAGAACAATTGCAAATGGGTTGTGATTATGGACGCAGATGACTTTATGAACTTATACAAGGAGGCAAAGAATGATTGATATCGTTACAAAGATTCCTACGGGACATATGAACGCAAAAACAGACCTTCAGTTGGCAGGTGAGTTAAATATGACAAGGCGACAGGTTAGACAGTTAATAAGCGAAGCCAGAAGAACAAACATCATTCTGAATATGCAGGACGGAAGAGGTTATTTTATACCGGACAAAAAGGATTCTGATCTGTGTGAGAGATGGTTGCTGCAGGAAGAATCGAGATTGAAGAGACACGCATTAAGTCTACGAGCTGTAAGGAAATTTATTAAGGAGGGATAAAACATGGCTGAACGTAGAATGTTCGCAAAAACGATTATTGATAGCGATGCATTCTTGGAAATGCCTATCACTGCAAGGCTGCTATATTATGACCTTTCAATGAGAGCAGACGATGACGGTTTTGTAAACTCACCTAAAAAAATAATGAGAATGATTGGAGCATCCGAGGACGATTTAAGAATTTTATGTGCGAGAAAATTCATCATACCTTTTGACAATGGCATTGTGGTTATAAAGCATTGGAAAATCCACAACTATATCCGAAAGGACACATACAAAGAAACGCCATACAAGGAAGAAAAAGCCTTGTTGGAGTTAGATGCGAACAATTCCTATAAGCTCGTAAATACTGACCGTCTACTGACCGTCGACGAGCCGTCGACACAGGATAGGTTAGGTAAGGATAGGTTAGGTAAGGATAGGTTAGGAGAGAGTATACAGCCGTCAGAGACGGCACCTGCTCCCCCGAAAAAAGAAAAACACAAATTCGGAGAGTATAACCATGTCAAATTGACAGATAAAGAATATGACACTCTAAAAAATGATTTCGGATTTGATGAAACCAAAGAAGCTATCAAATACCTTGATGAATATATCGAGATGAAGGGAACGAAATACACATCTCATTATTTGGCTTTAAGAAAATGGGTGTTTGAGGCTATCAAGGAAAAGAAGAACAAAAACACGAGTACATCGTTTGATGAAGCTTTAAGAAATGCATAAGGAGGTACAGATGGAGAGAGACGATATCAAAGAAATCATCAAGATCATAAAAGTCGCATATCCGAATTATAATCCGGGCGATTTAAAAGACACTGTTGATGTTTGGTACATGATGTTGAAGGAATACCCGAAAGAAGACATCATCATTGCATTAAAGACCTACATCACGAACAACACATCGGGGTTCGCTCCGTCAATAAGCCATTTAATTGACAATGTTCACAAGATGAAGGAAATCGGGACGGAGATGACAGATTCACAGGCTTGGGCATTGGTAAGCAAAGCAATAAGCAATGCAGGGTATCACGCCACAGAAGAATTTGAGAAGCTGCCAAAGATAATCAAAGACATTGTCGGTAGTCCGAATGTACTGAAGCAGTGGTCACAGACAGATGTTAATGATCTGAAAGCAATATCAAACAGTTTTATGTGGTCATATCGAAACGAGTTAGCAAAGCAGAAAGAGATCAGAAGGATGCCGAGTGAAGCAAGGGTACTTATTGAAAAAAACACAGTTCTGGGAATAGAAGAGCAATAGTTTATTACACGAGGTAAAAATGACAGATTTTAACAGTTTAGAAGAATACAAAAAACACAAAGCAGAGATGCATCAGAAGATGCTCCTCAAACAACGATTGCCATATCGAATCAAAAGAAAAATGGCAGAAACACGAATCAGGGATTTTATTGCAGAGTGTGGCAGGAGAGGTCTTAACTATCATGTTTCGGTTGGTGGTCTTGATTCAATCGTTCTTGCTCACTTGATTGAAGAAATCGGATTTGATGTTCCGAGGGTTTCAGCTTCGTCATTGGAAGACAAGAGCATTCAAGCGGTGCATAAGGAAATGGGATGCATATGTGTAAAACCGATTAAAAGCAAAGTGAATATTTTACAGGAAGAAGGATTTCCTGTTCTCTCCAAGAGAATTGCAAACAAAATCGACACACTTGCAAATCCCACAGACAAGAACAAGACGGTGAGACACGCAATAATCACCGGCGAATGTGGAGCACAAGGTCATTATGCAACGGATTCAAAGATGAGGCTCCCGTTGTCATATTTAAAACTGTTTGGAGGTCTTGATGAAGAAGGTGCAGCTCTTGGATATAGCAAACCGAATTTCAAAGTTTCACATAAATGTTGCTATTACCTCAAGGAAAAGCCTTGTGATGATTGGGCAAAGGAACATAACTCGGTTCCGTTTCTTGGTCTTATGGCTTCAGAAGGTGGACAAAGAGCAGACGCACTTGAAGAGCACGGATGCAATTATTTCGGGAAGACCACGGCGAGGAGTTGTCCGTTCTCATTCTTTTATCACTCTGATGTTATCCATTTAGCGGTAGATCTCGGAGTCCACATTCCGGAGATATACGGTGATGTAGTAATCAGCAAAGAAAAGAACGAGTTTGATGATTATGAGTATTCCACCACAGGAGAGCAGAGGACAGGATGTTCAATGTGTGGATTTGGTATTCAGTTAGAGAGCAGACCTCACAGATTCGACAGGCTCTATGATAGGTCACCGGAAGAATGGGACTTTTGGATGAATAGATGCTGCAAACATGAAGACGGCACGCCTTATGGATGGGGCGAGGTACTTGATTATCTCGGCATTGGTTGGAGAGACCCGAAACATTGGTGGCTGACATCGGAGATTGAAGGACAGAAAACTATTTTCGACTATTTCACAGATGACGGACAGTTCATAGAAATGGAGTAAGCATGAACATAGATGGACAAATGACAATTTTTGATTTTATAGAGCCGGAAGATGATCTGAATGAATTGCCAGAGCTCTATGAGATATCAAGAAGGGTAAAAAGAAAATTCGGACTTGATATGACGGCAGTGTATGACGGAGCTCTTCGCAGGATTTGTTACAGATGCACCGTAAACACGCAGAACGGGAAAACGGATATTGATATCCACGATTCTGAATACACATCGATAGACCGAAAAGGTCAGAGATTCGTTTCTGTTGGTATCAGTTATAAAACAAGCGGAATGGGAGCACCTTGCGACAGTTTAAAAGAGATATTCGGAATACTTGAGAGGAGACTGTTATGAGCAAACTTTTAGATCGATGCAAAAAATGTGTAGACCAAGTGTTTATAGATTGGGAAAAAGCCGTGAAATGTTCAAAAGAGGAAAGGCGATGCATTGAAAATTACATGGCGTGGGGAATCGTCCATCTTGCACTGTATATCCTTGATTTTGATGAATACAACGAGTTAAAAAGATACATTTACCAGAAGCACGGATATGATGCCGGCGGTGTAGCAGATGGGCAGATGTCCATAGAGGAATGTTCAGTAGATTGGGAGGATAGATAGTGGACGCATTACAGAAAGCAAATAAAGAGTTAGACGAAGCATCAGGAAAAGCGATGCAGCTCGGATTCTATCGAACAATCCTCGCATTGTGTAGGTATGGTTGGAAAAGACTCCGAATAGAGCGATTCCTTGATAAAGCAAGAGAGGTTTACACCGAATGCAGGAGCGATGGTGGAAAATCACTTGTGCAGATGTGCGATGAAGAGACAGGCATCGAGGTAAGGAACGAAGCAGGAGAGAGTTATCTCGACACAACATACCTGAATCAGAAGAAATGGGATGAAGACAAAGCGAAATTCGATAAGATGCCATACCCGATGCAAAGAGCTTATTATATTTCAGTCCGTCAGCATATGAAAAAATGGATGTATGCACAAATAATGGCATCAATCATCCTGGCACTCTATCGAAAAGAGGGATGGAGTTTTGAAAGGATTCAAAAGTTCTTATCGGTACACGATGAAATCAAAGCCGAGTTCGGAAACGATATTCAGAAGCTCAACGAAGAGGTGCTGAAAGAAACCACGATGAAATACATTTACAACGGCGAGGATCTAATTCTTTTAGACAAGCAGAAAGGTGTCACAGTATGACAAGAGCAGAAAAGCAGATATTCGTCTCATTGGTGAATCTGATGTTCATGATGAAACGAATAGACAAGACAAAAACAGAAATCAGATTCGAGGGTGTAAAGATTAAATTTGAGTATGAGGAGGTTGAAGATGACAAACAGGGAAAAGTTCAAAGAGGTATTCGGTTTTAATCCGAACGATAAGGAGTGCATTGCACCGGTAGTAATTTGTCAGATAAACAACAATGAATGTATATCTTGTCCTTTTCACAAATTCTGGGACAAAGAATACAAATCCTGCTTCACTTTGCGAGAGGATTTAGAAAGGAAGGTGTAAATGGGTTTAATTTTAGGATTATTCATTTCGATTTCTGATCTACCAGAACCGAGAGCAGAAGGATGTTCGATGGCTTATAAAATAGCCGAGCCGGTTGAAGAGTTTGCAGACGATTTCACGATATACACACAGGATGAGATTGATTATCTTGCAAGAGTTGTGTATGCGGAAGCAGGGAATCAAGGTTTGATGGGGCAGCAGTTGGTTGTCGATGTCATTCTCAACAGGGTGGATTCTCCGAGGTTCCCGAATGACCTTATTTCGGTATTAAATCAGCCTTGTCAATTCTCGGTGGTAAGTAGTGGGGCAATATGGACAAAAACGCCCACAGAGGAAACGTATGAGGCTATACGGCTCGAATTACAAGAGCGACAGGACTATGAAATTCTATTCTTTTGTGCAGGTGGATATAACGGCAAACCTGCCTACCAATACAAAGACCATTATTTCAGTTATTGAGGAGAAAAGATGAAAGATATTGAGATTATAAAAGACAATCCAAGAATACACGTTGTTGAATCAGACCCAGAAGGCTTCAGAGGATTTATCGGGATGCCTGCTTGGGAAGGTACAATCGTTTGCTCTTGGGGTGCAGGGTGGGAGCACGTTTCAATTGCTCCTGCAAAAAGCAGAATTACACCTTCTTGGGATGATATGTGCAGATTGAAGGAAATGCTCTTTGAGGATGATGAAGCAGTGATTCAGATTCATCCACCAAAGGCAGAATATGTAAATAATAAACCGAATTGCCTTCATTTATGGCGGTGCAAGTATAGAGAGATGATCTTACCGCCTTCCTGCCTTGTCGGAATCAAGAAAGGTCAGACAATGGCAGAACTGGACAAAGAAATCAAAGCAGCATACGAAATGGCAGGTGAAAAATATGACGGATGAGGAGATTTTATACAGATTGAGATACCTGCGAAAAGTCCATGTGTTTTTACCGGACACAGACGAGGCTCTCGATATCGTGATTAAAGAATTAGAACAGAAAGGGGAAAAAGATGACCAGAGAAGAGATAATTGACGAACTTGAAGAACAAATAAGCAGATGCCTTAAAGAAAACTCGAAAGACTGCAAAAAAATATTCCATTTTCTGTCCAATGCTCTTGATTCGATAGAAATGTGGAAAGATTCTGATGACGCAGTAAGCAGAGAAGATGTTCACGATATGCTAATAAACATTGTACCGTTTAGAGGCGATAGTTTTGAGGTTTGGATGCATAAGGCGTGTTCAAAGCTTACAGGTCTTCAGTCTGTTTACCCAAAAGCAAAAGAGCCAAAGTGGATTCCTGTTAGTGAGAGGTTGCCCGAAACATTTGAATTTGTAAATTGTACTTGCCATTCACTTATTGATGATAGAGAAGATTGGGTTATTGAAACAGTTTATGTGCCACAGCCATCAAACAGCCCATATTCAGATTGGGGTAATATTCCAATGCTTAATGTTGGTGCTTGCGAGGTGGTTGCGTGGATGCATAGAGATATACCGAAACCATATAAGGCAGAAAGTGAGGATAAGGAATGAAATGTCCATATCAGACAACAGTAATTGTTCCCGTAACAGAATCACAGGAAAGTGAGGAATAAGGAATGATGGCAAATATCAAAATCAATAATATTCCTGATTACGCAAAAAATGGATTCATTGTTGCAAGGTCTGACGGTGCTGAATTATGGTTCTTTGGTTGTTACGATACCGAGGATGATGCAATAAGAGTCTGTAAGGAAATCAACGGAATTTATGTGGAGGTAGGCGAATGACAACGAGCGAGTATAACAAACTTGAAGAGATAGCGAATGAAATATATGAACGGGGTTTGACACTTTGCGATAAAAAAGACGAGAACATCACAGGCGTTATCCTGCAGGAGTACAGATTTTATTATTTGGTCGAGGTTCATGCACCGGGCGGTAAATACAGAGAAACCGTCAGAAAAGATGACTTGGAAAAAGGCGATTCAAGGTGGAGGGTTTTATGATCTATAGGGATTATGAGTTATGCAAAAGCAAATACAAGGAAATTCAGAAGCGATTCGATGCAGTTCTGACAGAGAAGGAAAGATTATTCGTTAAAACGCAGCCTAAAGCGATCACTTATGACAAAGACAAGATTCAGGCATCACACGATGCAAACGTTCTGGAAGACTATGTTATATCCTGTGATGATAAAAACCTCGATGAGAAGCTGAACGAGTTGAGACAGTTGCTTGAAGATAGACGAATGCTTCTCAAGGTCAAAGAGGACGAACTGCGAAGGAGTCAGGACAAGAAGGACAGAATCTATGTGATGTTGTATTTGGACTGTATGAGCATCAGAAAGGTTGCAGAGTCTCTGAATTATTCAAAAACACAGGTGCATCGCATAAACGAAGAGTTAAAAAGGGATATTTTTTAAAAAAAGGGACAAAATGTATACAAAACGGGACAAAATGTATACACTTTGCAACTTTCAAATATGATATTATTAAGATGTGCGAGGAGCAGGAAAGAAGACCTGCTCCTTTTCTATTTGGAGGAAAAATGACAGACACAATAATCGTGGCAGGATTATCGCTCATCGGAACCCTTGCAGGAACTTTTGGCGGTATTCTGACATCTAACAAGTTAACAGGTTATCGTTTAGAACAGTTAGAGAACAAACTTGATGCCTATACGATTTCACACAATGATCTAATCGCTCGTGTGATAAAACTTGAAGACACCGACAAACTTATCGAAGAAAAGATAAAAGTTGCGAATAACAGAATCGCAGATTTAGAGAAAGGAGTGCAGAGATGAGAATATCAGACAAGGTTTACGACATTTTAAAGTGGATTGCACAGTATTTTCTGCCTGCTCTTGGAACTTTGTATTTCACACTTGCACAGATTTGGGGTCTGCCTTACGGAGAGCAGATAGTCGGAACAATTGCTGCTATTGATACCTTTTTAGGTGTTCTGCTTGGTTTATCATCAAAGGCTTACTACAACACCAAAGGAGATTGATATGAGTAATTCCTCTCTCATCACTTGTTCAGCTCTTTCACCAAACTATACAAAGGGCAGGAACGGGAAAAAAATTGACACTATCACTCTTCACGTTGTAGCAAGTCAGATAAATCTTGCAGGGGCAAAATCCTTATTCATGCAGAAGAGCAGACAGGCATCATCGAACTATGTTATCACAAAGGACGGAGAAATTATTCTGAAGGTTGATGAGGCTAATCGTTCTTGGTGTACAGGTGGAGCAGGTAAGAAGGGAGTTTATTATCCGGTACTTGGTACAACTCTCAATGAAACAGGCTCGACAAATGACTATCACGCAGTCACTGTTGAGATATCATCAGACAGTAAACCACCTTACACAATCACCGACAAGGCATTACAGTCTACCATAAGGTTATGTGCTGACATTTCAAAGAGAAACAACATCGGGGAACTTAAATTCCTCAATGACCCAAGATATATCGGTTTACCTAATAAGCAGAATATGACAATGCATCGTTGGTTTGATGTAAACAAAAAGGGATATCTCCGTGCTTGTCCTGGGGACTACCTTGCAAACAGGCTTGCATATATCTGCCAAGAGGCAAACAAAATTAACAGTGGGGTAACACCACAGCCGACACCTTCACCAACACCGAGTGAAATAATCACCGGCAAATACATTTACAAGGGGGTCGATTATGGCTATGTATTCAACCCGAATTATTACGCAGACCACAACAGTGATTTAAAGAACGCATTCGGTTATGACGATAAAAAGCTCTTCAATCATTTCTGCACTTACGGAATGAAAGAAGGACGGCAGGCTATTTCAAACTTTAACCTCTCTGCCTATAAGCAGAACAATCCTGATCTTGTGCAGGCATACGGAAATAACAATCCTGCTTATTATGAACATTATTGCAGGTATGGGTACAAGGAAGGACGGAAAGCAACTTAATGTTTAAAGCCTGTTCTAAATGTGGAAAAATCCATGATGCTTCTTCTATTTGTCCATATGTGAAACGAGAGTACACGAGCGGAGCAGAACGAAAGCTTCGCTCAAAGTATTCTTGGACACTAAAGAGCAAACAGATCAGAGAGCAAGCAAATCATCTTTGTGAGGTTTGCAAAGATAAAGGTGTTTATACATACCAGAACATTGAAGTTCATCACATTGTCAAACTAAAAGACAATGAACAAGGACTGTTAGACGATGACAATCTTATAGTCCTCTGCCAAGAACATCATAAGATGGCAGACAAGGGTGAGTTGTCGGTGGATTACCTAAGGGAACTGGTAGGGAGAAGAATCCCCCCTACCTTTTAAAAGCTAAAAACTGAATCAACTCAAGAC
>JAEIGA010002284.1_pt1 | contig 30599 bp, 67 predicted proteins | sample 9270691 | NCBI WGS metagenome assembly JAEIGA01 (sample SAMN17057246, study PRJNA624740) | gut metagenome | biome: biome; isolation source: fecal sample | host: Bos grunniens | place: China: Xizang | collected 2019
CCCCCCACCGCGCCGATCGGGCACCGGAGTGAAATTTAGAAGAGGTAGTAGTCGATGGGACTGGAGAGGCCCTTGGTTTCGTCCAGGTGCCTGTGGCACTCGCGGGACTGGCCTTCGCCCTTGCGGCACATGAGTTCCCAGTATTCCTCGCCCTTCTTGGTGAGGGTCTTGACCACGAGGGACAGGGTGCCGTCATGGTGGGCGTTCTGCACATGGAGGCCTTCCTTGTCCGACCAGATGTCCACATTGTCCGGGTGGTCGCCCGTGAACTTCATGAAGTCGTCGATGGAGTCGATGGTGATTACTCGCCCGGCATCGCAGGAGGGCTGGAAGTCCGGGTAGCGGCTGGAGTAGCGGCCACGGAACAGGCAGGTCTTGCCGATGAGGTGGCCGTACTTGAAGTTGGCGCGGAAGTCCTCCCAGTTCAAGGTCTGTTCGTCATTGACGGCATCCCAGAACGCCTGGGAGCCTTCTGCCGGGGGTTCTTCTTCGCCATCGTGGGACTCGTTCCAGTTGTCCACGAAGTCATCGTAGTCCGGGGAATCGGAGGTAATCCAGGTCACCTTCGGGGTAATCTTGAAGTCGATTTTCAGTTTCTTGCTCATGTTTGTCTCCTTTGGTTGAATGTATCCACACGATGTATCGCCGGGTGCCCTAGACCGGGGCACACCGGATACACGGTTGGCTTATCCGAAAGTCACCTCGCCGAAGATGGCGCAGTCGATGAAGGCGCAGTCGGTAATCATGTCCGGGGAGTCGAGGTACTGCTTGAGGATTTCGGTCTCCTTGGTGAAGATGACATCGACGGCGCGTTCGAGGTGCTCGATGGTGAGGTCATGTTCGTCGCCTTCCGGGTCGGTGACCGTGAGGGTCATGCCGCGTTGGAGCATTTCGGCATAGATGTCCTCGACACACGGGCCATAGGGGTCCTGCCAGTTCTCGGAGAGGGATTTCTTCACCGCATCGAACTGGTCGGGGTCGCCGTTAATCCAGTATTCGGAGCCGGTAAATGCCCCGGATATGATGTAGGTGAGTTTGTAGTCTGCCAGTTTCAAGAAGGCTTCGAGGTTGATAATCGTCATGGTGTTGTCTCCTTTGGTTGATGGCCCTACGATGTTCCACCGGGTCCCCTCGGTCGGGGGACCTATGGAACACGGTGGGTCAGAGGCCCCGGAGGGCCTTCTCGGCAGATGCTACGACGGGTTCGTACTTGGCGATAAGGGTGGTGAGCGCGGACTTGACCGCTTCCTCCGGCGAGTTTCCCAGGCCGAAGTGCTGCCGGGTGGCGCCTCCGTCCTTGTAGTCGATTACCGCGATGGTCTTGTCCTTTGAATACTGGCCCAGGAACGGCACCAGGATTTCCTTCTCGAACCAGTGCTTCCCCATTTCCTTTGAGAGGATAGAGTGGTCACCGGGGCCGTAGTAGGCGATTTCGAGAATGTTCTTCCCGTCCGCAAGCGAACAGATGTCTTTCTTCTTTGCCATAGTTTCTCCAAAAGTTAAAAAATTTTTACCTGCGGAAGAAGTCGTAGTTAGGGTCGAAGCCCATGGCATCGAAGTCGAGATAGGGGATTTTTTCGAGGTCGATTACTTCCCCGGTCTCGTCATCGGTGAGGCAGTGCATGTTGTCGGGCACCAAATAGAGGCAACTTGTGCCATCGAGGCTGTGGTCGGAATAGATTTTGAGGTTGTTCTCCTTGCAGAGTTTCTTGATGGCATCGACATGCTTCTGGAGTTTCTTGGCTACCTGGGTAGCCCTGTCGAGGTCGGCATCCGATTTCGCGTTTTCCTCCTGGAATTTCTTGTCGTACTGCCCGTGGATTACTTCGAGCATGGACTTGACCGGCATGGAGTATTCTTCCAGTTCAGCACTCTTGAACTCCTTTTCTCCCCAGGATTCGATTTCGCCGTCCTCGCAGTCCATGATAAGGTAGGCATACCACGACTGGTCGCAAGTGTCGATGGAAATACGCATCTTCACCTGCTTGTCATCGGGTGTGCCGACAAGCCAGTCCGGGCGCAGGGCGAAGTAGAAGTCGATATAATCGCCGTTGTCCTCCACCCAGTTTGTGATGAGGGACTTGGAGTCGCTGCCCAGGTCGTCCCTTACCACGGTGGCGATAAGGTTGCTGAGGTCGTCCAAATTCTGCGCCTTGATGATGTTGTTCTTCGTGAGATTGTTGAGAAGTGTGCAAAGATTGTTCATCGTTGTCTCCTTTTGGTTGTGCCATCACGATGTATCATCGGGTGCCACCGTTCGGGGCACCATGGGATACACGGTGGGCAAAGGGGATCCGGGAGAAAAATAAAAAATAAAAAAAACCCGGCCTGGCGAACCAGGTCGGGTGGAGACAACAAAAAATAATTAGTGAACAATAGATAGGGCAAGCATCGCCACGATTGCTACGGTTAGCACACCGATGGCGATGTCTACCCAAGTGATTGAAAATTCGTTCTTCCGCTTCATGCCCGCAGTTTATACGATTTCCTGGAGGGCTTCCAGGCACTCGCCCTCACCGAACACGCGCTTCACGGATTCCCATTCGCGCTTGACGGCCCGGTAGGTGCGTTCGGCCTTGATGGAGTCGATGTTGCAGCCGAACTCGCCGCAGAAGTCCACGAAGGTACCTGGGTCGCTCTTGGTGAGGCAGGTGAGCACATCGTACTCGGTGGGAACCGTGTCTCCTGCGGCCCTGGACTGGCCGAACTGGATCTTCATGGACTTACCGTCCTTGCGGAGGGTCACCGGGAAGATGTAATGCTGATACTTCTCGTCCCAGATGGGATAGTCGTACACAGGTTCGCCTACCTGCATGGTGATGCCGTACTTCTGGCAGATTTCCTTTGCTTGCTGTTCGTATTCGCTCATTATGAACTCCTTTGGTTGAATGATGTCCACACGATGTTCCACCGGGTGCCCTAATCCGGGGCACATCGGGAACACGGTTGGCTACAGGATTTCGGTCACATTGACATCGACCTTGACGAGGCACAGGCGGGTCAGGCTAATCTGTTGCAGGGCTTCCATGCGCCTTGCTGCGACTGCAATGTCGGTGTCAGCCACGATACTGTGGTGCAGGGCGGCATCGCCCACACCGCCCGAGATGGTCACCAGGGCCTTCGCGTCCTTGTTGTAGACGGCATATAGGGTTCCGAAAATCTGCTTCATGCCTATTTCCCCTTCTTGGCGGCGATGGACTTCACTCCGCCAAAATCAGACAATCGGTCGGCATAGGACATTTCCATGTCATCGAAGATACGCTTTGCGTCCTCGCGGCTCATGGCCTTGATGACGATTTTCTTCGTATAGGTGACGCAGTAGGACTTTCCGTCCGCGTTGAGGCCGTCCACCACCTCGCCATCGAGGATAGCGGCAAGTTCCTTCGCATCTTCGTCCGTCGGGAGGCTCACCCGAATGGAGTAGATATTGACGAAGGTATCGTCACAGCAATCGTCCTCGTATTTGGCCTTGATTTCGTACGGGCGATAGCCAGCCTTGGGGGTCTCGTCAAATTCCCCGGCTTCCTCGTCCCAGGTATAGAACTTGGACAGGAAGTCCTTGATGCTCTGGCGCATTTCTTCATGCGGGTCAAAGGATTCGAGCGCATCGGAAATGAGGTCGTTGAGGGTCAGTGCTTCTTCGTTGATATGTGTTGCCATGATGTTGTCTCCTTTGGTTGAATGTATGCCACTACGATGTTCCACCGGGTGACCGCGTTCGGGTCACACCGGGAACACGGTCGGGACTAGATGCCGAGGATACGGCGGTTTTCGGGGGTATCGGTAAAGCGGTAGTATTTGAGGTCGCCCTTCTTGGGCTGTTCCTTGTAGGGTATCAGTTTGATGCCGTCCTTCTTGGCCTGCTTTGCAGCCTCGATGTCGCTGTCATAGATGCAGAAGTCATCGAGACGGGCGATGTATTCGGGTTCCTGGCCGTTCACCGTGACACCGCCATGGAACGGCGCGTAGCCACGGAGACCGAAGTCACCCCAGTCATCGGTGACAAGTGCTCTCACGAGGGCGGTATCCTCTTCCCCGTAGAACTCCTTGGCAGCCGCGATAAGTTTCCTTTCAATCGTATCCATGTTGTCTCCTTGGTTGATTGTTGTCCACACGATGTTCCACCGGGTGCCATCGTTCGGGGCACATAGGGAACACGGTTGGCTAATGGTCCATTCGTTCCATGCGATCCCATTCGTCCCACATGGCCCACATGGCTTCCTCTTCCGCACGCTTGCGTTCTTGGGAAATCCACCACCATTCATCTTCTTCGCGTTCTATTTCTTCGCGTTCTCGTTTAGTCAGTCTTGCCATAGTAAAAGGGTGCACCCCTGGGGCATAGGAGGTCACGGTCGCCGAACCCCAGGGGTGCGTGGATTCATTCAACCCGGCGACCGCGAAAATTAAAAATTATTTGTGGACGGTGAGCCATTCGACCTGATGGCCCGGCATGTTGTACCTCGCCACATTGAGCAGCGCGGCTTCGGTGAAGTCGGGAGCCAGTATGGCCGCGTAGTCCACCTTTTTCAGGTTTCGCCGGAGCAGCAGGTCGGTGGCCCTGGGCTTCGCATTTTCCACCCGGTCAGCCTCGACCTCTCCTGCGATAAAGGTCATTCCCACGGTCTTGAACTTGACTGTAAATTTCATTTTACCACCTTATTCCGTTGAGGGTTCCTTCTTCATCGTCCACGACATTCGGTATGATTGTCGCCTTGGAGATGCGTTCCTTCTGCGCTTCCCAAATCTTGTCGGTCTCGATGGCGGTCAGGGAGTAGGCTTCGTTCTGCACCTTGTTGTACCCGAACTTGCGTGTCATTCCCAGTCCATCGCGCTGCCATACTTCCTGGGCCTGGAACTTCCAGGCATGGCGGTTCCAATTTTCCTTGGTTCCGTTGTAGCACAGGACAGAGTTTGCCATCGACATGGCCCACAGCACCTGTTCGCGGTGAATTTCGGTCGGGGTGTAGAAGTGTCCCGTGCCGATTTTGGAGCCGCAGTCGTTGGGGTCGAGGTTGTGGCGCTTGCACATGGCCTCGAAGATTTCCTGGCGTTCCTTCTCGATTTCCGGGTCGGACAGGCCCAGTTTTCCGGTCTTGAAAATTCTAATCATTGTTGTCTCCTTGGTTGATTGTGCCTCCACGATGTCCCGCCGGGTGCCCCGGATCGGGGCGCCTACTGGGCACGGTTGGTCGAGGGCCACTTGTCCGGCTCCTTGCTTGTGCAGTAGGAGCAGACGGGGGTGGACCCCACATAGCGGTAGGTCGGGCGACCGCAGTGCTTGCAGCGGCCCTTTGTCCCCGCGGTGTCGCCCTGCCTCTTCTTGGAGAGGCCGGGGTCACCATAGGAACGGTCGATAATCGGGGCGGGATTGCCGAAGTCATTCCACATCGGTCAGTTAGGCCTCCACATTGAGCGTGAGGACTTTGGAGCCGTCGAGGTTGTCGATGGACATGATTTCCATGTCCTGCACATGGGGCGGCAATTCGTCACGGGTGCCTCGAGCGATTTCCTCGCCGGAAGTCAAATCAAAGATGGCAACCTCCTGCATACCGGATTCAGTGAAAATGTCGAGGAAGTCGTAGACGGTCTGGTTCATGGCTTGGTCTCCTTTTGGTTAAATTGAAAATTCTTCGATAGTGAGTTTCAAATCATCGCCATCGCTGTAATTGTTGCCCCACATACAGCCGTCGAGGGTAAATTCGTCCGCGTTGGCGGGGAAAGTGTCCCTGAAAATTTCCAGGGCTTCCTTTGCTGCCGCTTTACGGGTAGGGAACACGGCTGAAATGATGTCATGTTCACCATCATCGGGGTGGTAATGGTAGCCCGCAAGGACATAGATTTTCTTCTGTTTCATGTTGCGGTCTCCTTAAAGTTCGTTCACCCATTCGCCTGTCTTGACACTTTCCTCACCGAAGCGTTCGTTCCAGTCGGCAAGGTCGATGCCGCTAGGGGTCAGCACGAGCCACCCGCTGTCGTTCGGGAAAGCGATGACCACCTCGGTCGGGGCGGTGCAGCCGTTCAAATCTTCAAGGTCGCGGGGCGATACATTGTATTCGAGCTTCTGCATACCCGTCATGAGTTTGTCACGGGCTTCCTTGGTTCCAAATGCGATTACCATGTTGTTGTCTCCTTTGTTGAATGTGCCTTCACGATGTTCCACCGGGTGACCGCGTTCGGGTCACGCCGGGAACACGGTAGGACTACAGGTCGATGTATTCCAGTTCGAAGTCGATGATACGGCGACCATCGGGACTATCGACAAAGATGTTGTAGACATGCGTCCAAAACCATCGGCATTGGCGCTTCATCATGTAGCGCAGTTTGCGGTTGTCCTTGGGGCCATTGTATTCCATGGCGACCTTGCCGGAAATGCTCGGCTTGCCCTCATACCAGGTATGGTTAAGGGAAACCTTGCAGCCGGGGTGCTTGTGGATTTCCTTGCACACATAGTCGATTAAAGCCTTGTCCTCGCTATCCACAGTATAGCGAGAGGGGCCAAACTTGAAAATCGGTTCGCCGTCATGACGGAGTATCCATAGGGTCACAGCCATATCTCACCCCCTTACCCGTAGACCACATCGCCGAAGATGCAGCAGTCGATGAGGTTCATGCCCGTGCACAGGTCGTTGTTGCCGTCGATGTAGTCCTTGTAGGCATCGGGGGCCTTTTCGAGCAGGGCATCGAGGCCCTTTTCGAGGACTTCCATGTTGAAGTCGTGGTCTTTGCCCTCGGGGTCGGTGACCACGATGGGCATACCGCGTTCGAGCATGGTGGCGAAGATGCGTTCGATGTAGGTTCCGTCCTCGCCATAGACATCGAGGCAGATGTCCTTGGCCTTGTCGTAGTCTGCATCGTTCTTGGCGTTGATGGCGTAGCCAGTGCCCGTGAACATATCGGACAGGAAGTCATCGAGTTCCATCTCGCAGAGTTCCGCAAATTTCTTGAAGTTCATTGTTGTCTCCTTGGTTGAATGTGCTTCCACGATGTGCCGCCGGGTGCCACGGATCGGGGCACCTCATGGCACACGGTGGGCTAAAGCAAAAAATAAAAAATAAAAAGTGCCCAAATGGGCACTTGCTTATTTCTTCTTCGGGGCTTCGCGCCACCCGATGCCCTGGAAAGGCTTGGAGGGCTTTTCAGCCTTGTCCGCTTCATCGAAAATCTTGCCGATTTCCGCGAAGATTGCGGGGAGCACCTTGGAATTGATGCGCTTGGCCTCGCGGGTGTTCTTGATGACCTTGACACACGGATTTTCCCCGTAGTTGGACTTACCGCGCCCGAGGACTTCGGCGGTCTCGCGGAGGGTGTAGGCGGTAGCCATCAGTTCGCAGAGGCGCCATACCTGCTTGTCGGTGAAGCGGCACATACGGGTGTCCTTGTCGGCCTCTCTCGGGTGACCCCAGATGTCCGTGGTCGGCTTGCCGAAGGTATTGATGAACCAATCATGGGCGTTATCGCGGCTCTCGGCGACACGGTAGTTCCAATGGGTATGGGAATCGATGTCACGGGCACGGGAGGGTTCGCGGTTTCCCTGCATAGTCTGGAGGTAGCCGAAGCCCCAATACCAGCCACAGTCCCAGGAGGGTTTTTCAAGCCATACGCGCTTGCCGTCGGTGTCTTTTCCAATGAGGTAGTAGTCTTCAGTGTTCATCGCTGTCTCCTTTGTTGATTGAACGAACTCACGATGTGCCACCGGGTGCCCGCGACCGGGACACATGGCGAACACGGTAGGTAGTAGCCCCAAGCGGGATCGAACCGCTGTTTCGGGAATGAGAATCCCGCGTCCTAGCCACTAGACGATGGAGCCGTGTGCGTTCCCCGTGCGTTAAGGAGCCTCCGACCGCACCGCACGGGGAACGGCTTTGTTCAACCTGCGGTCGTGGCGTCAATTATTCTTCTTCCGAGGGGGCGCACTCGAAGTCGTAGAAGTCCTCGTCACATGAGGGGCACTGCCATCGGTAGTCTCCCACATCGGAATCTTTTACGCGCTTTCCACAATGAGGGCAGAAGCGGTCGGTCGCATTGGTAATGAGTTCGTCAATGAGCCAACGCACGGACTTCCTGCCGACCTCGGCACCATCGAGAACCACCTCGCGGTCATAGGAAATAATTATCCCGTCCAAATCTTCCTGCTCACGGGTTGCTGCTCGCTTGGCAAATTCCTTTGCCTTTTCCACATCGGGGAACACGCGCTTGTAGGCGTGGCAGGCTTCATCTTCGGGGTCATCGGGACGACGGATAACGATGAACTGGTGCATTATGCGTTCTCCTTTGCCTTTTTGGGCTTGATGAATTTGTTCCACCCTTTCCACCAATACGGAACATTGTCCACGAGGCGCTGCCCGTCATTGTAGAGGCCGCTAATGTCGATGGCGGTGGGGCAATCCATGAGGAACACGCTCGCATCGGTGAGTTCCTCAAAACTCTTCTTGCACTCGCCCGTTACTACCGCGCAGTCATCGGGGAAGTCCACATCTTTCGGGACGGCATACGCGCCGTTATCGTTATAGCTGTCGAAGATCAGTTTGAAGCCCGCTTCATCGAGAAGTTCCTGCCCCTGCTTCAACAATTCAAATGCCTTGAATACTTTTTCCTGTCTTGTCATGTCGTTGTCTCCTTTTGGTTGATGCCCACACGATGTTCCATCGGGTGCCCGTCATCGGGGCACCTGGGGAACACGGTTGCCCTAGAGGGCGATGCCGTTCTCCGCGGCCTTTGCCCTCAATTCGAGGCTTACCGTATGATAGAGCCACAGTTGATAGATGTGCTCATAGTCGAGGCCAAGCATTTCGGAAAGGCGGGTGAAAAGGCGTTCCCTCACGAGGGAATCCCCCACGCCCATGTAGTCATAGATGTCACCGCCATTGGCCATCGTTTCCAACGCACCCGCGAAGTTGCCGACGAGTTCGGGGCCGAGTTCATCTGTCGGGTAAGCCTTGACATACCACTTCTTGATGCTTGCGGAAAATTTCTTGTCTGCCATGTTGTCTCCTTTTGTTGAACACTTCCACGATGTGCCACCGGGTGCCACCCATCGGGGCACACCTGGCACACGGTAGTCTTACTTTCCCTTGCGGGGCGCCTTTACGCGCTTCACATGGAGAGTGCCGTCAGCCCCTGCTACAAGCATAGGGGCGCTGTATGTTTCTTCCTTTTTCATAGTTTCTCCGTTAAAAAGATGCGATATATCCTTCTTCCCGCAGTTCGGGGTCAAGTTTCATTGTATTCACAAGGTCATAGTATGCTTGGTTGGCCTCATGAAATTCCTTTGAGGATATGGACGGTATTTCAATGCCATCGGCATTTACCGCGCTCACGAAGCGACCGAGCGAATTGCTGCGGACTTTGAGTTTGCCACCGAGTTCCTTGGCTTTCTTGCGATAGTCTTTGAGCTTCATGGCTAGTCCTCCACGGGCAAGATGGTGTAAACGGAGGCCGAGAAGTCGTTGATGTCGCCGATGTAGCCCGTGGCCACCTGCAAGCAGTGAAGCCACCCGTCCTTGACACGCTGCTCGATGGTGTCGGGATTGATTTCATCGTCATGGGCATCGGTCACGCTGCGACCGCTTTCGGTGTTCTCGTCATAGATTTCCTTGAACTTCTTGGCGCAGTCCTCGATGGTTCCCGCGAAGGCACGGGTAGCGGGATAGTCCGAGGTGCACTCGGGATTGGTTTGGTGGTTCACGATGATATACTTGCGTTCCATGTTGTCTCCTTTGGTTGAACACTTCCACGATGTGCCACCGGGTGCCCAGGATCGGGGCACATGGGGCACACGGTGGGCAAAAGGCAAAAATTAAAAAAATAAAAAATCCCCCGAAGGGGATTGGGTTAGATGGTGATTGAGTTGATGGTGTAGTTTCGTTCGCTTCCGTCCGAGAACATGACGAGGACATATTGGCCGCCTTTCGGTTCCAAATGCTGCATCACATATTCATAGACTTCTTTCCAACTTTCAAAGGCAACTTCTTCCTCGTCATTGACGGCAAAGGCATTGCCCTCCTTGCACATTTCGGCCACATCTTTTGCCAAACTTTCACGGGCTTCTTCCGCGTTGATGTAGAGTTCGGTGTTCCCATCATCGTCCTGGAATACCCCGTTGGCGTATTGGAAATGCCCATTTTCGTCCGTGTCGGCCTGTGTCACGATGTAATACTTACGCATGGTTCCTCCTTAGATGATGTGGATAGTGAACACATTCTCGTAGGTTTCACCCGTGTCCAAGGTGTTTTTCAGCACGATGCAGGTGGCGCCTTTGGTAAGGGCTTCGGCCACGCCGAACACCGAGGCTTCGATTTCGTTGCCCTCATGGTCGGTGATTTCGATGGTCTTGCCAATTCCCTCGGCCATGGCGAGTTCCGTGGCAACCTCGTCAGAGATGGCGGGAATGAGGTCATCAAGGCTTTCGCCCGTGGCTTCAATGACGGCGGGGATAAGGTCTCCATCGCTTCTGTCGGTGGAGTAGAAAGTGCAAATCATCATGGTGTTGTCTCCTTTTGATTGATGTCCTCACGATGTTCCACCGGGTGCCCCAGTCCGGGGCACTCCTGGAACACGGTCGGACTACGAGTTCTTTTGATGTGCCCTCATCAGTTCAAGTTCAGCCACGATGAAGTAGGCATCATCGAGCACATCGGCGGGCTTGCGCTGTGCCGTGGCGATTTTGTAGCAGGCGAGCGTATGCCCATCGGGGCCATACGAACGGATTGTGACCGAGATTGCAGGTTCGTTCTTCTTGTGCCGGACGAAATACGGGTCAAGTTCAATGGCATACTTCTCCGTGGAGAAACGGAAGAATGTTTCTGCGCCGTAGTCCACCTTGCCGATGTAGTGCCCGTCCACGCTCATTTCGAACTTCAATCCGGGAACGCCCGTTTCTTCGAGTTCGTGGAACTTCTTGCGGATTGCCCCGACTTCACGGGTGGTAAAACGCTTTCTGCTAGTGAAAGTAGGCATAGGTTGTCTCCTTTTGTTGAATGATGTTCCCACGATGCGCCACCGGGTGCCCACTACCGGGGAGTGTTCTCTACACGGTTGGGAACTGTCCGGCAGAGACGAGCCTGCAACGCGGAATACTTGCGATTGAAAAATTTGTCAAAGGTCATGAAGCCGCAGACTTCGAGACCGAGGGAACGGGCGACCCGTCTGAAACGGGCGTCCGTCTGTCCTATGGTGTCGCGCTCCACCCTTGCGATGTTGGGGCATTTGAGCATCAGTATTCCTCCACGATAAGCCCGATAAAGGTGGTTTTCGTCTGTCCATCATCGGTCATGATTTTCGCCTTGCCCTCTTTGTTCGTTCCGAGGTAGGTTGCATAGCCGTAGTCCACGCTGAACACCCTTGCGCCCTTATTCGGTGCCTTCACCTCGTCGGAGTAGTAGGGGACACCGAACGCACGGAGGGCCTCTTCCTCTTCACGCCAAAACGCGGCATCGAAGTCCTCGTCATCACGGATATAGTCCTTTTCGTATTGGGACATGGCCTGTGTCATTTGGTCGGCGATGGTCTGCATGGTTTCATCGGATAGATACCAGCACTGCATCGGTTCGAACACATCTTCGAAGTCGGAACGGCAAATTTCGTGCTTGCGCTTCGGCTTCACCGGGTCTTTGACGGTAAAGCCCTTGTCCATGTGGGACTTGTATTCCTTGTCGGTAGTTCCGATTGCCTTGCCGAGTTCGGCAAACGGGATTCGGTTTCCAATCTTGATTTCCTGCTTTTTCATTTCGTGTCTCCTTGCTGAATGATTGTGCTCCCACGATGTATCACCGGGTGCCCAGGATCGGGGCACATAGGGATACACGGTGGGCTGAAGGCCGGAAAATTAAAAAAAAATATCCACGGGGCAGGTTGCCCCGTGGCGGTTTGTATCAAAAAGTTTACTTCTTCACTTTCGGCCTCCCACTACGAGGGAAAAGGTAGCCCCCGGATAGAGTGTTCGCATCTGCGCCATAGCGAGCCACTTGGATTCGTCAAATACGGCCACATTTTCGTTGAAGCCGTTGCGGTGAACGACAAAATCAAATTTTTTCTTCGGTGTTTCCATGATGCCTCCTTTTAGTCATCTTGGAAGATGACTTCCCACACATAGTCGTGGTCGATGTCATCTGTGGGTGATTTGAATTTCTTTCCGTCCTTGATGTCCTTTACGGAAATTTTCTTGTTCGGCCAATCGTGGCAGTCGGCTTCCTGATTGTAGTCGTCATTGAGCCAGTCGGCAGCTTCTTCCTTCGAGGTGAACGCCCTTGCAAAGGTGCTCACGCCGTCACCCGTGGTTGCATCGAGTTGGGCGAGGGAAATGAGAATGAGTTTGGGTTCTGTTTTCTTGGCCATGATGGTCTCCTTGTTAGAAGTTATAAGGGTCGTCACATTCGCCCTCTTCGTAGAGGGAGTTGATTTCACAGTTGCATACGGTTCCGTAAAGCCCCGTGGTTTGGAGTTCAGAGCCGTCGATGGACTCGGCTTCTTCATCGTCATTTTCCTTGTAGATACCGCGTTCGCCCATTTCGACCTCATTCGGCACCACTTTCAAGCCAAAGCCCCAATCGCAGCCGTCAAGGTATGCGATAAGACGGCAGTCGGCCTTGTCCACGAGGTCACGAAGTTCTTTGGCCTTGTTCTGGATAGCCTTGATTTGTTCATCGGGAAGTTTACGCATCGTTGTCTCCTTTGTTGTTTGTGCTTTCACGATGTAGCACCGGGTGCCCCTGTCCGGGGCGCACCGGGAACACGGTCGGTCACTTCTTGCTCATTCGCTCATTATTTGCTTTCTTTATCTCGCCCACCCTCGCATTGACGGACTTCTTGGCACTATCGGCGGTTTCCTTGGCTTTCTTGGCTATCGCGTCCTTTGCGTCTACCGCGACCGCCTTGGCCTTTTCCGCTGCCGTGTCAAGGGCTTCGCCACCTTTTTCCTTGACCACCTCGCCCGCGCCGGAAGCGACTTCCGTGGCGACTTCCATGGTGGTCTTGGCGGCATCGGTGACTACCGCGCCTACGAGTTTGCCCGTGGACTTTGCTGCTTCCTTGGCTGCTGCCTTAGAATCTTCGCCACACCCTACGAGCATGGTGAGGGCGAGAAGCATGATGGTGATGATTGAGATATTTCTCATGGTTGTCTCCTTTACTTGGTTGGTTGTTTTTCCGACACATCGAACGAGTAAGGTTCATGCTTCACCTTGAAACCGACCCCGACCCTGCCCTTGACTTCGGGAAGCCACTTGTCTTGCAAAATCTTGTTCAGTTCCTCGGTAATTCTGTCCTTGGTCGCGCCAAATACGGGGGTGCTGATACACAGCACCCCGTTGTGCCGTTCGTTGATGTAAGCGATGCTCATTGGTTGTCTCCTTGTTGGTTGTGCTTCCACGATGTCCCACCGGGTGCCTCCGGTCTGGGCACATCTGGGACACGGTAGGACAAGATGCCCACGGGTGACGGCATTGTGTTGTGGCAAAGTGTGCCGAACGCCACCCGTGGGCCTCCCCGAGGGAAGCGGGGAGTTAATACTTGTCCTCCACGATTTCGTAGGCTGCGAGTTTCCCATCCTTCTTCCATTCGCCAAAGACACAGACAATCATGAGGCACTTCCACTTCCCATCGACCTTGGAACGGACGGTGAAGTGATGGCGGGCCTGCGGGAACTTGGTGTCGAGGGTATCGTTGCCCTCGTAGCCCGCGATGGTGTCCGCGCCAAAGGCTTCAATGCCGAGGCGTTGCAGGGCGAGAACGAAGTCCTCGATATTGAAAAGTATCGGGTTCTCGTCATCGAGTGTCTTGAACTGCGCTTCTAGGCGTGTGATGATATTCATGGGTTGCTCCTTGGTTGAACTGATGCCACGATGTTCCACCGGGTGCCCATCGCCGGGGCACACCGGGAACACGGTGGGCTGAAGGATCCGTAAGGAAAAAATAAGTGCCCATGTGGGCACTAGGTTAGACTGCGTAGGTGAGGTCGCAGTCGCGGAAGGTATCGTCGGGGTCGCTGATGTGGAGGTGGCAGATTGCTTCGCTCGCAATGTGTCCCTCCTCCGCGTATTCGTTAATCATCTCGTTCGTGACGAACTTGCGGAGTTTCGAGTCCCGGAGGGAGCCGGGTTCACCGGGCTTCTGACTTACATTCCATGCCATATCCTTCGGGCCAATGAACACGGCTGCGTTGTCCTCGTCATAGCAGAGGGAAAGTTCGTTAATCGATAGAAGTTGCTGCAAGTCGGTAAACAATGTCACCGCTTTCTGCATCACATCTTTGGGGATAAGGGGCTTGCGCTCCTTGATTTCCTCGGCGATTGCGGCGAAGCCGACAGAATCGCCCCATTCCGGCATATCCTCGTAGCCGATGTCGAAGCGGTCGATAAGCAGGCCACCGAAACCCGGCTTCATCTTGAAGTAGATGTAGGCGAGGGACTTGTATGCGCCCATGCGGAGCATCTCCAACTTGGCGGGGTCCCCGTTCCAAGAGAAGCACTTGGAATCTGCATAGCGGGTATGCCCCTCGAAGTAGGTGTCCCCGTTGATTTCAATCTGTTCACCGAACACATTGATAAGTTTCTCGATGGAACGGATATTCCACCCGCCGTATTCCGCGTAGATACCGGCTACGATGTCATTGAGATCCACCGCGTCCTTGCGGGCTGCTTCAAGGCGGTCGGTGCTGATGTGCTGTAAAGATTGGTTCATGTAATCTCCTTGGTTGAACTGATACCACGATGTTCCACCGGGTGCCCATCGCCGGGGCACACCGGGAACACGGTTGGACTACTTGACTTCGAGGATCTTGCAGAGTTGTTCTGCCCTCTTGACGAGGCGTTCCTCGTTCTCGATTACCGACTTGGGCGCACGGATAGCGCGGAGTTTGGCAAGTTTGCCCCTGCGGTCATCGAGTTCCTCGATGGCAAGGCGTTTGAGGGTGGCGAGACGATGGAGACATTCGAACATAGTCTGTCCTTTGTTGGGGGTTAATGACCGCGACCACCGCGGCCTTCTACTTACTTATCGACTTGAAAATTAAAAATGTAAAATCAAAAATTAAAAATTAAAATTTTTCTCTCGGTGGCGCCTACGGGGTGACATTCTCCCTGCCGAGCACGAAGCACCCCTTACCGCCCGTCACCATGAACGAGGATAGGTCGAGGGTCAAGGTGTCCCCGTCAGCCGTGGTGTATATCTCCCTCACGCCTTGGTCGTTCACCGGAACGGAAGCCTCGTCACAGCGCTCATCGTTGCCCTCGTAGCGGAAGCAGACCATAGACCTGTCCTCATACTTGGTAATCTCCACATGGGAGCGATAGTGGATAGGTTCCTCTCGCGGTAGCCGGTCAAGGCAGCCTATGCGGTAGAAGATGGTATAGTTGGTCGAGCTGCTCCCCATCACGCGGGTGCTGGGCTGGGTCGGGTTGGAGGCGCAGGCTGCAAGAAGCAGGACAGATGCCAAAATCAAAATCTTTTTCATGGTGTTTCTCCTTTCGAGATGCTTCCACGATGTTCCATCGGGTGCCATCGTTCGTGGCACCTCATGGAACACGGTGGGCCTGGGGGTGAAAATTAAACAAAAAACACCGCGGGGGCATAAGCCCCCGTGGCGGTTCATTCAGGAGTTAGTAAACTTGCGTAATCTTGCCGTCCTTAATCCAAATTCCGTGGTTCTCGCAGTAGGCCGAGTTGCCTTCCATGTCATTGAAGTAGACTTCGAGGTTGCCTTCGGTAATGCGGGCATCTACCTTGATGATGGAGGCATACACGGCTTCGAAGTCGATGGCCATAATCTCATGGGGCCACTGGTTCTCGCACAGGTCGCGCTTCTCGGTGGTCGAGTAGCCGTTGCGGAGGTCATAGAGGCCGATGCTTTCGTCGGGGTTCATGTCCGGCTTGATGGCTTCCACAAGGTCGATAAGGGCCTTGCGGAGTTCACCACGGGTGAACAACTGATGTCCAACGAGTTCACCCTCGCGTTCATCGAGGTCGGTCACCCGCTGCATACGGACTGCGTGGTGTGTGGTGAACTGAATCTCGGTCGCTTCGCGGAACGACAAAACGCCAAGGGGTTCATATTCGCCTTGGTCATTCTTCATTTCCACGAGAAACTTGTTGCCGGTAGCCTTGATATTCTGCATAGTGATGTCTCCTTGTTGGTTGTGCTTCCACGATGTTCCATCGGGTGCCCGTATTCGGGGCACCTAGGGAACATGGTAGGAACGGGGGTGACTAGGCGTCCCCATACATGACTTGTTCGTCGCGTAGTTCGTTGAGCGCCCATACTCCGACTTCCTGCGCGTCCATGATTTGGCTTTCCTTGTTGTCCATGTCCACAAGCGCGTCCAAACCCTTGCAGGTATAGACAGTAATCTTGTGGTCGGTGGTATCATAGATTTCAATTCGCGCAGTAAGGGGATATGCGTCCACCTTGTATTCCTGCTTCTTGCTATCCCACTCCGCGTGTCCCTCGTCACGGAAGAACATCTGCGTGGTAATAGCGGAGTAGTCAAAGTTGAACTTTCGCTTGACGAGAATTTTGAATAGGTTGTGGATATTCGCCATGGGGGTCTCCTTTATGCGGTGGCGGTGGAGTAATGGGTGCCGTATTCGGTGTCCACCTTGTCCAATTCGTCCTTGAAGAGGGCTATCGTGGAATTGACGATGTCGCTCATGAGCGCAGCGGTAGTGTCGCTCTTGAAGCCGTCCATGTAGGTTTCGTCCACATGCCATATACCCTTGCCAAAGGAGTAGAACATGTAAATCTTGCCACAAGTGCACATGGGGGCGTGACTTTCCGGCTTGCCCCATGCTTCATAGAGAAGCACGATGAACTCGCCCCGCTTTAAGCCGACTTGTTCAATGGCAAAGTTCCTGCCACCGATTTCGACAATGGGTCGGTCGGCATTGCGGTAGAAACCGATATGCGGTGCGCCGAAGCCATCGTTCAGATACATCTTTTCTTTTTTCAGTTCCATGTCAAACTCCTTTTGTTGAACATTCCCACGATGTTCCCTCGGGTGCCACCGGTAGGGGCACATCTGGAACACGGCGGGCGCCGGTGTCGCCGAGGGAAATTGGGGGCGACCGCCCCCGTGTTTCCGTTGGCTATTTAAGTTCCACAACCTGATACACGATACCCTTGCCGTTGTCGAGGACTTCGCCGTCCACGGCTTCGATGCGGGCTTCGCAACTTGTGCAGCCACTCTCTCCCGTGAACCCGCCGTTCACGATGGCCGCTTCCTTCCAATCCTTGCACGATGTTCCATACTGCTCGTTGAACTCGTCCAATCCGTTCGGGCTATCATACACCTCGCAACCGCCCACATAGCAGTAGAACGCAAATGATATTCCGTCCTCTACGAGGTTCATCGCCTGTCGGTCAAGGCAACGCGCAAATGCTTCCCTTGCCTTGTTTTCGTCCGCAGTCCACATCTCGGTGCTATCGTTGTATGCGTTGCGGCTAGTTACATGCCAAATCTTTGACTTTGCCATAATGGGCTCCTTTGCTGAATGAATGTGCTCCCACGATGTTCCATCGGGTGCCATCGGTCGGGGCACATCTGGAACACGGTGGGACAGGATCGAAAATTAAAAATAAAAAGTGCCCAAACGGGCACTAATTCTATTCGTCCGAGACCACCCTTTGACCTGCATAGAGGCGGTTCAAAATTCGTTGGTATCTGCCACATTCGGAACTTTGCGGGTCGCAGCCGTTCACGGCAAGAGCGAAGAAATTTATCGCCTTGCTTGCGGTGGCAAATTCCTTGCGCTCCCCGTAGCAGGTCACGATAACCTTCTGCGCCTTCTTGCGGTTCGCGATGGGGTCAAAGATGGGAGTAGCCATATAGACCTCCTTACATGGGGCAGCACATGGAGAGGGAGTAGCCGATGCTGGTGCCTGCATCGCAGGAGACCGCGCTCACGGGCTGACTGACCTTCAGTTGGTCAATGAGGGGCTTTACCTCGGCAAACTCCTCGGGAGTGAAGGAACACTTGCGTTCAATCACATCGGCAAGGCGACGACGCACGGAATCGCCCGAGTAGCACTCCCAAGTGCGGTTGCAGTAGCCGATGTTGGCACGGGCTACGATGTTGCCACGCGGATCAACGAGAGCAGCGGAGTGAATGAACGAGATTTCGCGACGGCGGTCGCAGTGACGGAAACTCCACCATTCGGTGTGCCACTTTCCGGTCGGTTCAAAGTTGGGGGTCTTGTAAGCCATGATTAACTCCTTTGGTTGAATGTGCTCCCACGATGTTCCACCGGGTGCCGGTGATCGGGGCACAGCTGGAACACGGTGGGCTTAAGGCAAAAATGAAAAATAAAAAGGGCGCATGGCGCCCATGGTTGAGGTTGATGTTTACTTTTTCATGCGGTCAAGGGCGGCTGTGATGAAACTTTTGCCGTTCCCGACAAGCCCGTTCAGAATATCCCACCCCGTGGAGCCGATTCTGTTCCATGGCTTGTCAAGGTAGAAGCCCCTCATGGCGTTCATATTATCCACCACGGAAGCGGCCTCGTCATACTTGGGGTTCATCACTGCGTCATACCCCTTGTCGGGGTCTACCTTGACCGCCTCAAAGCCGAACTGCACATAGGAGCCCTCGTCAATGAGGTCAATGAGGTTCGGTTCCCCGTCCTCGCCCACCATGTCCTGCAAGTCCTTCTGCTTTTTCGGGAGGAGGCTGTCAATGGTCGGAACGAGGAGCATTTCCATGTGCCACACATTCTCGTCCTCGGGTTCGCCCGTCAGTTCATAGGCGTTCTCGGCACGGATAACGAACTTGTAGTCAAAGTTGAGGCCTTCCTCGCGGTGTTCGTAGGTCTCCTTGCTCTCGTAGATAACCTCGTCATCGGCGTCACGGACGCAATCAAAGAGGTCATCGAGGTGCTTGGGTTCGTGGTCGAAAGACCAACCGAAGATTTCGTGCGTCATATCGCATCTCCTTTTGTTGAACATGCCCACGATGTTTCATCGGGCGCCTCCGATCGGGGCGCCTGGAAAACACGGTGGGGTAGCTCCACCGAGGGCAAGGAAAAATGGGGGCTTGCGCCCCCTTGATTACTTCTTCAAGCGGAAAGACCAATTTTCGCTCACATAGAGGGGGTGCTGTTCAAGGAGGATAGGCACCGCCGCCCAATGGGGAACTGCGTCATCGTCACTGCAATCGGCGCCTTCCACCGCCACATCGTTGATAATGCCGAGGCAGTTTTCCTCGTCACTATAAACGAGTTTCAATCCGTTCATCTTCAAAATCTTGAAGAGGTTGTGGATAGCGGTGAGGCCGATTTCCTGCTTGTCCTTGGACGGGCAAATCTTGTCCACAAGGTTTTCGTGGGGTTCGCTGTCCACGGAATAGGCATTGAAGAACTTTGCAATATCTTCGGAGTAGAAGCCCACATCTTCGGATTTCAGACCAATGTCAATGATAGCCCAAGAGTTGTAGCGGAGTTCCACATCGTATTCCCCGTCTGCCAAATCGTAGCGGGTCTGTTCCAAGGTGCCGTTGCCGAGCCACCCCTTGAAGAACATGAAGCCGTCATCGTCACGGAAGTCAAAGAGTTCCCTGCGGCCACTGCGGTCACAAGTCACCCTCATCTTGGGGTAATAGGTGGTGGAGAAGTCGGTTTCCTGCATTACGCCGTCACCCGTCTGAACATAGAGGGTGTCATAGGAGGTGCCGTCCACCTTGTATTTCATGTGAGCCTCGTCCCCGTTCTTGACCAAGACAAGGCTGATGTTCTTTGCGGTGAAGAAGTCCTTGCCGTTCTTGATGTAGAGGGCGGTGTTCTTGCTGAAAATGTCAATGCCTTTGAGGGAAATGTTTGCCATAGTTGGCTCCTTTTGGTTGAATGAACTTTTGAATGTGCTCCCACGATGTTCCACCGGGTGCCATCGTTCGGGGCACCTCATGGAACACGGTGGGCTTAAGGCAAAATTTGAAAAAATAAAAGTGCCCAAACGGGCACTAGGTTAGCCACCTTCAAATTCCATGACAAACGAGAGGCTGTCGGTGCAGTGGTGATACTGCGAGAGCCATTCCTCGGCACTTTCAGCCCCTGCGTCAAGCAGGTCACGCATGAGGCGGCCATAAAGCCCCTGCGAGGGCACGAAGGTCATGATGTAGCCGACAATTCGCTTGCTGTCGGCAGAGAGTTTAGCCATGAGTTCTTCCGTTCTTGTAGCCATGCTAGGCCTCCTTTGCGGGTTTGAGTTCTTCAACGAGCCAATGGTGCATGATGTCACCCCATTCTAAATCCACCCTGCCATCGTCGTCATTGCAGGCAATGTCACCTTCTATGCAGTTGTTTTCCTTGAAGGCGGCTGCGTCCTTCTTTGCGAAGGAATATGCCGTGTCAAAGGTCGGGAAAAATGTCCCGAAGCAACCTGCGTCCGATTCCGGTGTGGGTTCGCACCAGTTCACTACTACCCAAATGCTTTCTGCCATGTCGGCCTCCTTTCGTTGTTGTGCTTCCACGATGTATCACCGGGTGCCACAGCTCGGGGCACATGGGATACACGGTGGTCTAGGGCAAAAATGAAAATTAAAATTGCTAGGGGATTGCTCCCCTAGCGGTTGTTCATTCGGAGTTCAAAATTTATCGTTTCTTCCCCACCCATACCCCGAAAAGGAAGATTGCGAAGAATACCGCAAACACTGGGTGGATAGTGTAGAGAAAACAGAAGAGGAACAAGCCCCCTATCGTGGCTAGGCAACCCATACTACGCCTCCGCCTTGGCACCCTCGGCAATGGCATAGGCACGCACATAGAGTGTGTCTATGGCCTTCTTCAAGCCGTCTTTGTCGGTGTGGTTGAAGTGCTTGTGGCAAAGGGGTGTCAGATGTCCACCGCACATTGCGTTGAGTGTCAGCCTGATGGGCTTGTCAAGAGTGGCGAAGTGATTGAACTCGTAGGTAATCACTATGCCGGTCGGAACACCATGCAAGTCCACTGCGGCCAACTGTGCCGCATTGTTGAGTGCGTCATACTCGAAGCGCTCCTTGCCGTCAAGGATAGATTGGAGAATGAACTCGTCAGCCGCACCGAATGTCCTCTCGGAGGCGTCGGGGTGGCGTTCAATGTATGCCTTGCTGATTGCGGTTTCGGCTTCTTGTAAAGTCTTGATTTCCATGGTGAACTCCTTTCGTTTGAACACTTCCACGATGTATCATCGGGTTCCCCCGATCGGGGAACACCGGATACACGGTTGGCCTAGCGGTGCCGCCCGAACCTGCCGAACAGGTCTGCGTTGCCGTTGCGGTGGACAACTATGGGCTGGACTTGTTTCATTCCCTGCGCCCCTGCGGCGAACGCGGCAAATTTGAAGAATTTGGATTTGAAGATGTTGAGCATGGTTATTCTCCGTCTGCGGTTAGTGGTTTCTTGTGTTTAGGGGCTTTCCTGCGCTTGTCGGGGATTGCCCTAGTTCTAGTCTTGCGCCCGTTCTGCGTTTCGGCAATACGGACACGGCGTTGTGCGGGCGTTTCCTTGCCCGTGTCAATGGATATGGTAATGGTCACGATAGGCATTTGCTATACTCCATAGATAAGGTTTGCGAGTTTGGTCTTGTTGTCAGCACCCACATTGTTCCACACATTGAGATAACCCCGACAAGCCGTGGTCTTGTAGTAGAGGTCAATGGAGGCGGTTTCCGTCCAAGAGGGGTCATCGCCGAGTGTTCTTTTCACCTTTTCCACGATTTCGGGAATGGTTTCACCGCTGAACGAATATCCGTCCATATGCGGCTGCCGTTCATCGTAGGTGGTGGTCGTGTCAAAGAGACCGAGTGTGATTTCAAGGGTGAAGAATACCATAGTTGAACTCCTTTATTTGAACATTCCCACGATGTATCATCGGGTGCCATCGCTTGGGGCGCCTGGGATACACGGTGGGCTAACGGTGACATGGGGGAAATGGTGCTCAGTTGAGCACCTTTGGCTATCTACCCCCCACATTGTGCGGACGAGGATATGCCGTTAGCACGGGTGCAGAGCAAGTCCACTGCGTTCCAAAAATCATCTGCGTTTTCATGGTCAAAATAGACCACCGACACCTGAACGAGAACATCGCCCTGCTTGACGGATAAGTTCAGCGGTATCGGGTGGTCAGCATCGTATGGCGTGGAAAGGTTGTAGTGAACCACAAGCGTAGCAGACACATCGGGAGACAAGTCAGAGGCGTGCAATTCCATGCAGTCATTCTTTTCATCGTAGAAGAACTTATCCTCTCCGTTCCCATCGGCCATCATCTGCAATACGGCCTTATCAACCTTGCTGAAATTATGGTTCTTGATTTCAGTTATATCCATGATGAACTCCTTGAATTGAACATTCCCACGATGTATCACCGGGTGCCCAGGAACAGGGCACATCCGATACACGGTGGACGGCAGGCTTCCTAGAAAAAAATAGTGCTCAGCCGAGCGCCACCTCCCCTATGCAAGTTTCCGTTGCAGGTCGGAAATTCGTGTGTAGAAGCCTGCGGTGTGAAGGCTCTTGTCAAGTTTCAGATACTGCAAGTCATAATGGTGCATGAACTCATGGAGCAAAGTGCCAGTGAAGGTCTTAATGGCCACCACCTTATGGGTCTTTGCCGTGTAGTTATACACATTGATATACTTGCTCACATTGCGGTCGCCATAGCCCGCTACCTTAATGAAGCCGTGCGTGGTCTTACGGCCACCCATGCTGACCTTTCGGGGCTTGTCGGCAACTATGACCTTGACATGGGGGATATGGAACTCATCGCACAGATAGTTAAGCAAGTCCTGCGACTTCTGTTCGCGGTCGCCGTCATCGGCGAGCAGGGCGGCATAGGTCGGGGTGCTGAACTTACCATGTTCCACTTCAAGAACTGCGTTAGAGCGAGTGTATGCGTCCATAGTGAACCTCCGTTTGAATGAACACACCCACGATGTATCACCGGGTGCCATCTCTCGGGGCACACCCGATACACGGTGGTCTGGGGGCAAAAAATGAAAATTAAAAAATGCCCACTAGGGGATTGCTCCCCTAGTGGGTTGTTCATTCGGAGTCGTAAATTACGTATTGTTGATTACTTCAAGTTCGCTTTCAGGCAGGGTTTCAAGGTAGGTTTCAATGCACCCCTTGACCTCGCACCACAATAGGCCGTTCTCGTCCTTCCATTCGTCCCACATGATGTCCCCGATAGCCTTGCAAAGGATAGCCTCGTTCCTCGTCATGTCGGGATAGTCGTCCTGCCAATCGGTGCTGCCGTAGCCAAGTTCGTCCTCGGTGTCCACAAGATCCGCAGAACCGAAGTCATAGCCGCCATAGCCACCGGTGATTAGGATCGGGCTGTCAAAGGGTGCCTGCAAGAGCAGTCCGTGGTGGCTTGATACCTCGTCCTTCTCGTCAGTATCGGAGGCGAAGTCCACAAGAACATGCTGGGTATGGTCGGTCGGGAGTTTCTTGAACGCCCTCCACATGGCTTTCGCCACCTGTGCGATAGTGAGGGCTGCGTAGCGTTCGCCGTTGCCGTGCTTCTGATACACAATCTTGGTCTTGCTCATATCCAATCTCCTTTCGTTTGAACATTCTCACGATGTGCCATCGGGTGCCCACGTTCGGGGCACATCGGGCACACGGTTAGCTACTTGAACAGGCACCGCCACAGATAGGCAAGGTCGGCAAGGACTACATCAGTCCACTTGGGGGAGACGGAGAACAAGCCCTTGAACACTGCGGGTGCGGGTCGCACGGGTGGTCTATTTCGCTTCATCGGCTTCCTCCCGTTCCAAAGCCCCGTGTTCCACTAGGAACTCGTGGAGTTTCTTGCTGACACGATATTCCTTGTCGCCAATCTTGTAGAGATAGACGGAATAGGTTCGCCCGCCCATCTTGACCACCCCAACTATGTCCTGCGACACGGACACTTCACCCGCATCCATAATCAACTTGCATAGGCGGTCGTGGTCGTCCTTGCACTTCTTGAAAAAATCTTCTCGTTTGAAATCCATTGTGAACTCCTTTCGTTTGAACACTTCCACGATGTGTCATCGGGTGCCCCGTTCCGAGGCACACTGGAAACACGGTGGGGCTAGGGTAAATCTAGTAAAATATGTCACAAAAAGCATACACTTTTTGTGACATTTACCGCCTATTCTTCGCCTAGCAAAGTTCGGTTGTCTTGAACACATCGGCAACCTTGACATCAAGGCCTGCGTAGTGTTCCGCTACCGCCTTTTCCAATGCGTCCATATCAAGCCCATCAATGATTTCCTGCGCCTTATTGGACGGCATAAAGGGCGGTTCGCTCTTCGTGTCAAACAAGGCCTTGCCGTCCACATCAAGGTAGATATACGGCCAACCATTGAACTTTTCTTCGGCAAGTTCGTTGCTCATTTGGAGCGATACCGCTAGGCACACTTCAAGTTCGTCCACCGAATGAGACGAAAGACCCATCTGCGTTTCATCAATTTTGCTCATCTTTAACTCCTTACTTCGTGAGAGAACCTGCGACAAATTTCACGCCCTTTTCCTTGATGGTAGACCAACCTGCCACCACTTCGGCAAAGTCAGTATTAGACCCATCAAGGCAACCTGCCACGATATCGTTGCGGAAATAGAGCATATCGTTTTCCGTTTCGGCTTCAACCATCGGCCCCATTCCGTCCGATATGTGATAGGCAAGTTCTTCCGCTTCTTCGGGACTAGAACATTTCACTTCATAGTGTTCGCTATCCTTGATAGGCGTGTTATAGCGATTTTCAATAAATTTTGTTGCCTTTTCCTGCATTTCTGTCATATTAACTCCTTGTTGAATGAACATTCCCACGATGTATCATCGGGTGACCTTGATCGGGGTCACCGGTGATACACGGTGGTCTGCGGTGATTGGTAAGGGGAAAGGGGCGGTCAGCCCCTAGCCCTATTCGTTCACGATTTGGTTTGAAACCTTGTGTAATTCGGGCACAAAGGCATAGACCTTGAAATGACCCTTTGAGTATTCCATTTCAGCCCACATATGAGCCATAGTCGGGTTGTCAAAGGACTTGCCGTTAAGGTCGGCACGCCATTCCCCTGCGGCATAGGTTTCTTCCTTGCCTGTGATTTCGTTAGTCCTGTGACCGATGAACTTTCTGTGCCACTTTTCCCCCTGCACCATATAGCGGACACTCGGGAACATCGCCTTTAAGGTTTCATAGGGGAGTTTCTCAATCTCCCTTGCGTTTGCCATAGCCATCATTTCGTTGTTGCCCATATTGAACTCCTTGTTGAATGAACATACCCACGATGTATCATCGGGTGACCCTTGTCGGGTCACACACGATACACGGTTGGTCTATGGAAAGTGTAGGGAGAACATGGGGGGAGAAACCTCCCCCTTGTTCATTTGGAGTTATTTCTTTTCGTAGGAGAGAATTTTTTCCTTGCCGTCAAGGGCAGTCACTAAGTCATTCTTGCTTTCATCAAGGTCAATGCAGTTGTCAAGCAGTAAGTCGGAGCTGACCCCGTAGTCATAGTCCTTGCCGTTGCCGTTGCCGAAGAACAGCCCATCGGGGATAATGACTAGGGCATAGTCACCACGCATATCCAAGGCCAACTGCAAGTGGTATTCGGCCAACTTGTTTGACAGCGGAGCGTATAGCCGCTGTATTTCCTTGCACTTGTCCGTGTAGTCTTGCGATAGCAGGGTAGCAGACACCTTGTCTTTGAGTGCCATGTTCTTCTGTGCCTTGAACAGGTCATCAATGAGATGGACTGCAAATTCAAGGGTTGCTCCAACGGACTGGTCGCCTTCTGCCGTGAGGCATTCGCCCGGCCATTCCCTGAAAGAGGCCTTTTCGCTGAACAGACCCTTCACGATATTGAGGGCCTTGATTTCTTCGTCAGTAAACTTTCGCATGGTTGAACTCCTTTGTTGAACGCTCCCACGATGTGTCCTCGGGTGCCTTGATCCAGGGCACCGGCGATACACGGTGGGCCCGATTTCAAAAATAAAAAATCTAGTGCTCGGGTGAGCACTAGTAAAAGTGGATCAAAAATTATCCGTGATAGCCGACCAAACGACGCATAAAAAGTCTCCTTATGAAAAAATGTTAAACAATGGGAAGGGGGCGAACCCCCGAGCCGTTTATTCGGAAACCTCTTCGGCAAGTTCCACCTCGGCATTTTCCACTACACTGCCAAAGCGGTTTTTCAGTTTCGCCCTTGCCATATCAATGGCGCTTCTGCGGTCAGTTTCATTGACGATAGTTTCAAGGGCGTCATTGTCAAGGCGGAAACGCACCTTCCAATCCACAGGGTCAAGGGACGCACGGTATTTTTCCAATACGCAATTCTCTATATGTTCCCTCAACTGCCGTGTCATCGGGCAGCAGACGCTGCGGAAGTCTTCCCCCTTGTAGAAGGGGTCATTAGGATAACCCACGAAAAGCCCGTTCTGTCCATCCATGATACGGAGACCCCTGACTTGGAACTGGTCATTGAGGACGATGGACGCCATTCCCAACACCTGTCCCATATTCGGGACTTGCTTGAAGGGGTAAACCTGCACCTGCGTAACGGCGAGGCAGTCAAAGGCAGACGATGTTTCTTTTTCTTTGTCAAGGCATTTTTTGCTCATTGTGAACTCCTTTGTTTGAACATACCCACGATGTATCATCGGGTGCCATCGTGAAGGGCACCGGCGATACACGGTGGTCACCGGACACCGGTTGGAAAAGGGGCAGGGGTAAGCCCCCTCCCTTACCACTTCGGGTTCTTGCTATCCCAATGGGTGGTAATGAACTCACGCACCGCTTCAAGTTCGCCCGCCTTGTGGTATTCGGGGCTGAAAAGTTCGCACCGATGGCTCACAAAGCCGTCATGGTGAATGATTTCGTTGCGGTACACATTGTACCAATTGCTCTCGGTATCCCAATAGACACTGAAGGAATTGCCTTCATGACCTGCGAACACCACATCGCCTTGATACTCCATGTGACCGATTCGGTTCTTCTTGCGGCTTACCTTTTTGAGGGTGGCGACTTCGCCAATGGACTTGATGTTTGCTTCATATTGCTGAACGAGGGAAATCTTTGCCATGATGGGCTCCTTTTGTTGAATGTGCTTCCACGATGTGTCATCGGGTCCCCTTTCCCGTGGGACACCGGATACACGGTGGTGTCGGAAATTTTATGGAGAAAGTGCTCGGTTGAGCACTCCACCCTAGAACCACTGCTTGCCGTCATCAAATCGGGCAGGGTGGCACCAACGGGCAATCCCGTCAATATGCTCGCCATAGTCGGCACATAGTTCGGTGTAGAAGGCGACTTCGGTCTTACCTTCAACCCCACGCACCATTGCGTTGATTGCTTCTGCTAGGGTGTCGCAACGCTCGCAGGAGAGTTCCACGGGGTCATCTCCGTCAGTCCCGCCTTCGTTATCCGTGACCACATAGGACACGGCACCATGAACTTCGGCAAGTCTAATCGGAAGCCCCATATTGTTCTCGGTATCAACTATGGGCAGTTCAATGAAGTCATAATCAGTTCCCCTATGGGCAATTACATATTTGCCCGAAAGGTCAGTTGAAACATTTGCCTTTTTAATCTTGTCATAGACATCTTCGTCAAGAAAGATAATCATGCGGAACTCCTTGTTGAATGAACATGCCCACGATGTGTCATCGGGTGCCACAGATCGCGGCACACCGGAGACACGGTGGGCGGCAGTTCCTGGAAGGGAATTGGTGCTCGGGAGCACCTATCCGCTATTTCACTTCAAACTTGGCTTTCCATTCAACTCCACCGCGTGTGGACAGCTTGAACTTGACAACCACGCCCGAACCCTTGATACCATTTGCGGCAGCCCATCGTTCCGCTTCGGCCTTGAACTGGGGCAGCCCGTGGCAGCTTTCGCATTCTTCCGTCTGCCAATCAACTACAAGGGTGTGTTCATCGGGTCGCGTGGAGAAAAAATCCTTGCATCGCATATCATACGGCACTGCATCTTCGTGGAACAAGGTCGGGTCTTCTTCGTGGGAACCGCGCAAACATGCATAAAAGTGGACTTCGCTTGACTTCATGGTCACTCCTTTTGTTGAACATACCCACGATGTATCATCAGGTGCCATCATGCATGGCACCGGTGATACACGGTGGTCGGGTGAGTGTGGCAAAGGGAAAGGGGTCACCCCCTAGTCCCTAATCCGTGGTGGAGAAGAAGTAGTCGGCTTCTTCGCCCTTTAAGTTCTCACACGCATAGGCGTCAGCCTTACGCCACAACTCGTCATAGAGTTTTGCGATGGCTTGATTGCGTTCATACCAATAGAAGATGGCGTTGTTGAGAGCAATGACCAAATGGGTCAGATACTTGTATTGCCCTTTCCACTCGTTAAAGGCACGATTGAATGTGTCCTTGATGGCGCTCACGCCAAACTTGTCCGCGATGGCAAAGTCCATCGGGAAAGTGGTGGAGAAACCATCTTCATCAATAATGCGACCGCCTTCAAATCTTACCATAATCGGCTCCTTTGTTAAATGAACATCACCACGATGTATCATCGGGTGCCACCGGCCAGGACAGAACGGGAACACGGTGGTCCGCGGGATCAAAAATTAAAAATGGAAAAGGGGCTTTCGCCCCTTGTATTACTTACACTTCGCCTTGATTTCCTTTCTGTTGTCAAGGAACCACTTGATATCTTCAACAAGGTTATCAGCGGTATCTTCCGTGGCGGGAACATTTTTTGCGGTGGCACGGAGCATTTCAATGTCGGCAAGGTTCTTTGCGTGTTCCTTTCTGCGTTCGGCAATATAGGCATAGCACTTGGCAAGGCTCTTCTCGCCCATTTCATTGAGAACTTTCGTTGCGTGGAGACCCGCATACACATCAACCGACCTATGGTAGTAGGTGGCCTTGGTGTGCCCCGTCTTAATCAGTTCTTCGCAGTCATTGAAGCGATAGATATCGTGGTCAATAAGGGCCTCCTTCCAATCCTTTGACCCGATTTCATTGTCTTTCAATTCCTTATTGGAACCGCCAATGAAATAGATATGGTTTTCGTCAATCTTAACATAATCAACCACTTCAACATCTTCGGTGGTGAAATCAACCGCCAAGTTTTCAATCTTGAACTCGGCTCGGTTGGAATAGCGGATAATCTTTGTTGCCATAGTGAACTCCTTTTCTGAATGAACATCACCACGATGTATCATCGGGTGCCACCGCCTAGGGCACATGGGATACACGGTGGTCGCGGGGATCTCTCGTAAGGAAAATGGTGCTCGGATGAGCACCATTTCCGTTAAAGTTTGTCAATGAGGGCAAGAAGTTGTTTTTCCCAATCGCTCGCCATCGTGGCGAACCTTACGAGACCTTTTTCATCATCTCTATCCCCCGCACCATTTACAAGGGCAGACCGCACACCGCACTCGCTATACGCCCATTTCATATCGGGGGCTATAATTGCTTTCCTAGAACCGCAACCGCCCGTGTTCGGGTCTTCAAGGCCAATTCCGACAACCCCGTTCATCCAATGCACGAACGTGAACGTAAGGGAGCCGTCATACTTGTATCCCGTATTGTAAGACACCACGGGCACACTGATGTTTGCCGTTCGCAGCAGTTCGCAGTATTGGCACAAGGCGGGAACACGTTGGATGAACCCTTTCAGCCATTCACGCCAATTTTCAAATTCAGCCCGCTTGGTATCCGCAATGACCTTCTGTTTCTGTTGTTCGGCCTTGGCAAGGCCCTGCAACTTGGCAAGTCTGATTTCGTTCGGTTCCATAGATAACTCCTTTTCTGAATGAACATTCCCACGATGTATCATCAGGTGCCACCGCCTAGGGCACATGGGATACACGGTGGATGGGTGGGTGAAACGAGCAAGACCACCGGGAGCTTGCGCCCCCGGTGGCATTCATTCAGCAGGTCAGTTCCATTTGATGTCATCCATCACCGCATTGAACACTTCCCGGATGTAGTCATCCTTGTTCTCCGCAGGGATGGTGGCGACTTTAAGGTGGCGCTTCCCGGTGTTGGCGATGACACCGCCATCCAGGTAGATGTAGCCCTTGCGACCATCGGCAGCATAGAACTCGTATTGGACCGCGTCCGCGAAGGTGCTAATCACCACGGCAGCCTTGTCAGTGGACACGCATTGGATGTGGCTTTCCCCGGTGAACTCTTCACAAATGGGCAGTTCAGCAGAAAAAGCACAGGCAGCGGCGATACCGATAATTACTGGAAGATGTCTCATTTTTAACTCCTTTGTTTTGTTTGAACATACCCACGATGTATCACCGGGTGCCCGAGACAGGGGCACGCCCGATACACGGTGGTGGTGCGAAGATCATGGGGAAATGGTGCCGATTGGCACCGCCCCCTTGCCTTAGATTTTGGACAAGTCCACCTTGTAGATGGGATAGTTGCAGAAACCGCTCTGTGCGTGGCGACCCGTAGGAGTGAGCACCCCTGCCTTCATAAGGTTGTCAAAGGACTTTAACGGCAGGTTGTTGTCGTCCAAGCAGATATGGTCTTTGCCTTCCGCTTTGGTCAAGGCACCTTCCACATTCGTGGAAATCATGGCAAACGGCTCGCCTTCGTCAGTGTAGGCTTGAAGGGCGAGGTTGCCGTTGGAGGCATAGTGTTCCTCTTTGAGGCAGATGTTGTAG
>JAEIGA010002285.1_pt1 | contig 30596 bp, 24 predicted proteins | sample 9270691 | NCBI WGS metagenome assembly JAEIGA01 (sample SAMN17057246, study PRJNA624740) | gut metagenome | biome: biome; isolation source: fecal sample | host: Bos grunniens | place: China: Xizang | collected 2019
ACAATGGTATTCGGCAAATGGTGAGTCTGTTTTTGGGTGCGGTAAGTGTGATTATCCGCCTCCGTATGGATGCGCGTATACGGCAAAGCGCGTTAATGGGGCGGAAGTTATCTATTGCCATTTCCTGCAGATTCCGCTTGGAGATGTGATTTTGCCGAAGCTCAAAGGCCGCATTCGCAAGGCGACGTTGCTTAGAACTGGTGAAGAGCTTACTCAAATGAACAATTGGGGTTTTGAACTGCTTTTACCTGATGAACAACGTTTGCGCGTGCGCAATGTGCGCGTTGGAGATGTTGTGAAACTTGAGCTGGTAAAATAAGCGTTTATACAATTTTCACCACGGTAATTCACTGCCGCGAAAGCCAACACGGAGCGCGGCAAAATGGTATAATTCACGCGATGAACAACCGTGACAAGTCCGCGCTTTTCCTTGCCCTCGCCATCGAGGGCGGAATTGCGGCTGGATTGCGCTGTGACGCGTCGGAATGGATAGAGGATTCGTCGCAGACCAACCCGCGTGTCGCAGCATATACAGTAAAACATATACAGAAGGTTCCGACCTTTTTTGTCATGCAACACAAAACAAGGGACAAATATGATGATTAGATCTTTGATGAAAAATATGAAGCTTTATTTAGTGACTTGCATATTCCTCGGTGTAGTGCTATATGCTCAAGCGAAGCCAATGGATACTGAAGCCGGGCGCGAACTGCCAAATATCGAGAAGATTCTTGTATCGGTCTGTACGAGCGGTAGATTAGATTCCGATGAACGAAAAGACATTGTGGCATATCTTTCGTCCAGTAACGGAGTTATTGTTTCTTTGGGCGCATGGATAACCGCTCAAAGCAAGGACTGTAACTCTGCTGGAATCGGACGTATTAATGAGAATGGCAAAATTGTTCCCAAGGTATCCCAGCCAAGACAGAGTAAAGAGACGGCAGATTTGGAGTCGTATTTTAAGGAAGTCTGCATATCTTCATCTAATGTTGTGATGCGGTTCCATGATCAGGGCATGCGCTATATTATGATTAATGACGAGGAATCGAAGGTCAGCAGATATGGAGAATCGATATGCTTGTCGACTAATCAGAGTATGCGGATTGTGAGTCGGGGGAGATCATTGGAACTTAAAGGATATTCAAACGAAAAAGATGCTGGATTTGTAGTCACATCAAAGATTGATTTACGCTCTTTGGGAGGGGGGCTTAAGGTGAAGAAAGCGAGATGGATAATTTCTTCCAAGAAACTGGAAATTGACAATGACAAAGGCCTGTTCGTGGTGTCATCGCCTAAAGACTGTACGCGAGAAACTGGCTGTGATTGAGGCAAAAAGGGTATTCACACTAATAGATAAATTTGATATAATTTGGGGCATGATTACATTGATTACAGCTTTAGCCGTCGGCATTGGCGGTTTCTCTGCGGCGTATTTCGCCGCAGATTTCGGTGCTCCATGGAGCGTTTTCATAGGGCTAATTACTTTCGGCGTTTTTCAAGGCGTTGTAGGCTTTCGATTACAAAAGAAAGTTAAGGCCGATATGGATCGTGTGCAGGCGATTCTTCTTGGGGGCCAAAAGCGCCTTCAGGAGAAAATGCAGCGTTGGCAGATGAGGCCGCCCGGGTCCGTTCAGGCCGCGCAGCGTGAAATTTTTGAAGACACGAAAGTTTTTGTCCGCGAAGCGATTCTTCAGACTGAGGTATTGAAAAAATATCGGCTTTTTGTTCCGATGATGGACAGGCAAATCGCTACCGCCCAGCTTCAGCTCAACTGGATGATAAAAGATTTCAAGCGAGTCGATGAACTTATGCCAAAGGCGATTATGATAGATCCTTCTCTTGTAGCCGTTAAGATGGCGCGCATGTATATGCTTGAGGCAAAAACTGAAGACATTAAAAAAGTATATACAAAAACAGCAAGGCGCTTGAGATACAACCAGAATGTTCTTCTCGCCGCGACGATGAGTTGGATTCAGGTGAAAAAAGCGGATGTTGACGGGGCGTTCAAGACGCTTACCGAGGCGCTCAAAAAAAGCGACAACGAAACGCTTAAGCGCAATCATGAACATCTCATGAATAACAGGGTGTCGCATTTCAACAATTCCGGAATTGGAGATGCTTGGTACAGCCTTATGCTTGAAGAACCGAAAGTGAAGACCCAGCGCCAACGTAGCGTTTATAGATAATGGCTAAAAAAGCAATAGTTCTTGCCGCAGGTTTCGGTACGCGCCTAAGACCTTTTACGTGCTGCGTACCAAAACCTTTGCTGCCCGTATGGGGCGAGAGTATGATCTCTCGTGTTGTTTCGGCTTTACGCCGGATTGGGGTTGAAGAGATAGCGGTGAACTGCCACTATCATCACGAGCAGGTTGAAAAATGGTGTCAGTTAAACGGGTGCCGTTCTTTTTACGAACCTGAAATTCTCGGCACGGGCGGAGTTTTAAATCCGCTGCGTCAGTGGCTCGGCGGCGATGACTTTTATCTCGTCAACGGCGATATCGTAATGGAGAATATGCCTTTGTTGGAATTGCCTGCCTCTGATGATGTAATCGCCGTTGCCGCAGTCGTCGCCGAGGGGCCAAGAACTGTCGAGGTTGAGCCGATTTCAGGTTATGTGACATGCTGGCGAAGTCCTGACGCCGGCTGGGAGGGGACTTTTACTTACGCCGGGTTTTCTCTGCTTCGATCTTCGATTCTCGATTATGTAAAGCCCGAAGGATTTTCCTCCATAGTTGAGGCGTATGAAAAGGCGATGTATGACGGTAGATTCGTCAAAGCCGTAACGTCTGAGGATTTTCTTTGGACTGATGCCGGAACGATCGACTCTTATATTGAAATAAATCAAGACGGTGAAGATAATGCGTTTTCGGAAATTCCGCAGATAAAAGAGGCTTTGGGCGACAGGTCCGAAAAAGTTGATTTTATCGGTGCGCGCGGAAGCGATCGTGTCTTTTTTAAAACGGCGGACAAGGTCATCGTCATATATGATGACGAAAAGCGCAAGGAAAACGCGAAATACGCCTCACACGCGAAGTGGCTTAAGAAGATGGGCGCGGCGGCTGTAGATGTCATAGCGGAATTTCCAAAGTCAAAAACACTGGTGCTTGAAAACGCGGGAAAAGAAGACAAGTCTTTCGAGAAATGCGTCGAGGCAGTAAAGGAGCTTTCGAAGTTTAACGGTCTTGACTTTTCTGAAATTGAAAATGACCTTGAAAAGCCGATGGACGGCGATTTGTGGAAGTGGGAAAGAGACCTTTTTTCGCAATATTGTCTGAAGGGGCGCTACGATATCGAAATGAGCCATGAGGTTTTACGCGAACTAGAGAGAGTCGCGGAGATTTTAGATAAAGAGCCGCCCGCTCTCGTACATCGTGATTTTCAGGTGACCAACATTCTCTGGAAAAACGGAGTTCTTAAATTTATAGACTTCCAGGGGATGCGAAAGGGGCCAGCGATTTACGACTTGGCGAGCATGGTCTACGATCCTTATGTTGAACGTTCCGAGCGCCACAGAAAAGCGCTGGTCGAGGTTTACGCCAAATCCTCAGGGCGTGACGATCTATGCGAAAAGCTGCCGTTCGCTGCGGTAGAAAGGCTTATTCAGTGTCTTGGCGCTTACGGCAGACTCGGCTCGGTAGGTCAAAAAGGTTTTGAAAAATTCGTTCTTCCGGCCTTAGAGAATCTTCTTTCCGCCGCCGATGAAGCGGGGCTCGACGCCATCGGTGCGATGGCCGAAGAGCTTATTCATATTGAAACGAAAAATGGCGATAAGCATCACGGCGAAAACTGCTCGTGCTGCCATTCGAAATAACAGCGATGAACGTTATCGGCCAATTTATCCGCAGAGTTTGCACGACGGGCGCAAAGCGTCCTAAAAGCGTCAGAACCACGGCGATGGGCCGCGAGCGTTGTTTTCATGCTTACGATATAGGTGAAGACACATATATATTTGAAGAGGGGCTTTCGCCTCGTTCGAATGAGCGGGCGAGTGTTCTCATCGTTGAGAAGCGTGATCTTAAATCCCGTCAGCGCGGAGTGATAATGACGGTTACGACTGGCAATCATTCCGTTGCCGCGTTCCCGCTGCTGGACGGGAGATTTTGGCGCTTATCAACCCTCCCGTCATCGAGACGCGGGGATACGCTGCTGCATAAAATCGTCTGCGCCAATATCGTAGGCAAAACGATCGAAATATCGCAGCGGGAAATTTCAACGAACAAGATAGTTTCTATCGATCGCTGGCTTTTGCAAAATGCTGGTTTCACCCTGCCTGATATCGTCATGGTCGAGCGAAATGACGATACGCTTGAACATTACCGACATCTTGGTCAGGAGTGGAGAGTTAAACCTTTAGCGTGGACCGAGGGCGAAATCAAAGTCGCTCTGGCCGCTTCAAAAAAGCGCATATCCTCGAAACTTTCATATTACCATTCCGCCAAAGGCGTCCATTTTCTTTCATTCAGCGAATTTAAACGGTTTACGGAACTGGCGAGAAGCGATGTCGGGGAGTTTGTCAAGGGCTTGAAAGAACTAGTCGGAGTTTATGAGGGCAATCGCTCCTCGTTTGCGCGTATGCCGAAACACCGAGGTCATCACGAAGTCGAGTTTTTCGGTCTAAGGCGCGGCCTTGCGATTGAACGGCTGGTGCCTGAAATCGAAAAGCTCATGGAGGACGTCGAACTTTCGCGGGTTGGGATGCTTGGGATAATTCAGCGAGCCGATGAAATCGCGGAAATGTTCGAATCTCTCTTAACCCGGCATGAGCTTGCGGATGAAAATTCAAATGTCTTCTGCCAGACGCTTTATATGCATATTACAGGAGAGATCTACGCCGTCATGGGCGAAGGCTCTACACCCGCTTTCGACGACAGGCGCACGGCTCTTCCTGGGGCTACGTTTGTCATGGGGCGCGCAGAGCTTCATCCTGGCGCAGATACGCGCACTGAGATTCTTTTGTCGAACATCCGCTCTATGATGTCGAAAGATGAGGTTGTCGAATATGCGAACGTCTATGAATTGAGAGGCGAAGACGGCGACTGCAGGCTCGGCACTGGTAAAACAAGAGAAATCGTCTACAAGACAAGTAGAGGCCCCTTGGAGCACAGTTTGGTGGAGAAACGTCTTTCTCGCGCGGCCAATGGCTACGGCAGTTACATGCTAGCTCGCGTCGAGGCTTTCAAGGCGCTAGGGGTGGCGCTTTCGGATTACAGGCTCTTAAGGCGTCGTGGAGGGAAAAGCGGCCGCGCGATGGATTATTACATCCGCAAGCGCTGTGAGGGCGAACCGATGGACGCGATACCCGCTAACTATTATTGCAGCGCCGAAGACTCTACGGTCGAAGAGAGAGAAACCGTTTTGGCGATGGCGGCTCTGATGGGGGATGCGGCGGCGCAAAATATGGCGATGAAGAAATATGATCCTGCCACATCATCGCCGCTTTACGGCGTCGGTAAAGAAATATACGAGTTTGAATATGACATTCTTGCCGAGAGAGTTACGCCCAAGCGCGTGTCGACATGCTCGATGCGAGGGAGTTTCGGTTGGCCTAATCTTTCTTTCGACGACGAGAATCTGCGTGCAATCGCTTCCGTTTACATGACGCACTATGCGCACGCTCTCAAAGCGTTTCAGCGCCAGCACAAGGTTTCTATGCTCGATTTGGCCGACCGGTTCATGAACGGCTTTGAATTCAGAACCCACGCCATGGCCTGGCAGTTGGCAGTGATGCGCGATAAATTCGAATCGTTTGATCCGCCGCTGCCCAAGAATTACGGCTTTCAGAAAAAATGGCGCTTTGTCATGTGGTCGCTCGAGCGTCAGGAACGACGCCTGCCGATATTAAGAAAGATTTTCTTTTCAAAAGTCGCGGTTGTTGAGAATGAAGAAGGTTTGGTATAATTTACACGTTTCGGCGAGAATTCTATTGTCTCTCGATATTAAGATTTTATAGAAAAAAGAAAGATAAGAAATTATGAAAATACTTGTAACAGGCGGCGCAGGTTTCATAGGCAGCCACACTGTTGTTGAATTACAGAACGCTGGTCACGAAGTTGTAATCGTCGATAATTTGTGCAACAGTTCAAAGAAATCGCTTTCTCGCATAAAGCGCATTACGGGAAAGTCATGCACATTCTACAAGGCCGATATCCGTGATGCTAAAAAGCTCGATCAAATTCTTGACAAAGAGGGCAAGATGGATGCGGCTATCCATTTCGCGGCTTTAAAATCGGTCGGAGAATCCACGAAGATACCTCTAAAATACTACAACAACAATCTGGGCGGCACATTCACGCTTTTGGACAGACTCGCTGCACACGGGTGCAAGAATATTGTATTTTCCTCCTCCGCGACAGTGTATGGCGATCCGAAGTCTGTGCCGATCCGCGAAGACTTCCCGACACCCGGGTGCACCAATGCATACGGTTGGACGAAACTTATGATGGAACAGGTCTTCAAAGACGTGCAGAAGGCCGACAATGAGTGGAATGTTATTTTGCTCAGGTATTTCAACCCGATCGGTGCGCACAAGTCAGGCCTTATCGGTGAAGATCCTTCCGGCATTCCCAATAATCTCCTGCCTTACGTTTCACAAGTGGCGGTCGGCCGACTTAAGGAGCTGAGCGTTTTCGGCGATGATTATCCGACACCCGACGGAACAGGAGTAAGAGATTATATTCATGTCGTCGATTTGGCGCTCGGCCATCTTAAGGCTATTGAAAAACTTCAGAAAGAGCCGAAGCTCGGGCTTAAGATTTACAATCTCGGAACCGGCAACGGCTATTCCGTTCTTCAGATTGTAAAAGCTTTTGAGAAGGCGTCAAAACGTTCTGTTCCCTACAAGATTTGCCCTCGTCGTCCGGGAGACGTGGCCGAATGCTGGGCCGATCCCAAACTCGCGTTTGAAGAACTCGGCTGGAAGGCCGAGCGCGGCATAGAAGAGATGTGCTGTGATGCCTGGAGGTGGCAGAAGAAAAATCCTTACGGGTACGAAAAGGCCCCTAAATTATCATAAATGAGAGGCATTGAAGATAACAAAATAATGTTTCCCCGGCCGGGGCGTACGCCGCGAGAAGACACTCAAGCGGTAATGAAGTTTTATAAACTGCCGGGGAATTTTCCAAAAGAGGTTTTAGACGAGGCAAGGCGCGTTTCAGTCGAAAAGTTTAAAGATCCGGGACCTCGTCTTGACCTACGAAAAAAGTTTATTTTCACTTGCGACCCTGCCACGGCAAAAGATTTCGACGATGCTCTGTCGCTTGATGTTGACAGGCGTGGCAATTACATTCTCGGTGTCCACATCGCGGATGTGTCGCATTTCGTAAAGCCGGGCGGGGCTATTGACCGCGAAGCGTATAAGCGCTCCACAAGCGTTTACTTTTGCGACCGCGTCGTTCCGATGCTCCCTGAAGAGCTTTCAAACGGCGTATGTTCTCTCGTTCCGAATGAAGACAGGCTAGCGTTTTCAGTTTTCATCACATTTAGCCGCGACGGAGAAATGATAGAGCGATCTTTCGCCAAAAGCATAATCCGCTCCAAGGCGAGATATACGTATGAACAGGTGATGAACGTTATTGCCGGCGGCAAGTCGGCGGGAATTGATTCTCGCGCCGTTAAGACGCTGCAAAAGATAAATACTCTTGCTCAGACTCTCAGAGCGAAACGTTTCGCTTCCGGGGCGCTTGATCTTGAGGTGCCGGAGATTGAGATCGTTCTCGATGATTTTGGCGAGATGAACGGCCTTGTGCTGCGCTCGTCGGACGAGTCGCATCAGATGATCGAAGAGTGCATGGTTGCGGCGAATGAGGCCGTCGCCAAAGAATTGTGGACGAGAGGAATTAAAATACTCTCGCGTCTGCACGAGAAGCCTGAAGATGAAAAAATACTTCTGTTGCGTAGCGAACTGAGATCTTTGGGTGTAAAGCTCGGCAATATCGAAAATTCGAAAGTGTTCACGCAGTTTCTCAGGAAAATCAAATCACATCCTCTTTACAGCGTAATATCCGTTATGATACTGCGCTCTATGAAAAGGGCTTTGTACGACTCTTCTTCAATAGGTCATTATGGTCTAGCGAAGAAATACTACGCTCATTTCACATCACCGATTAGACGCTATCCCGATCTTACTCTTCACCGTCAGTTGGCATCTTTCATTTCGGGCGCCAACGCTAAAGTTCCGCCGGCTAAACTCTCAAGATGGGCTAAACACGCCAGCGAAGCCGAAGAACGTGCCGCTGAGGCGGAAAGGGCGCTGACGGAAATAAAGAAATACAGACTCCTTGAATCTGAACTAGCTGGGCGCGTTACGGTAGAATATGATGCCGTCATTGTGAAATGCATGCCGTATGGCTGTTTTGTGGATATCCCGTCCATAGCGGTTTCTGGTCTTGTACACGTAAGTGTTCTTTCAAGGAGATTTGTGAAATTCAACGCTCATGATTCTTCTTTAAGCGCTCCCGGCGAGCGTTCCTGGAAAATAGGCGACAAGCTTAAGGTCAAAGTCGTCAATGTTGATTTCAGGCAGAGACGGATTGATTTTATGCCCGTTATAATGTCAAAAAGAAGGAGATAAGGTTTATGGAGTTGACGGTATTAGCCAATAAATTCAGCGTTCGTGGACGCCTGGTTTCTCTTCAGCCCTTTGGAAACGGCAATATCAACGATACATTTCTTGCCATATACCGCAATACGTTTACCGAGACGCAGGCCATACTGCAAAGAGTCAATAGAGCAGTGTTTCCAAAGCCTGAGGTTATAATGTCGAATATGCATGAAATCTGCAAGCACTGCCACGAAAAGCTTGAAGATGACGCAAAGGCGGCTAGAGATGATCGTGTATGGCAGATGCCTCGCATCATAAAAACAAAAGACGCCAAAGATTATGTGGTTGATGAGAATGGCGAAGTATGGCGTATGATAACCCGCATAATGAGCGCCAAAGCCTTTGATGTCGCACAAGGTCCGGAGCATGCCTTGGAGTGTGGCGCCGCGCTTGGGCATTTCCATTATCTTATTTCAGATATGGATCCCTCTTCAATTACCGATCCTCTGCCCGGCTTTCATATAACTTCAGGTTACTTGTCTCAGTATGACGCAACGCTTGAAAAACCGACATCCAAAGAGCTGATGACATCATCGATGGAAGCCAGGCGCCTAGCTAAATTTGTTGAAGAGCGCAGAAACCTTGCTTTGTGTCTTGAAAAGGCGGTCAAAGCGGGCGAACTTAAAAAGCGTATGTTCCACGGCGATCCTAAGGTAAACAATATAATGATCGACGATATTACCGGCAAGGGAACGTGCGTAATTGATCTTGATACCGTATCTCCGGGACTTATCCATATAGACTTTGGCGATGCTCTAAGATCAATCTGCAATCCGGCCGGAGAAGAAGAAAGCAATCTTTCAAAGGTTATTTTTGACGAAGATCTTTGTGCTGCGTTTTGTAAAGGCTATATGCGCGAGGCCGGGGCGTTTTTGACTCCTGCCGATCGTCAGTATCTTTACGACTCTATCAGGCTTTTGCCATTCGAACTCGGCTTGAGGTTTTTCCAGGATTATCTGAACGGCAACGTATACTTTAAAACAAAAACTCCCGAGCAAAATCTCAATCGTGCGCGTGTCCAGTTCAGACTTTGCGAATCGATTGAAGCCCGGGAGCGTTCAATCAGGGATTTGATATCCCGTTTGTAAAAGTATTTTATTTCGAAGAAATACCCATTTTGTAACCGTTGAAGGTATGGGTATTGTAAAGGGGTGCTTTCGCGTCGACCTTAAGCCCGAGAGACTTTCTTATTTCCAAGAAGTCTTCAACAGCCTTTTTGCCGACTTGATTAAGCTTCGCCCCGTGGCCGGAAGCGAGCAATAACACCTGGCAGTAAGCGTCGGCGTTTTCGGCAAACCACTCGGCTTCTTCTACATCACGTCCGCCGCAAACAATGCCGTGATTTTCCATAAATACGACGTTGGAGATCTTTGCGGCCTTCGCGACAGATTCGGCGACTTCATTTGAGCCGGGTGTAGCATATGGAGCCATAGGAATCTGGCTTAAGAATATGTCGGCCTCGGGATTGATGCCGTTCGGGGGAACAATGCCTGCGAAGAGGAAGGCGTTGCAATGCGGAGGATGGCAGTGCATACAAGCACTCATTCCGCTTGATTTCATCATCGCGATATGAACTTTAACTTCGCTTGTGCGCGGGCGATAACCGCAGAGCTGGCCGGCGTTCATGTCTACTAGGCAGATATCCTTTTCTTCCATGAAGCCCTTGCAGCAGAGAGTTGGAGTGCAAAGAACAAGGTCTTCGCCTACTCTTACCGAAATATTTCCGCCGTTGCCGTCTGTATAGCCTTTGGCGTATATGCGGCGGCCCATTTCGCAGATCTGGCGCTTAACCTTGCGGATGGGCGCGGAATTGAAGAATTTGTCAAGGGCTTTGCGTGTGGTAGGCTGTGGGCCGTTTTTCCAATCATAAGCACGCTCAACAAGCGGAGGATTGATATAAAGCTTTGAGTTCATGGCGGATATTATATCAAATATTTTACACGTAAGTTCAGATGTATAACTTGCGTAATTTTTTATGATAGGGGTGGCGGATTGGTCGTAAGAATGGTATAATACTTTGTATGAAAATAGACCCAACTAAAATGAAAGACTGGCAGATTGCAGAGGCGGCTGAAGCGTCGCTTCGTCCTGCCGCAGATCTCGCAACCGAACTCGATTTAAGAGAAGACGAATGGGAGCCTTACGGCCGAAACCTCGCGAAGGTTGATGTGAATAAAGTTCTCAAGCGTCTTGGTGGGGTTAAGAGAGCGAAATATATCGATGTTACGGCCATTACGCCCACGGCTCTCGGAGAAGGTAAAACAACGACCACGCTCGGTCTTGTGCAGGGACTTGGCCGTCTTGGCAAAAAGGTGATTGGGTGTGTGCGCCAGCCCTCAGGCGGGCCGACTTTCAACATTAAAGGTAGTGCCGCCGGCGGAGGGTTAGCTCAGGTGGTTCCTTTGACGCAGCTTTCTTTAGGTCTTACGGGTGATATAGACGCGATAACCAATGCAAATAATCTGGCGATGGTCGCGCTTAATTCCCGAATGCAGCATGAACGCAATCATGACGATCAGTGGCTTAGCGAGCGTTCGCTGAAAAGACTTGATATTGACCCTGAGAGAATTCAATTCAAGTGGGCGATTGATTTCTGCGCTCAAGGTCTGCGAAATATAGAAATCGGTCGCGGCGGAAAGCTTGACGGCTTTAATGTCGATAGTGGTTTTTATATCACGGTAGCTTCCGAGGTTATGGCCATTTTGGCTATGGCCGCAGATTTGGCCGATTTGAGAAAGCGCATTTCGAAAATCATTGTGGCGTATTCTAAATCAGGAGAGCCCGTAACAACGGCCGATCTTGAGGTCGATGGGGCGATGTGCGCTCTTTTGGTCAACGCCATAAAGCCCACGCTTATGCAGTCCATTGAAGGGCAGCCGATGTTTGTTCATGCAGGACCCTTCGCCAACATCGCCATCGGGCAGAATTCCGTCGTTGCGGACAGATTGGCCTGCGCGCTTGGCGATTATGTCGTAACCGAATCCGGTTTTGCCTCAGATATGGGGTATGAGAAATTCTGGAACATCAAATGCAGAGCTTCCGGATTAAAGCCTGACGCCGTGGTTCTTGTAGCCACCGTCCGCGCTCTTAAGGCTCATGGCGGCGCGCCTCAGGTAAAGGCGGGACTTCCTCTTGATCCTGTTTATACGACCGAAAATCTTGAGCTCCTCGAAAAAGGCTGCGAAAATCTTTTGGCCCATATTGATATAATCCGCCGCTCGGGCATACAGCCTGTCGTGTGCCTTAACGCGTTCTACACCGACACCGAGGCGGAGCGCGCCTTGGTAAGGCGTGTTGCCGAGCAGGCAGGCGCCGCCTTTGCCGTCTCCGATCATTGGCTTAAGGGCGGTGAAGGAGCCGTTGAGTTGTCTGAGGTTGTTATAAAAGCCTGTGAGGAGCCTAATAATTTCGCATATCTCTGCGATCTTAACGAACCGATAAAAGATCGTATTGAAAAACAGGTTAAAGAAGTTTACGGCGGCGACGGCGTAGATTACGAACCTCTTGCGCTGGAAAAACTTGAGAAGTATCAGAAAGATCCTGAAATCTCCGTAATGCCCGTTTGTGTCGCCAAGACGCAATATTCGCTTTCTCACGATCCGCAGCTTACAGGCAGACCTAAAGGCTGGCGTATGCCCGTTAAAGATGTGCTTATCTTTAAGGGCGCGGGGCTGTTGGTGCCCGTCGCCGGCGAGATCAAGCTTATGCCGGGCACAAGCGCGTCTCCCGCATATAGGCGCATTGACGTTGATGTTGAAACAGGTAAGGTGAAAGGCCTATTCTGATGAAACGAAAAATCGCTTTGATAATCGCTCTTGTTTGCGGCGCTCTCGCGGCTTTGCTGACCAGATTCTATCTTTCGGCGAAAGATGCTGAGGTAAGAAAGATAAAAGGCTTCTACGAAGAAAAGTACGGCACGATAGAGGTTCTTTGTTTTGCGACAGATCTGCCGGGCGGAGCTACGCTTCAGAAGAGCGATTTGGGGTTAAAGACCGTGCCTGCGCTCGGAATGCGCGGGCAGGCTCTTACCGCCGAAAATGTTATGGACATCGTCGGGCGCAAGACGGTTCTTGGCCATCGTAGAGGCGATGTCATATTTTGGGCCGATATCGAAGGCGGCGATCAGTCCGTAACGGGGCTTTCTTCCGACATCAAGCGCAAGATGCGCGCGGTATCTATCAACTGTACCGGAGCGGCGGCGGTCTCGTCTATGGTTAAGCCTAACGATCATGTAGATGTTATCGGAACGTTTGATTTTGATCCTGAAGGTACCGGCAGAAAGAATTTCGTGACGTGCACCATTTTGCAGAATGTTCTCGTTCTGGCTACAGGTGACACCACCGCCAAGACGCGCTCTCGTTCTGTAGGTCGTCTGCAGGGGTATTCGACTGTAACTCTTGAAGTGACGCCAAGAGAAGCTGAAATGCTGGCGTTCGCCGAGCAGATGAAAGGCAGACTGATTCTGACTCTTAGAAACCGCAACGATACCTCTTATGAAAAAGAGTTGCCGCAAGTTGATTTCATGAAAATCCGCGGAGAGATCGAGGCTTTGAATCAGAAGCGTCAAAACGAAAAGATGGTGGTTCACTGATGTTGACACTCACTACACTTATAGCCGACAGGCGCGAAACGCGACAACTTGATCAGCGTACATATCTTATCGGACGCGGGGTATCATGTCCGATAAGATTTGACTTTCCCGAGGTGAGCGAAAGACATGCGATTCTCACCGTCAGAGACGGGAAAGCCGTTGTTGAAGATTTGCACAGCGCAAACGGTGTATATGTGAACGGTGAGAGGATTGATTTGGCCGTTACTCTTGACGAATCGATGGTTGTGCAGATAGGTCCTTGTATGTTCAGGGTCAGCGACGAATCTGAAAAGTCCGACAGACAAGAAGAAGTCGAACAGATTCAAGAATCTCCAGCCCCGGCCCCCCAGCCGGAAGAGGTCGCCGTTGATCCCATGCGCGAATTAAGACGCAATGTCCAAGAGCAGATCCAACGCGAGCTTCTCAAGCGAATGGACATGAAGAAGCTCACTGTGCAGGGTGTTGATCGCGAAGGTCTTGAAGAGAACGCCAGAGACAAGATCCGCTCCATTATAGATGAAGTTATCGCCAACGGTCGCTTGCCGGGTGGGATTGATCCATTGAGGCTGGAAGATGATGTGTTCAACGAGGCTATGCGGCTTGGTCCATTGGAGGAACTTCTATCCGATGACAGCATAACCGAAATCATGGTCAACGGACCTCATAAGGTTTATGTCGAGCGCGGTGGAAAACTTCAACTTTCAGATTGCCAATTTACAGATGATGCCAGTGTCATGGCCGTCATCGAACGGATTGTAGCCCCATTAGGCCGTCGTATTGACGAGTCTCAGCCTTATGTTGACGCCCGCCTTTCTGATGGAAGCCGTGTGAATGCGATTATATCGCCTCTAGCCTTGTCTGGGCCGACGATAACCATTAGAAAGTTCGCTAAAAAAGCTCTCTCGGTTGACGACTTTATCCGCTTTGGCACATGGACGAAAGCGGCTGCTGATTTTATGCGCATTTGCGTTATCTTGCGCAAGAATGTGATTGTTGCCGGCGGTACAGGCTCCGGTAAAACCACACTCCTTAATCTTCTGTCAGGCTTTATTCCTTCAAGCGAGCGTATCGTTACTGTTGAAGACGCCGCGGAACTGCGCCTTCAGCAGCCTCATGTGGTTCGTCTCGAGGCGCGTCCGCCGAACATTGAAGGAAAGGGCGCCGTTCCAATCCGCGATCTTGTCAAAAACTGTCTTAGAATGCGCCCCGATCGCATTATCGTCGGCGAATGTCGAGGCGGAGAAGCTCTTGATATGCTTCAGGCTATGAATACCGGTCACGACGGCTCTCTTACGACTGTTCACGCCAATTCACCGCGCGATGTCATATCGCGACTTGAGACGATGGTTCTTATGAGCGGCATGGATTTGCCTAGCCGCGCCATCCGCGAGCAGATCGCAAGCGCCGTAGATATAATCATCCATGAATCGCGAATGAGCGACGGAACGCGAAAAGTGACGGCGATTACCGAGGTGACGGGCCTAGAGGGTAACCAGATCGTCATGCAGGATATTTTTGCTTTCAAACAAACAGGCGTTGATTCCGACGGGAAGATTGTGGGGTACATGAAACCTACCGGCGCGATACCTACTTGGATAGATCAGCTTAAAAGTCGCGGTATTCAATACGACATGAGTATGTTTGCCGAATAAAAAAAGGATTATTCTTTATGCTGATGTTTCTTGCTGTTACTCTTGCCGCTGTATCCGTTTCGGCGCTATCTTGGTATTATCTTAGCGGTATTAAAATAAAAGCAGGGTGGCAGAACGGTCAAAGCCCTTTGGCTAAATGGCTGGATAAGCGTCGCCGCGACAAGTTCAATCAGCAGCTTCCGGAGGCGTTGGCGACGATGTCCAATGCTCTTAAGGCCGGGTTTTCAATTTCACAGGCTTTTGATTCTGTCGTTGACCAGGATGAAAATCCGATGAGTGAAGAGTTCGCCATTTTGCAGCAGCAGCTCAGAATCGGCATGAGTTTCGAGTCGGCATTGGAATCCATGAACGAAAGGGTAGGCTCGGACGATTTGACGCTCGTTACAACAGCTATTTTGATTTCCCGAAAAACAGGCGGCAATGTAACCGAGATTTTTGACAAGATTTCTGATACGATCCGCGCCCGGATGAAAATCGAGCGTAAAGTCAAATCTCTGACTGCCCAAGGAAGAATGCAGGGTATTGTCGTTTCTCTTATGCCTGTTTTTCTCGGCCTTATAATGCTTGTCATAAAGCCTAAAATGATGGTGCCGTTTCTCTTTAGTCCCATAGGGGCGCTTTCTGTTCTTGTAATGATTGCCCTTATTCTGGTGGGCTGGCTGATCATCAAGAAAATCATTACAATCGATGTTTAACGGCGTTATCGTAATGAAGGGGGTGTGAGGTGACTTCTACTGTTTACATAGCGAAAAATGTTTACGGCGGCGATGGCATGGGGCGTTTGGGCGACGGTCGCGTCGTTTTTGTCAAAGGCGCCTGGGCCGGGGAACAGGTTAAAGCCAAGATGGTTCAGGAAAAGAAAAACTTCGTCAAGGCCGACCTTGTTGAAGTGGTAGAAAGTTCTCCACAAAGAATAGAAGGCGCACCTGAATGTCTTATGCCGGGGTGCGTTTACGCTACATTGTCCTATCAGGCGGAATGCGAAGTTAAAGAATCGCAATTACGTGAGATGCTTGAGCGCGCCCGGCTTATCGATGCCGATTTTCCTATAAAAACCTTTGGGGCAAATAAGCAGGTAAGACCGTTAAACTATCGAAATAAAGCCGTTTACCATTTTGAGAAGACAGACAATTCATGGGTGATTGGATATCGCCGCGAACCTCAGCACGATATTATCGACATCAAAGAAGATCCGCTTGCCGTTAAAGAGATTAACGCCAAGCTGCCGGAAATACGTAAAAGCGTTCTTCAGCTTTTGACAACAGGACCTCATTCCGTAAGGCGCGATATTCAGCGTTGCGGCAATGTTACAGTGAGATGGTCAGAGAAAACTGGCGTAAAGTGGTGGGTGGGGCAGCCTCCGAAAGATCTAGTTTTCAGGGAGGTTACAAATTTACTTACATTTGAAGTTCCGGCAGGCGGCTTTTACCAGATGAATCCGCAGGTGGGAGCGCTTTTGGTCGATTATGTCGTAAAAGAATATTCCAAAGATCCTCGCGATCTTATTGATCTTTATTGCGGCGTCGGAGTTTTCGGATTATCTTGTTTTTCAAAAACAAAGTCTCCCTTTATTAGAAGTCTTATCGGTGTGGAATCTGGCCACGAGGCGGTCGATTTCGCCAAAAAAAATGCAATGGCGTTGGGGGTGAAAGCTGAATTTACGGCTGGGCAGGTTATCAGAAACCTTAACAAGATAACGATAAACGAGACTACAACGGTTATTGTCGATCCTCCGCGAGGAGGGATGGAACGAGGGGTGCCGGAGTTTCTCGAGCGTTCGAAAGCCGCTAAGATCATTTATGTTTCATGTGATCCGGCAACACTTGTTCGTGATCTGAAAGTTCTTTCAAAATCGTATCGTATCGATGATATAGCCTGGTTCAACATGTTCTCCCGCACGGCGCGCTTTGAGACAGTTATCACATTGTTGAAAAAATAAGAATCTTGTTTTTTAATCTGGATTAACCATCATGAAAAAGTTGGAAAGACGAAAATTCATCATATCCTCATTAAGCGCATTTGGATCTGTCGTCATGAACGCAAAGAGCTTAGGCCTTTCTGATAAAACAAGACGAAGCTACAGCGTGGCGATATTGGGAGATACGCATTACGATACCGAGCCTGAAAGCGTCTATCATTCACATTACGACGAAAGCAACATATACGCCAAAATTCAGCACGCGGAATTCGCGCGTAACGGTAAGATGTGGCGCGAGCGCTGCCCAAGGCTCTTAAGTTCCAGCGCGAAACTTGCCCGCGAGCGCAAAACCGATTTCATCCTGCAGCTTGGCGATATCATTCAAGGAGATTGCGACGACGTTCCCACGCATAAGAAAATGCTTGATGACTGCATTAAGATGCTTAGAAAGCCTTATCCCGAAGGGATGCCGTTTTTTACCGTTGTCGGAAATCACGATTTTAGAGGCAAGGGCGCAAGAGAGGCGTATTTTGATTTTGCTCATCCGTTTATGGCGTCGGAAATCGCGAAACTTACAGGTTCTTCGCCTTCCAAGGATGTGCAATACCCCGTCATCTCATTTCGCAACGGACCGGACTTATGGATTTTCTGCGATTTTGAGAAATCATCTTTAGATGACATTTGCGACATTATCGACAATGACGCTTCAGCGCGTCATGTTTTTCTTGTAACGCACGGGCCTTTTACGACATATCCAAGAACATTATCCTACCGTTGGCGTTTAGGCGGCAAAAAGTCACTCCTCAAGCAGCGCAAGCGCCTCTATGACACTCTTTTAAAGCGCAGGGGAATCGTTCTTTCTGGTCACACGCATTCAACGACCTTTTATCGCCACAAGAATAATCTAGGTTCATTTTGCGAGTTTACTGGAAATAGCGTATGGACGGAGAAAACTCCTCTTGACGCAAAGCCCTCAGCGTCTGAGCCTTCAGGTTATATGCCGCCTGATAAACTTTTGGAACGAGTGACTTCAAAAGAAGACTTCTTGGGCGAGATTAATTTTTTCAAGCCGTCTTTAGCCGAATATTATGAATCGAAGGCTGCCGGCCATTATAGGCTTAATGTATCGGATAATTTAGTTGAACTTGAATTTTATCCTTGCGATGATGTTAATGTGGGGCGCGTTTTTAAACTTAAAACTTCATACTAAAAAGATATAAAAAATGAAAAAAACACTTACTCTATCTCTTTCTTTATTCTTACTTCCATCATTCGCCGACATAGGGGATGTCAAACTTAAAGGCTATCTTGGAGAGCGCCTTGATGCGATGATAAAAAATCATGTCATCAGCCGTGATGTTGATTACATAACGGCTCCTTTTTTCGAAAAGACAGAACGTCAGTGGCGTTGGCAGACTGAGTTCTGGGGTAAATGGATGCACTCCGCCGTTCCTTATATCGCTTATACCGGAAGCGAAAAATTGAAGTCAAGCGTCGATTACTCAATAGATCGCATACTCTCAACACAGGAGCCTTCTGGTTATATCGGAAATTATCCAGACGAACTCAGATGCTCGGAAGGGTGGGATGTCTGGGGAATGAAATATACGATGCTTGGTCTCATCCATTATTATGATGCATATAAAAATGAAAAAACGCTTAACGCTTGCAAGGCGCTTTGCGATTATGTGATATCGCAATTAGGCCCTGACGGAAAGCGTCGCCGTGAAGTTTGGCAGACGGGGAACTGGTCGGGTTATGCAAGTTCATCGATTCTTGAACCTGTAATGTGGCTCTACAACAGGACGAACGAAAAGCGCTATCTCGACTTCGCCCATTTAATCGTAAAGGGTATGACCGAACCTAAAGCCGGGCCGAGACTCCTTGATTTGGCGTTGAAGGGGATATCTGTAGCAGATCGTAATGGTCACGGAAATGTTGCAGATAAACATGGCGGTTATGTTTCGAAACACAACCGCTGGAAAGCTTACGAAATGATGAGCTGTTATCAGGGGCTTTTAGAATATGCAAAAGTTACAGGACGTAAGGATCTCGTTCAGGCTGCGATAAAAACAGGTGAAGACATTATTCGTGAAGAAGTGAATCTTGCAGGCGGGTGCGCGTCAAGCGAAGCGTGGTTTCATGGCGCAAAAAAACAACATATTCCATATACCCGTTTGCAGGAGACATGCGTTACCACAACTTGGATGCGATTTTGTGAGGCTCTTTATAATGAGACAGGCGATCTGAAATGGCTTGATCAACTTGAACGAACATTTTACAACGCATATCTTGGAGCTCTTCGTTCGGACGGAGGCGAATTTGAGGCCTACACGCCGCTTTCAGGCACCCGCTGGCACGGAATGCATCATTGCTTTATGCATACTGATTGCTGCACATCCAATGGTCCACGAGGCTATCTTTGCTATTTGAAAGAGCTTTTTAAGATAAAAGACGATGTCGCAATTTTTAACTTTTATTCTTCAGCTCTTGCAAAAGGAAAGCTTAGCAATAAAAAAGAAGTCTCCTTTGAGATGTATTCTCTTTATCCTCGAAAAAACTATGCTCGCATAGTAAGTCACACTCAGGGCCTTGGCGTAATTCCTCTTTATTTGCGCATTCCTCAATGGAGCGCAAAAACGATGATAAAACTTAACGGCAAGGTTTTCTCAGATGTAAAAGCAGGCGAGTATTTTGTCTTATCACACGAGTGGAAGTATGGAGATATCGTTGAAATATATTTTGATATGCCTGTTGTCGCACATCGTCTTGATAGATATGTTGCCTTTACAAGAGGGCCAATTTTGCTTGCCAGAGACAGCCGTTTCGCAGACGGAGACCTGACGGAACCGTTCAGAAGACGAATTGTAAATGGGGAAAAGATGGACGGCTTTACATCCGTTTGCACTCCATCGGACTCGATTTGGATGGCATTTTCGGCGACTCTCGATATTGGCTCACATTCTGAAAATCCGGAAGGGGCGCTGCCGTCTACCGTATTTTTCTGTGATTTCGCCTCGGCTGGAAATACCTGGACACGCAATAATTACTATCGCACATGGTTTCCTATCGAGCTGATGCCGAATGAGTGATTTATTTGGTATAATATCTAACCGTAAAGGAAGTTAATTTTATGGCAAAACTTACTGATATTAGCTGGAGCGATTTCGAGAAACTTTCTCTCGAAGAGAAAAAGCCTTATTTGTCGCAATCAGACGGCGACGGCATGCCGTATCATACTCTGTTTGCGCAGCAGTTTGATAGATCGATACTCGAGCGTCTTTGCAATTTGGCCAATCGGATCCGCTTTATCAACAAGTCGAAAGAGGGGGCTCTTTATCTTAAAAGCGTTCTTGCGCACAAAAGGGCCATGCTTTATTTTTCGCAGCCGTCATCACGCACATTCCTCTCTCATTTGGCCGCTTGTCAGATTTTAGGCATAACCACAGGTTCCGTACGTGATGCGGCGACGTCATCCGAGTTCAAGGGCGAAAGCCATGAAGATTCCATCAGGACATTTTCCAGTTATTTTGACATGATAATCATGCGTAGCCCCGAGAGGGGACTAGCGGAAAAAATGAGCTGGGAATTATCAAACTCATCTCGTCCTATTCCGATTTTAAATGCCGGCTCAGGTAAAGATCAGCATCCGACACAGGCATTGCTTGACGTTTATACACTCATCAGATCATTCGAGGAAAAGGGCGGTCTTGACGGTAGGACCGTAGTTTTCTGCGGCGATCTTCTGCGTGGACGCACTGTAAGGTCACTTTCTTATTTGCTGACAAACTTCTCCAATGTGAAACAGATTTTTGTCGCTCCAAAGGAATTGCAGGTTTCCGATGACGTCATGCAGATCTTAAAGGAGAAGGGTGTAGAATATGAAATTTCAGATAATTTGAAAGAAGCTACATCTGTTGCAGACGCGGTTTATATGACGAGAATTCAAGATGAATGGGACAATGCGAAGGGTGAAAGCGCCAAAATTGATACATCAAAATTCAAATTTACCGGTGAAGAACTCTCTCTCTTGAAGCCCGACGGCATTATCATGCATCCGCTTCCGCGCAGAGATGAAATTTCAACAGTATGCGACCATGATCCTCGGGCGATGTATTGGCGCCAGATGAGAAACGGAATGTGGATACGCGCCGCACTGATCGCATCAACTTTCGGACTTGAAAAATCGATTATGAATTGCGGGTATTGATATGAAATCTTCTCTTAACCGTGAATTTGCCTTAAGACATCTATTTGTCACGCTGCTCATGCTGGGCCTTACATTCTGGTTCGGCTATGACGGTTTTATCGGGTATCCGTCTACTCCTGAAGCTCAACTCTACGAGAAAATAGAGGGCTCAAAAGCGCCCGAAGGATTTGATCTGAAATCCTTTAAAGCTCAAAAGATAAAAACTCAGCATGGTTTTACCTTGTTGACTTTTCTCGCGTTTCTTGCCGTGGGAGGGCATCTTTGGGCAGTAAAGCGCTTTTCTTTTGAGTTTGATGATGACTCCTACTGTGTCAACGGCAAGAAGCACAACTTTAGTGACATCAAAAAAATTGAACGAAAAGAATGGGAAAAGAAGGGGATTATAAAGGTTGACGGTGTTAAATTCGATTCTTGGCATCATGTAGGCGTTAAAGAATTTGTTGAGATGTTGGACAAAAAATCAAAAGGGGTCTCTTGAGAAAATTTTCACTCTTTATAGCAACCGGCTTTGGTTTGGGTCTTATAGCCCCTTTTGCGCCCGGCACATTCGGCAGTCTTCCAGGCGTAGCTCTTGCTTACGCGACAACGGCTCTTCCCGTATGGCTGCAAATACCCGTCGTTACGGCGCTTTCGATTTTAGCGATACCTTTTTGTGAGATAGCCGAACAAACGCTCGGCATAAAGGATGACGGGCGCATAACGGCAGATGAATGGATGCTCTATCCTTTATCGCTGTGCGGGATTCCGCTTTTAGATTTACCCTGGTGGTCGATGATTATATTTTTTATCGTAATTCGCACAATCGATATCATAAAGCCGTGGCCGGCAAATAAACTTCAATCAATTCCAGGCGGGCGCGGAATAGTCATCGACGACTTTATTGCCAATATTTATTCGCTCGGCATCAACTGGCTTATTTATCTGTCGTTTTTTAACTGACAAAAGCAGCTAATTAGAATATCAACGGCAAAACGGCCTCAATCAGCACTAATCTGCGAATGTCGCATAATAGAGATTATGTAAACTACGATTAGTTCCGCCCAAAGATGTACCAGTTAGTTACTTGCCCTTTTTTGAACTTAGATATTGCCTCAAAAATTCTGCTCAATTTCTCTGAGTTGTTGACATAGATAAAACATGTCTTTGTTTTTGTGTACTTTGATGAATCGGAAAATGAGATTTCTTTTTCCGACAATTTTGGGTCAAGAGAATCCGTGCTCCAATCTTCGTCAATATAAAGAAGCTTATCTTTTTCTCCAAGAAAGAGCTCAAACGGCTGCAGAAGCCGCTCGGAACGATCTAACCATTTTATAAGCGGCTGAAACGCTCTATAATAGATATTTCCGTCTTTGACGCCGTTTATCTTAATGCGATCGGAATCGATCATATGAATGGCATTTGCTAATTGCGTGGCCTCAAAAACGGACAACTCCGGCGAAAAAGATAGCTTTACATCTAATATGTTGTTTTTAGACTGTTCCTTGATTTTTATCAAAACTTCAGCAACATTCGTTTTATTAAATTCATACTCTAAACTTTTCATTGATTCGCCCTTCCATGTTAGAGCGAATGTATGCTGCTTTCCTTTTTGAATATCGTTTTTAGCCAAATAATTTCCATAAACGTCGCCTTGATTAAAAAGGGCGTCAAAGACCAATGGCGATTGTGGACAGTCGAAAAACGCGAAAAAAGCCTGAGGAGTCGCTTTTTTTGCCAACAATTCCCCCTTCTCATCTCTTGCGCCGCCCGTATGGACTATTGAAGGCAATTGGTATTTTATACCTTCTTTAAATGTTATAAAATCAGTAATAGCCGGTTTTAACTCAACGATGGGACCTACGCTTCTTAAATCGCACTTTGAAAAATCTATCGGACGACCTGATGGAATGCCGGCTTTTTTTATGGCATTTTCAATATCTTCAATAGAATCGTCAAGAACGAAAAGAGCCTCGTAGGCATGATCAGATTCTTTAGTAATAAAACCAAATTCAACGCATTCCCCTTTTCTCACACCTGAGGCAGATGCTGTAAAAGTAATGGAATTGGTTGATATTGTTATAGCCGCTAAAATTGAAGTAAATATCATTTAAACTTCCCCATGGCTCTCTTAAAGCCTTCCTGAGAGCGTTGTATTATATTTTCGTCTACACTGCAACTGAGGCGGACATACCCTTCAAAGCCGAAGCCTTTGCCGGGCACAACGAGAATTTTCTCTTCCAAAAGCGCATCGACGAATTTAGATTCATCATCTACCGGGCTTTTCGCAAAGAAATAAAAAGCCCCTTTAGGCATCTCAAATTCGATACCTGCGCCTGAGAGAACTTCCGCCATCAACTTCCGGCGACGATCGTATATTTCAAGATCCACCGTCTCGTTCACCAAGGCGGCCGCTAAACGCTGACCGATTACAGGAGCATTGACAAAGCCAAGCGTACGATTGGTAAGCGTAACTGCGGCCGTCAGCGAAGAGCCGTCAGGCATATTTGGATTGGCCACAAAATAGCCTACGCGCTCGCCCGCAAGGGAAAGTGTTTTTGAAAATGACCCGAGAACACACGCATATTTCGAAAGCGGCAGAAGAGCCGGCACTTCTGCTCCGTCGTATGCGAAAGCGCGGTACGGCTCATCGCCCAGAAGGAAAATCGGGCGATCGCGTTTTTCATTTTCGCGCTCTATGATCTGAGCAATCGCCTCAAGGTCTTCTTTGGAATAAATGCACCCAGTTGGATTATTGGGTGAGTTTATGATGATTGCACGGGTTTTCCGCGTTATAGCCTCTTCAATCGCCTTTATATCTGGTCTAAATGAAGGCGGTATTGATTTTACCGGCTTAAGAACGCCGCCGAAATGGCCGCAATAAGCGCCATACTCCACAAAATACGGCGCAGGCGTAATTATCTCATCCCCCGGATCAACAACAGCTCTAAAGAATGATACGAGCGCTCCGGCGGCTCCGACGGTCATAACTACGTCATTTGGAGAAATAGGCGTATTTTGCTGAGTTGAAAGCATTTGAGCCATAGCCTGCCTTACGGCGGGAATACCGGCATTGGGGCAATATCCAAGACCGAGAGGCTTAACGGCTTCGGAAGCGATCTCTTCAAGCGCTTTGCGTGTCGCTTCGGGCGGCGGAACATCGGGGTTGCCTAATGAAAAGTCGCAGACTTTATCGGCCCCAAATTCTTTTTTAAGTTCCATCCCCTTCTCAAACATTCTCCGAATCCAGCTCGAAGAGGCCATTGAGTTCTTTATTTGATCTGTAACGGTTTGCATTCTTGTAAATCTTATTAGTTTGTTGAAAATTATTTTGAGCTTAACCCTTCAATGATAAATTGAAGTTTATACACCGAATCATTTAACATATATTTAGGCAAAGGCCTAGCTCCCCAGCTGTCATCGCCGCCGACGCCCATTTGCGCAGCATCGATATTAACCGTGATTTCATCACCTTCTTTTATCTCATACATGTGCTTTTTGCCATCAAGTTCGCTCTGCGGGTAAGGCCAGGCATTAAAGCCGAATGGTGCATTCACAGCCGTGATCTTAACTGGCGAGATTTTCTCCTTCGTCGCGGAAAGCGTGAGCGAGCGGCAAAGCGTGCGATAGCCTTGTTCTCCGGGCTCGATGTAATTATCAGGGTTAAGTGCATTTGAAAGATACTTTACCCTTCCGGTCTTTTTGTCGGCAACGCCGCTGACAAGAGCGATAGAGGCGTTAAAATTTCCAAGATACGCTGCGGCTGCACGATCGCTGTAATTTTCCCACGGGCCCATGCCGTACCATGAGGCGGTTGAGAGAGCTTTGGGGACGGTAAAGGTTAGACCCGCCCTCGGCAGCGGCGGCAATCCCTTGGGAATCGTCAAAGTCCAATCAACGAGAGTTCTGCCGTCTTTAAGGGTTGAAACTTTAAGATCGCTTTTTACTCCGGCAGGAAGTTTCTGCTTTTCTGTCGCCTCTTTCCAGATTTTGCATACGTCCGGCATCTTCCATCCGCGGTCATTATCTGTCGGCGCGCGCCAGAAATTCAATTTGAAATGAGAGGCGATTTCTCCTGGCGCGGCGCTGTCGATCTCGGGAATTTCAACTTTTTTGAAAGGCTTTGTGAACTGTTCCCATGAAACTATACGATCGTCAAGCATGAAGGTGAAGAGAATAGCGTCGGCATCAGGAACGTTGGAGAGTTTGATTTTTTTAGAAGTTGAAGCCGGGATGTTCTCAAGTGAAAATTCACCGTTTCCGACTTCGCGGCCGTCCTTTGTAGCGCTCCAGGCCCCGATGACATCGTCAAGAGTGATGAATGAATTGTCATTCCAGATCGTAACTTCAGCGCTCTTCCAATCCCACGCGTCGACATGGATGGGCCTGTAGGCATATTTAAATTCAAATGCGCCAGGATGCGGCTGACGATCGCCTCCAAACACTCCGTTGCAGCAGAAATTATCATCGTTCGGAAAATCGCCGAAGTCTCCGCCGTATGAGAGCACCTTACCGAGATTGTTCGTTTTCCAAAGGCTTTGATCAACGAAATCCCAAACGAAACCGCCCTGAAATGACGGATACTTGCGCGCCAAGTTCCAGTATTCCATCAATCCGCCTGTCGAATTGCCCATGGAATGAGTGTATTCACAAAGGATATAAGGCTTGGCAGGATTTTTCGAAACATATTCGCAGGCGCTCTTTGCGCGTGCGTACATCGGGCACATTATGTCTGAATGGTCCGTCCGCGCGGCTCCTTCATATTGTATCGGCCTTGTGGGATCGACCGACCGCATCGCCTTGTATTCTTCGACAAATGCCGGGCCGTCCCCCGCTTCGTTGCCCATAGACCAGATGATGATTGAAGGATGATTGCGGAACGTTTTAACCATGTTGACGCCACGTTCAACATGCGATTTCAGAAACGCCGGATTTTTGGCGAGAGTCTTATCTCCATATCCCATGCCGTGAGATTCGATGTTGGCTTCACAAACGACATAAAGCCCTTCCGAATCGCAAAGTTCATACCATCTCGGATCGTTTGGATAATGGCTTGTGCGCACGGCGTTAAAGTTAAACTCCTTCATGAGCGCCATATCCTTGCGCATATTGGCGAGCGTCAACGTGTAACCTGTTTCAGGGTTCATCTCATGACGGTCGGCGCCCTTGATGAGAATCCGCTTTCCGTTAACGAGCAGAACGCTGTCTTTTATTTCAACTTTTCTGAAACCGAAGGAGACGATATAATGATCGGTCCCTCCGAAAATCCACCAGCCGTACTTGAACTCGATCGGGGTAAGATACAGATACGGCGTTTCAGCGTTCCAGAGTTTCGGATTGTCAACGACTCTGCGTTTGAGTTCTTTGCCGTTTTCATCGCGAACGACAAATACACCCTGGCGATAATCATCTGTCAGAGTCGTTTCAACGATTAAATCCTTAGGAGCTTTTTTATGTTCGCTGACAAGCTGAACATCGCGGAATATTCCGGAAAGACGCCAGAAATCCTGGTCTTCAAGAAAACTGCCGTCGCAATGTTTGTAGACCTCAACCTCAAGAGTGTTTTCGCCGAAAAGTTTCAGATGCTTTGTCAGATCAAATTCCGCCGGAAGACGGCTGTCTTCGCTGTAGCCGATATCCTTGCCGTTAAGCCTTACATACATAGCCGACGATACGCCGTAAAAGCGAACTATCGTGCGACGGAAGAACCAGCTCCAGGGGCGCTTGAATTTACAGGTGTAAAGGCCTACAGGATTTCTGTATTTGTAACTTGTGAAGTATTTCGGCGGCTCGTTCATCGGATTGGGAGGCGTGGCCGAAAAAGGATACTTTATATTCGTATAAAGCGGCGGATCGTAATCGCCCTGAAGCTGCCAGCATCCGGGAACGGTTATCTTGGAGACTTTTTCCCAATCTTTATCAGGGGCGCTCTTCCACTTGAAATCCCAAACGCCGTTTAGCGACATCACCCATTTTGATTTTTCTGCAGGCAAATCGAGCTGCTTTATGGCAAGAGCGGTCTCTTCGCTCTGGCAGGGGTAGATGACCGTTCTTTGCGGCAGTCTGTTAATGTTGTTTATTTCTGGCGTCAGCCAAGGCAGTACAGTTGTTGCAATAAGCGCAATTGTTAAGTTCATAATAACCCCCTTTTTATTTTTCTTGAGATTGATAGTCGCATTGAGATTGATTGTGGCATTCTATCATGTCATTCTGATTTTTGTCACAGTTTTTTGATGAATACCAATAAGCTCCCGACGCGAAAACGCCAATGATTATGGCGAATATTAAAAACAGCGTCATCAAACCTTTTGGCTTTGCGCACTTTGTGAAGTCGGCAGCCATTTTCATGGAAAATGACATCGGTCTATTAACCGCCCATCCTCCGGCGTTCAAAACGGCCGCTAAATCGCGCTTTCTGAGATTGAGATACGCAAGAAGCGTGCTGGGCAGAGAAACTACGAGTATAAGCGAGATTATCGACAGCCCCATCTGCCAGGCCGTCATGTTGGAAATGGCGGCCATCAATGAGGCGGCTGCGGCGGTAAGAAATCCTACGCCGATTCCGATAGCGGCTACGGAGCTTGCCAATGTTGCGGCCGAAGCGGTCTCGGCCGGCTTATCGACCGCCTTTTTAACGTCTGACGAAAGCTTCTGATCGGCGCTCATCTGCTTGTCGGAGAGAAACTTTTTGACGGTTGACGCTATCGCCTCGCCAAGCTTTCGCCAAGGCGACCAGAACGCTTCTAACAATGAGACTTGAGCCTCGACAACCTTAGTTATAACGGCGTCCCAATCCTTGCCGTCATAATCATAAAATACACCGTTGCGCCCGACATACAACCCGCCGATAGTGCCGGCTGTGACAACAGCACATATCGATCTTACGGCTCCGTCGCACGGCCGCGTAAGTTTTAGATACAAAACACAGCATTTGGATCTGCCTGAAAGAGCGCTGTGTGAAGCTTCAGAGTCCACATGGAAACACAAATTCATCTCTTTACCATCGATGCGCAAAATGCCCATCTGGAACATCGCCGGGTTTTTCGAACAATACAGGCGATCCATCGTAACATAATTCGAGATGAATTCTCCGAGATATTTGCGGTAACGCAAAAACTTTTCATCTTCGATCAATGCCGCCTTGGCAGTAGCTGAAAACTCGGGCTTTGATTGAACCCATGTTCTATATTGCTGGAACGCGGCTTTAATTTTCTTCCAGTCAAAGCGCGTTATTGATGACTTTTCTCCGAGAATGGGCTTTACGCACAAGTTGGAAAATTTTTCGATATCCTCGGCGTATTTCGGATTGATATGCGAAGAAAGCGGCAGTTCCTTATCTGGCTCGTCGGTGACAAGCGGCATATCGTCCGGCGTTGAAAAGAACACGTCGATAATCGATTCAACGGCAGCAAGTGACGCTTCGGCCGACGAAGTGTTTTCTCCCAAAATGGCAATATCGCTTTTTTTACCTTCGTCGATCCAATTGTTAAGCGCGGCTTTTTCCATTTCAGAAGGCTCTTCTTTGTCAAGTTCTGATTGACGCGCCATGTTTGCCGCAAGCTTTTCATCTATGCCGGCGGCGGGCGAAAAGAGTTCTTCTTTTATAACGCCCTTCTTTTCCATAAAAGAAACTGCGCTTAAAACTTCTTCTGTTCTTATTCTTCCGTCTGCGTCGCTGTCAAGAAAGTCGAGCGTGCGTTTGTCAAAACGCAATGCCGCGCTCGGGCATGATATGACGTACCAGGATTTAACATCTTCAGGTAAATTTATTTTTCTGTTCATAAGTTTCTTCTTTGTTTTAAGACTGCTTTTTATAAGCCGGCATTTTCCAGAGAGTTAAGAAAAAGATTCCTCCGATGACGCTCACGGCCATCATCGTGAAAATAGCAGAGCCCCAGCCTCCAGAATGCTGAACAAGCGACCCGCAGAGTTTGCCCGAGACGGCAACGCCGATATAGGAAAAAAGCGAGATAAATCCGATCGCCGTTCCTGTCAGATGTTTGGACGACAAGTTTGTGGCAGAGACTCCCGTTAACGCCTGCGGACCGTACAATACAAAACCAGAAGCAATCAAAGCGATTGAAGACAACGCAGGTGAGACGAGGGAATAAAACAATACGAGAAAAACTGCAGTCAGAAACATCAAAATGACACAAAGTCTCGGCGCCTTTCCGCCAAAGAAGCGGTCGGTCATCCAGCCGCTTAAAAGCATCCCGCCTATACCAGCAAATTCAAAGAGCATTATGACAGTACCTGTTTCCGAGGCTGAAAAACCTTTAGTCTCCTGAAGCATTGTCGGCCCCCAGTCCGCTACAAGTGCGCGCACGGCGTTGATTGTAAAATTGCAAAAGCCGAGCATCCAAATTGCAGGATTAAGAAAGACGTCTTTGCAGATGCTCGAATGGGAAGAAGGAATATCTTGTACTTTTAACGAGGCGCTATCGTCAGACGGAACGGATATCCCCTCTTCTTCGGGTGTCCCCGGCAGAATAAACCACATGACGAGAAGCCCCGTAAGACCGATTATCGCCATCGCCCAGAAACACCATTTCCACATCCCCACGCCCTGATTGGCGGCGCCGAGAACACCAAGGCCCATGATTACGCCGCATAATTTGGCCACGAGTCCGCCGCCGATAGAATGACTTGTGTTCCATACGCTCATTTTTGTCGCCAATTCTTTCGGCGGCACCCAATGCGCGATCAATCTGGCGCACGGCGGAAAACCCGTGCCCTGGAAAAATTGACTGACAACAAGAAGTATGCCGAAAGCCCAAATAGTCAAACTGCCCGACGTAAAGTCTGGGACAAAACCGAAGAGAATGTTGACGATTATGCAGGCGAGCAGCCCAAGGCAAAGCATCTTGCGGGAATTGACGCGATCTCCGATAATGCCGTTTAAAAATTTGGACAACCCGTAAATTATGCCGCCCCAGAAAAGAAAATTACCAAGCTGACTTTTTGAAATTCCGCAATCCTGCTCCAACCCCGGCATCGCAAAAGAAAAATTCTTGCGCATGAAATAAAAAAGCGTATACCCGATCATCGTGGCGATAAGTACGCGCCACTGCATTCGTGAGAATCTGCGGGAATCGGAATTTTCTTTCTTTGAAACCTGAGTCATACGATTATTTGTTCTCTTTCAGTTTTTTAATGACCGAAAACATAACGCTCGGATAGTCTGTTGAAAAACCGTCACATCCAAGGTCCCAAAGTTTAAAATAAACTTCTTCTGTTTCACCGCCCTCAAACGGAATAGAACAAACCGGGATGTTGTAAGAATGGAATTCTTCTATCATCTTTTTAAGAAACGAAGATCGTGGAACAAATTTTTCAGCCGCGTTCGGATTGTAATACGAGTGGAGCGAAACGGCAGAAACTCCCTTAAAGCCATTCTCTCGCATCTGCTTCATTTTCGATTCGTAATGCGCTTCAAATCGGGCGATATCTTCTGCTGAATGTTCTGGGGTGGGTTTGGGCCATGTGCCGATCCAGATAAGGGTTTTGCCGCCAGGAACGGCTTTCATCCAATCGAGAGCCTTGTTGTAATCGCGCCCCGTGTAATACACCTGATCGACGACACCGGCCTCTTTGGCTTTTTGGGCTATGTACTGAGGGCCTGCGCCTTTTTCATCAACAAAACAAAGATA
>JAEIGA010002286.1_pt1 | contig 30596 bp, 19 predicted proteins | sample 9270691 | NCBI WGS metagenome assembly JAEIGA01 (sample SAMN17057246, study PRJNA624740) | gut metagenome | biome: biome; isolation source: fecal sample | host: Bos grunniens | place: China: Xizang | collected 2019
GCATTTGAGGGGACTTCAGGTGCTTGATATGGGAACGGGTACCGGCATTCTGGCAATTTTGGCGGCCAAGATGGGCGCAGTGAGGGCTGTCCATGCAATAGATGTGGATATTGCTGCGGTAAATTCTGCCAAGGAAAATGTTTGGAAAAACAGGATGCACAGGGCCACTACAATCCTTTATGGTGATGCCTCTTTGATCCAGGCCTCAAAGTATGACCTAATTCTTGCCAACATCAACCGAAACATCTTGCTTGACGATATGGCAACATACGCAAGAGGTTTGAGAAGTACTGAGGAGGTTTCATTCTCAAGGAGGGTAAAATCAAGGAAAAAGAGTGCAGAAGTTGCCCTGGCTGCATCAGAGAGTGACTTTACAGGAGGCCTTCTTGTTGTGAGTGGTTTTTACGTAGAGGATATACCAATGCTCAAGGCAGAGGCTGAAAAGAATGGTCTCCGATATATTGCAGAGATGTCAAAAGACGGATGGGCTGCAGTATGTTTTGAAAAGTAAAAACTTGTTTTGAAAAATAATTTTTAATTCAATAAATTCACTTTATGAACAGCAAATCCTTGCTAGATTACACTCTAACAAGGATTTGCTGTATGATGAGGAGCCTGTTGAGTCAGCCTCTTTGGAGTAAAATCTCACCTCTTTTGCTCATTCACAACCGCTCTCTTGTATGTGTCGGAATAACCCGGGAACATCGGTTGTGGCGGAATTTTGGTTGAGTGGCCGTTGTTCTTGAAGGTGCCGTCGGGATTCTGATGTTTGGTATTTCCATCCATATATTTTACAAGCAGGTATTCATCAAGTGCCTTCCACTTCTTGAAGAGTGCATTGGCCTGGTTTACGGAGAACTCTGTGAGTATCTCAACAGCCTTTTTCTCCTTTGCGGCAAGGGCCTGTGCGTCTGCTGCAGCAACTGCCTTAATCATATTGAGTTCGTGCTCATCAACTCTCTCTCTAACCTCTTTGCCAATATGGTTATATCTGAGATATGCAAATTGGGCTATCCTGTTCTGGAGCCAGAACATAGAGGTAGGGGAGTACTCAAGCATTGAGCCGTTGCCAAGTCTGTAGTGGTCCGAAATTTCGGTAGAACATGCGTAGAAGGGACTTAAAGGGGCTGTGCCGGCATCATCTACAGCAAACCAGAAGAGGCCGCCAATGTGGTTAGGAAGCCATCCCCTGCATTGGCCTACAAACCAGAAACCGGTCTGCTGGGTTGCTATGGCGCGCTCGTTGTGAGCCTTTTTGCCATCTATCTCTATCGATGAGGGACGCCAACGGTATGGAAGTTCATTGCCGCCTGCTCCAATGCCTTTGGTCATGTCAAACTCTGTTCCTTCATAGTGGTCGCGCATCATGTCTGCCACATCCTTTATGTTCAGTTTTTCTTTGGCCTTTACATAGAGCGGCATTCTGTTTTTAGGATTTTCACCGCGGGCAAGGTCAATATATTTGTCCATATCTTCGGCACCGTGCTTTTTGAAGAAACTCCAAACTCGCGCCTCGCATGATCTCATTCCCGAGAAATCAAGCGGACCGTATGTGTCGGCAAAACTGAACTCCTCGTCTTTACCGCTGAACAGGCCCATCTCCCTTGCCTGGGTGATCACATCTTTTGAGTAGAGGCAATTTTCAGGGTCATTCAAAGGGAATGTAGTTATTCTTGCGGCATTGGCATGGGCAGAGATGCAGCCGTCTGGAATACGTACGGCAACCCATACTGCACCTTTATTGGTATTCTCTCCATTTACATATTTGGGTTTGCGGGCAATTATATCCATGAACCAAACTTCATTAGGGTCGGCAAATGAGATTGATTCACCGCTTGAAGCATATCCGTACTGGTCAAGAAGCGATGTGAAAATTTCAATTGCCTGGCGTGCAGTAGAGGCGCGCTGAAGGGTTATGTAGATAAGCGAACCGTAATCAAGAATTGCTGAGGTATCAATAAGTTCGGGGAGGCCGCCCCAGGTAGATTCTCCAATAAGCACCTGGTGCTCATTCATGTTTCCAATCACATTGTAAGTATATGGGACTTGTGGTATATACCCCAGAAAGCGCTCTTTGCCCCATTCAAGTACCTCAATCCTCTCGCCATTGCGGTGCTTCCCGCCCGGCATGAATACAAGTGTCCCATAGCGGGTGTGTGAATCTGCAGCGTAGCTGACCATAACAGAACCATCTTGGCTCGCACCTTTTGAAACGAGCAGGTTGGTACAGGCAAGTGCCTGGTATACGGAGATTATTGAAATGGCTGTCAGTAGGGCAATTCTTTTCATAAAATTGTAGTTGGTTATCATTTGTTTTTTATTCATTTTATTGTTGCCATCTTTAATTTTGGCATTTTGTTGCATTGTGTTGTGAGTAGCAATCCTTTATGTCGCAGACAACAATTTCAAGCAGGATTAAACCTTCGCTGCTAATGTTCAGGTGTCTTCTCCTTGAACATATCGGTAACCCATTCGCGTGCCTTGTCATAGTGTTGTGATTCATTATGCCCTAACGGGTCTGAGAATGAGATATATTCTCCTTGTTCAAGCTGTTCGGGATATATTACAACCATACTGTTGTTGGTAAAGTTTCGGGCCAATTGTGCCGGCATTCTCTCAAGGTATGCATCATAAGACAAAGAGCCTTTGCGCGCACTTACAACCACAAAGAGATGCGATGAGTGTACCTGTTCCTTGATTTTTGAAAAGTTACACCACTCAATTTTCTGATTGTAGAATGCCAGGTTGCCTGCAGGGCCTCTTTGGAATACCTCCTTTATATAAGTTATTGTGGTCTCATTGCTGTAAAAACATATATTGCAGGCAAGTTGTGATGCCATTCGGCCAAGGCTCTCAAGCCACTTTACAAACCCAGTCTCATATTCTGCTTTTGGCGGCACAGAAACATGGATTCTACTGATTGTATTTGCCGGAACAAGATACCTGGCAATCAGTACCTGCCTGAAGGTGCCTTTAAGCAGACTTTCTGTAAGCGAACCAAAGAATGAGTCAATAATATTGGCCTTGTAGTGGAGTCCAAGAACAATGTTCGTTGCGCCGTATTCATGGATTGTATGGGTAATTCCACTTGCTACATTTATATCATATCGTGTGACCGTATTTACCTTAACATCAGCTGCTGCCGCAATCATTGCAGCCTTCTCAAGATTCTTTTGCCCTATCTGTTTGCGGTCCTTTATATTTGAACTGCCTGTAATGACATTGAGAGCCACAAGCGCGTTGCCCTGTTTGCTCTCCTTTAGCATGAGGGCAAGGTTCACGAGGTTTTCTGTAGTCTCAGGATTTGCAACAGGAATAAGTATCTGTTCCATCAGGGTACTCTTGTCCTCCGCCTTTTCGGCAAACTGTAGTTTCTCATCAAGTGCAAATTTGCGGGCAGATCTCTCTGTTGCCAATGAACTTATAATGCAGGTAAAGAGAATCATTACAACAGTGCCGTTGAGAACATCGTCATTGAGGAGTTTCTCGCCATTCTCCATTATTATCTTGTTGCCGACAAGAACAGCAGCCAAAGTTGCTGCAGCCTGTGCGTTGCTCAATCCAAAGATCATGCTGCGTTCATTGCTACCCATTTTGTAGATCTTCTGGGTGAAAAAGGCTGCAAGCCATTTGCTGAATGTGGCAACTGCAGTCATTACAATGGCAACTTTAAGAGCCTCACCGCCGGTAAGCATACTGTTTACGTCAATGATCATACCCACTCCTATAAGGAAGTAGGGAATGAAGAGGGCGTTGCCTACAAACTCAAGCCTGTTCATAAGAGGTGAGACATGTGGAATAAGTCTGTTGAGTGCAATACCTGTAAGGAACGCGCCAAGAATGCCCTCCATGCCCACCATGGCCATAAGACCTCCTCCAAGGAAGACCATTGCAAGCACAAAAACGAACTGCATTATATTGTCGGAGTAGTTCCTGAAGAAAATTCTTCCAATAAGAGGAAAAACAAATATTATAATGAGGGTCAGGACGGTAACCTTAACTCCCATCATTATCCAGAACATGCTGTCTGATTCACCTTTGAACATACCGCTTATAATAGCAAGAATAAGTAGGGCGAGGGTTACGGTAACAATGGTACCTCCAATCGTAATGTTTACGCTCCTTAACTTTGAGAGGCCGTATCTGCTTATTATAGGGTAAGTTACAAGAGTATGCGAAGCGTACATACTTGCAAGAAGTATTGATGTGGTCAGTCCGTATCCAAGGAATTCCATACTGCTCCAGGTACCAAGAACCATCGGGATTATGAAGGTAAGAAGACCAAAAACAACTCCTTTGCTCTTGTTCTTTTTGAAATCCTCCATATCCATCTCAAGTCCTGCCAGAAACATGATGTAATAGAGACCGACTTTTCCGAAAAGTTCAAAACTGCTGTCACGTTCAAGAATATTGAAGCCATATTCACCCACAAGCACACCTGCCAGGATCATTCCAATTATATGCGGAATGTGGAGTCTCTCCAGAATCATTGGGGCAAAAAGGATGATGATCATTACCAGAAAGAATATCCAAGTGGGGTCAGTAATAGGAAGAGTCATTTTTATATGCTTTAAACGGTGTCTAATGTAATTTTTAAATATCCCGTAGTCTCTGTATCAACAGATTGCCCGGAAAGATATGGCTGAATGTTCCCGAAGGCTGCCTGACTTTTTCTACAATTTGGCAGAAATCTCCATTCTGGAGCATTGCGACACGTAAAATTACAAAAAATATTCTAAAATTTATATGCTCACAGGCGATGTCGGGACATAAAAAAACTGACCTTAAGGCCAGTTTTTATAAATACCATTATTTCAGATGACATTTCATCCGCTTAGTTGATGGCTACTCTTCGCTCTCTTTCAGACGCTCTGCGTTCTCGGCAATCTGAAGCTGGTCAATCACCTCCTGGATTTCTCCGTCCATAAATACTGGAAGGTTATACATTGTCCAGTTTATTCTGTGGTCTGTAACCCTACTTTGAGGATAGTTATATGTACGGATCTTTGCAGAACGGTCACCGGTAGATACCATGGTTTTTCTTTTGGCAGAAATCTCATTGAGGTACTTCTCATACTCAAGGTTGTAGAGACGTGTCCTCAACTCCTGCAATGCCTTGTCGTAGTTCTTCAACTGGCTCTTCTCATCCTGACACTGCACAACAAGTCCGCTCGGGATGTGGGTAAGTCGGATAGCCGAGTAGGTTGTGTTTACAGATTGTCCGCCAGGACCTGATGAACAGAATGTATCTTTTCTAATATCCTTTTCGTTCAACTCAATATCAAACTCGTCAGCCTCCGGCAATACTGCCACAGATGCTGCGGAGGTATGTACCCTGCCCTGGGTTTCGGTCTGAGGCACGCGCTGTACACGATGCACACCGCTCTCGTACTTCAGTACTCCGTAAACGCCCTCTCCGCTAACTTTGCATATAATCTCCTTGAAACCGCCGGCTGCACCCTCGTTCTGGCTTGTAATCTCCATCTTCCAGCCACGCTTTTCAATATATTTTGCATACATCCTGAAGAGGTCACCTGCAAAGATTGAAGCCTCGTCACCACCTGTACCGCCACGTATCTCAATGATCGCGTTCTTGGCATCCTGCGGATCGGCCGGAATAAGCAACAATTTGATGGTCTCCTCCATCTTAGGCAACTCCTCTTCCAGAATGGCAAGTTCCTCTTTGGCCATCTCCCTCAACTCTTCATCCTTTTCAATCTGAAGAATCTCTTTTGCCGAGTCATAATCCTCAACCATCTTCTTGTATTTTGCTCCAGCCTCAAGAATTGGTGCAAGTTCCTTGTACTCCTTATTCAACTGAACATATTTTTTCATGTCTCCCATCACTGCAGGATCTGAAATCTGTTCCTGAATAGAGGCGAATTTTGCGTGCAGACCCTCTATCTTGGTCAATAAATTGTTTTCACTCATAAATTTCCGATAAATAACGTGCAAAAATATGCAAATTAATGTAAACTAAAAAAAATGAAGATAGTTTTGAATTAATTTCTACATTTGTATAGCATAAATTGTCTCCTGATGGAAAGTAAATTCTATAACAACAAGTCGGACAAACTGATTCTTGTTTTCTCGGGATGGGGTAGTGATGAAAATATTTTTTCCCATCTGTCGGGCGAAAAATATGATGTGATTATATGTTACAATTATACTCATGTGAGGCCTGAAAGTTGTCTTGGGTGTGATTGTGTGATGGAACAGAAGAGTACGCAGTGTCCATTCTACAACATATTCAAGCGCTATTCAGAGATTAATATTGTGGCATGGGGAACAGGGGTATGGATGGCCTCTTTGACGTTTGAACTCTATTTCCACCATTTGGGGGCACAAGGCAGATTCAAGATACTCAGACTCATTAAAAAGATCAGAAGGTCTGTTGCCATAAATGGTACTCTGTTCCCAATAAGCAATACATGGGGATTGAGCCAGAGAATGTTCAATAATACAGTTGAGGGTTTCAAAGAGGATGTGGCAAATAACTTTACTGCAGCGAATTCTCCAAGACTTGAAAAGTTCAACCTTAAAATCTGTTCAAACAGAACGACTTATAGCAGGTATATGGCACAGGCTCCGCATAGAGGACTTGAAGATTTGCTCAATGAACTTGTTGCGATAAAGGAAAATTTTACCGTATCCAATGCAATTTTGTGGAATAAGGCCATAATAGGTACTAAGGATACAATAATACCGGCAAAGCACCAGACCAGATTCTGGACCGATTATGATTTGGGTACAGATCGTACAAAACGGATAGCATCGGAGTCTGGCGGGTTCAAAATTGAATATATTGATGCCCCGCACTATCCATTCTTTTTGTGGAAAAGTTGGGATGAAATTGTGGAGATGTAATTAGTGAAAATGGAAAGAAGTTATGATTTGAATCAGAGGAGTTCCCTTATCCTTGAGGGTGGAGGTATGAGAGGCGTATTTACATGTGGAGTGCTTGATAATTTTATGGAACGTGGGATACGTTTCCCTTTTACAGTTGGAGTGAGTGCAGGAGCGTGTAATGGCCTTTCATATATGTCTGGACAGAGGGGCAGGGCAAAATACAGTAATATTGATCTGCTTGAAAAGTATCACTATGTGGGATTGAAATACCTCTTTACCCAGCGGAACATTATGGATTTCAAATTATTGTTTGAGGATTTTCCGGAGAGGATAATCCCTTATGATTATGATGCTTACTTCAGATGCAGTGAACGTTTTGCCATGGTTACCACCAACTGCATTACGGGAGAGGCAAACTATTTTGAGGAAAAGAGCAGCCCAAAACGGGTTATGGAGATTGTACGTGCATCGAGCAGTTTTCCTTTTGTTAGCCCTATTAGCTACGTGGACGGTATTCCAATGCTGGACGGCGGCATTGCCGACTCAATTCCCATCATCTATACCCGACAGCTAGGCTTTACCAACAATTTTGTAGTACTTACCCGTAATAGGGGCTACCGTAAAGAGATAAAGCGGCAGCCATATATCAAATTGTTTTACGGGAAGTATCCAAAGTTGAGGGAAGCTATTGCAAACCGTAATGCCATATACAACAGAACGTTGGATTATATTGAGGAGATGGAGGATAAAGGGGAGATACTTGTGGTTAGACCGGTAAAACCTATAGAGGTTGACCGAATTGAAAAGGATGCCGATAAATTGAGAAGACTCTATGAAGAAGGGTATGCTTTGGCATCGGCCATCAATTTTGTAAAGTAGACCGCAAAACTCCATGCACGGATTGTCAGATCAGATTCAACAGATAACATAAACCGGAATATAAATGAAAAAATATAGAACAATGAAAAGACCAGATTTTCTTAAAAAAGGAGATACTGTAGCTGTAATTGCAATAGCTTCAGCACCATCTGATGCCCAATTGGCAGCCAACTGGAAAGAGCAGCTTGAAAGCTGGGGACTGAAGGTAAAGATAGGTGAGAATATAACTGCAAAGTTCCCCGGAGATTTTGCCGGCACACATCAGCAGAGAGCCGATGATCTTGCTGCAATGGTTGCAGACAAAGAGGTGAAGGCCATCATCTCCATACGTGGTGGCTATGGAACTATGCATACAATTAAAAATCTTGACCTTGAAGCATTTAAGGATAATCCTAAATGGCTCGTAGGTTATAGTGATATAACAATACTCCACTATGCACTCCAGAAGATGGGTATTGAGTCTATTCATGGAGCAATGACCGGTACATTTACAGAGGAGTTTGACGGCTTTTCTCAGAATTCGCTTAAAAATGCACTCTTTGGAGAGGTAGCCGCATATACCACCAATCCAAGCCAATACAATACATTCGGCTCAGCCAGGGGACGTCTGATTGGAGGAAATCTCACTTTGATGAGAAATCTCATAGCCACTCCCAATGACAATGACTTCAATGAGCCTACAATCCTTTTCATTGAGGATATAGATGAGAGAATGTATACGATTGACAGCAAATTGTGGCATTTGCGCGAATGTGGGCATCTTGCAAAATGCAAGGGAATTGTAGTGGGGTATTTTACAGATACACGTGAAGAGGATCAGTGGCAGAGAAGTGTTTATGATCTTATACACGAGTATACTTCTCCTCTCGGAATACCGGTAATGTTCAATTTCCCTTGCGGACATGAGCATCCGAATGCCAGCATCTATCTTGGACACGAAGTTGAAATGAGTGTCGGGGAACAGGGGGGAGTCTTGAGATTTATTTAAGAGAGATTTTAAACCTTGCCTGTTTTTTGATGTCATACTATATTAATTTACCCTATTTAACCATATTTGACAATGAATAAAAAACTAAAATGGGGCCTTGTTGCATTGGCCCTCATGGCTTTGGCCGGATGGGGTATCTATTCCCATCTTCCAAAAACAAATGAGGAACTTGTTGCTGCCGATAAAATTGTAAAGACCAGCAGCAGAAAATCAACTCTAAATGTAAATGCTATAGTGGTAGAACCACAGACAATTTCTGATGAAATTTTTATAAATGGAAGCCTGTTGCCTGATGAGGAGGTAGATCTTTCGTTCGAGACATCCGGCAAGATTGTTGAAATTAATTTCAAGGAGGGTACATTCGTTAAGAAGGGTGACCTTTTGGCCAAGGTAAATGACAAACCACTTCAGGCTCAGCTTCACCGACTTACTTCTCAGATAAAATTGGCGGAAGATAGAGTATACCGTCAGAGCAAACTGTTGCAGAAGGATGCAGTGAGTCAGGAGGCATACGAACAGGTCAAAACAGATTTGGCGACACTGAATGCCGATATAGAACTTGTGAAGGCAAATATAGAGCAGACTGAGTTGAGGGCTCCGTTCGATGGTGTAATTGGTTTGAGGGGTGTCAGTGTGGGAAGTTACGCCTCTCCTTCTGTGGTTGTTGCAAAGTTGGCAAAAATTTCTCCGATCAAGGTGGAATTTGCAGTTCCCGAGAGGTATGCCAACGATGTTAAGGTCGGTTATAATGTAAAATTCTCTTTGACAGGAGAGTTGAACCAGTTCAATGCAAAAGTCTATGCCAAGGAGTCTATGATTGATCCTACAACACATACACTTACTGTCAGGGCTCTGTATGAGAACCCTAAAGGCGCGTCTCTTGCAGGACGTTATGCCTCTGTAAACCTCGAAAAGCAGAGGATAGAGGATGCAATAATTGTCCCTTCAGAGGCAATTGTGCCTGAGATGGGTGTAGACAAACTTTATCTCTACAAGAGCGGAAAGGCTCAGCCTGTATCTGTTGTTACAGGTATCAGAACTGATGGTGCCGTGCAGATAGTTGATGGCCTCAAGCAGGGTGATACTGTTATTGTTTCAGGTACTCTACAATTGCGTACGGGATTGCCTGTTGTGTTGGATAATATAGATTGACCTGCCCTATGAACATTTCTGAATTGAGTATACGCAGGCCGGTTTTGTCAACTGTGCTTACGCTTATAATTCTGCTGTTTGGATTTATTGGTTACAGTTATTTGGGTGTAAGGGAGTATCCTTCAGTTGACAACCCAATTATCTCTGTACAGTGTTCCTATCCTGGAGCAAATGCTGATGTTATTGAAAATCAGATTACAGAGCCGCTTGAGCAGAATGTCAACGGTATCCCTGGAATCCGATCGTTATCGAGTGTGAGCCAACAGGGTTCATGTCGAATAACCGTTGAGTTTGAGCTCTCCGTAGACCTTGAGACGGCGGCAAATGATGTGAGGGACAAAGTTTCAAGGGCGCAGAGGTTTTTACCGAGGGACTGTGATCCTCCTATAGTATCAAAGGCAGATGCCGATGCAATGCCTATTCTTATGGTTGCTCTCCAGAGTGACAAGCGTTCCCTATTGGAGTTGAGTGAGATTGCAGACCTTACAGTCAAGGAGCAGCTGCAGACAATTTCGGATGTGAGTGGTGTGAGCATTTGGGGTGAGAAGAAGTACTCCATGAGATTGTGGCTCGATCCTGTAAAGATGTCGGGCTATGGTGTTACTCCGATGGATGTAAAGAATGCCGTTGACAAGGAGAATGTGGAACTTCCGTCGGGAAGTATAGAGGGAAATACAACAGAACTTACAATCAGGACATTGGGACTTATGCATACCGCACAGGAGTTCAATGATCTTGTCATAAAGGAGCATGAAGGCAAAATTGTTAGGTTCAGTGATGTGGGCAGGGCGGAATTGGGCCCCGCAGATATCAAGAGCTATATGAAGATGAACGGTATCCCGATGGTGGGTGTGGTTGTTGTTCCTCAGCCCGGTGCCAACCATATTGAGATTGCCGATGCCGTTTATGAGAGAATGGAGAGGATGAAGAAAGATTTGCCGGAAGATGTTACATATTCATACGGTTTTGACAATACACGTTTCATCAGAGCCTCTATTGCTGAGGTGGAGGAGACCGTATATGTGGCATTTATCCTGGTGATAATAATTATCTTCCTGTTCTTGAGGGACTGGCGTGTTACCCTTGTGCCTTGTATTGTGATTCCGGTCTCTTTGATTGGAGCATTCTTCATAATGTACATTGCCGGATTCTCAATAAATGTGCTCTCGATGCTGGCGGTGGTTCTGGCAGTGGGACTTGTGGTGGATGATGCCATTGTAATGACGGAGAACATCTATGTAAGGATAGAGAGAGGCATGGAGCCGGTTCAGGCCGGTATTGAGGGGGCAAAGGAGATTTTCTTTGCAGTAATCTCAACTACTGTAACTCTGGTTGCCGTATTTTTCCCGATAGTCTTTATGGAGGGTATGACTGGACGACTTTTCAGGGAGTTCAGTATTGTGGTTTCAGGTTCTGTGATAATTTCATCATTTGCAGCATTGACATTTACACCTATGCTTGCAACAAAACTGCTTGTGAAGAGAGATAAGCAGGGCTGGTTCTATGAGAAGACTGAGCCATTCTTTTTGGGATTGAACAATTGGTACAGCCGCTCATTGGAGAAATTGATGAGGTACAGATGGATAATGCTACCTTTTGTTGCCATCACTTTGGGGTTGATTGTCTATCTGTGGAACATTATACCTGCGGAGACAGCTCCTCTTGAGGACCGTTCCCAAATTAATGTGAGAACCAGTGGCGCAGAGGGTATTACCTATGAGTATATCAGGGATTATACAGAAGATATAAATAGACTGGTAGACTCATTGGTTCCTGATGCAAATGCCATTACTGCACGTGTATCCAGCGGTAGCGGAAACTTGAGCATTATACTCAAAGATATAAAAGAGAGGGACTACACTCAGATGGAGGTGGCAGAAAAGTTGTCGCAAGCTATCAGAAAGAAGACAAAGGCAAGGTCATTTGTACAGCAGTCCTCTTCGTTTGGAGGCAGAAGGGGAGGTATGCCTGTCCAATATGTCCTCCAGACTACCAGCATAGAAAAATTGCAGAAGGTTTTGCCGCAGTTCCTTGCAAAGGTTTATGAGAATCCGGTATTCCAGATGGCTGATGTTGACTTGAAATTCAGCAAACCGGAGGTGCGGATCAGCATTGACCGTGATAAGGCTAACACAATGGGAGTAAGTACAAGGAATATTGCCCAGGTGCTACAATATGGATTGAGCGGTCAGCGTATGGGATATTTCTATATGAATGGAAAGCAGTATGAGATTCTTGGAGAGATTAACCGTCAGCAACGTAATACACCGGCCAATCTCAAATCTATCTATATTAGGACAGACAATGGTGATATGGTGCAGATGGATAACCTTGTTGAGCTGGTAGGCGGTGTCGCCCCTCCAAAATTATACAGGTACAACAGGTTCGTTTCCGCTACGGTTTCAGCAGGTCTGGCTAAGGGTAAGACTATTGGTCAGGGCCTTGATGAGATGGATAAGATAGCCAAGGAGGTGCTTGATGATTCATTCAGGACAGCTTTGTCGGGAGAGTCCAAGGAGTATAGGGAAAGCTCTTCAAGTCTAATGTTTGCATTTATTCTGGCAATTGTGCTTATCTATCTGATTCTGGCGGCTCAGTTTGAGAGTTTCAAGGATCCGGTCATAATTATGTTGACTGTACCTTTAGCTGTTGCGGGTGCGCTGGTATTCATGCATTTCGGAGGTGTGACAATGAATATTTTCAGCCAGATCGGTATAATTATGCTTATTGGTCTTGTTGCCAAGAACGGTATTCTTATTGTTGAATTTGCCAACCAGAAACAGGAGGCCGGTATAGCAAAGATGCAGGCAATCAAGGAGGCTTCATTGCAGCGTCTGCGCCCAATCCTTATGACAAGTACATCTACAATATTGGGATTGTTGCCTTTGGCTTTTGCGGGAGGTGAAGGATGTAACCAGCGTATTGCCATGGGTGTTACTGTTGTTGGCGGAATGTTGGTATCGACAATTCTTACAATGTATGTTGTGCCAGCCATATACAGTTATATTGCAACAGACAGAAGTTTGAAAAAATAAATTTGTATGAAGATGAAAATCGATAGAATATTTTTTGTTGTCTTTTCTGTATGCCTGATCTCCCTTTCCTGGGCAGGGACTCTCTCTGCGCAGGAAAAAGGTGTTGAAAACAAGAATGGGGAGATTGGACAGAATGTAGGTACGAAGGCAGGTAATGTATCCACTTTTCAAAGAGTTTATACACTCCAGGAGTGTCTTGCGGAGGGTATTGAGAGGAACTACTCTCTCAAGATTGTAAGAAATGAGCAGAAGATTTCTGACAATAATGCAACTCTTGGAAATGCAGGATTCTGGCCATCCCTTGATCTGCAGGGGAGTTACAGGGGCAGTGCCCAGGATGCCGAGACAAAGCTGAGGGCAGACAAATCTGTAATTGAGGAGAACAATATCTTCAACAACACTATTGATGCCGGACTTGATTTGAACTGGACAATCTTTGAGGGATTTAATGTTATGGCTTCATACAAGAGACTCAAGGAGTTGCAAGGTCAGGGTGAACTGAAGACCCGTATGGCAATTGAGGATTTTATTGCAGGATTTACTGCAGAATACTACAACTATATCCAGCAGATCATACGTCTTAAAAATTTTGAATATGCAGTAGCTCTTTCAAAAGAGCGTTTGAGGATTGTAGAGCAGAGGTATATCATTGGTAACTTCTCTGGTCTTGATTACCAGCAGGCAAAGGTGGATTTCAACTCCGACAGCTCGAATTTTGTTAAGCAGCATGAGGCTCTGCAAAGTTCGGCAATTGCGCTAAATGAACTGCTGGCAGAGGAGATACTCAATGCTCAGGTGCTTGTTCAGGATACAGTCATTGATGTAAACAAGGATCTTGACTTAGACCATCTGATGGAATCTATGCTTGCCCACAATACAGAGTTGCTGTATGCAAAGAAGAACAGCCGTATTGCGGAGCTTGACTACAAGCGTACCGTTTCGCAAAGTTACCCTTATCTGAGACTTAATGCCGGTTATGGTTATACCCTGAACAAATATAACAAGGGTACAAATTATCATAGGGGTACATTGGGCTTCGACTTTGGTGCAACATTGGGCATCAATATATTTGACGGCAACAATGCAAGAATGCAGAGACGCAATGCCAGAATCAATATTGAGAATGTTGAACTGGAGCAGACAGATGTTGAGCAGTCATTGAAAGCGCAGCTCTACACTTTGTGGCATGCATATCAGAACAACCTTCAGATTCTCCAGCTTGAGAAGGAGAATCTGGTTGCAGCAAAGGACAACCATGAAATTGCCATGGAAAGGTATATGTTGGGAGATTTGTCGGGAATAGAGATGAGGGAGGCCCAAAAGAGTCTTTTGGATGCGGAGGAGCGTATTTTGACCGCAAGATACAATACCAAATTGTGTGAAATATCACTATTGCAGATAAGCGGTGAGGTATCTGCCTATCTGCAATAGCTATTGTAAACAAGGATTACTGGAGCATCTCTTCAATCCTTATAAGACGGTTGTATTTTGATATGCGGTCTGTGCGGCTCAGAGAGCCGGTCTTTATCTGGCCGCAATTGGCTGCAACTGCGATGTCTGCAATTGATGTATCTTCGGTCTCGCCGGAACGGTGTGAAACAATTGTCCTGTAGCCGTTCTTTTTGGCAAGTTCAATTGCATCAAGTGTTTCAGTTATTGTGCCAATCTGGTTCATCTTTACAAGAACCGCATTGGCACAGTTGCGTTCTATACCCTTGCGTATGTATTTTGTGTTTGTAACAAAAAGATCATCTCCAACAAGCTGGCACCTCTCTCCAATGCGATCTGTAAGCATCCTCCATCCCTCCCAATCGCTCTCTGCCATACCATCCTCTATAGAGTCGATCGGATATTTGTCAATGAGTGATTCAAGGTAATTTACCTGCTCATCAGAGGTCAGTTTTACACCTCTTTCACCCTCAAAAATTGTGTAGTCATACACTCTGCCGGGTTGGTAGAATTCTGAAGCTGCGCAATCGAGAGCTATCGTGACATCCTTTGAAGGAATATAACCTGCATTTTGTATGGCTCTCAAAATAAAATTGAGGGCATCTTCTGCGCTCGCTAGCAGAGGGGCAAATCCCCCTTCGTCACCTACAGCAGTATTGTATCCTGCCTTTTTCAGCAATCTTTTCAAAGTGTGGAAGATATTGGCTCCCATCTCTACAGCCTCTTTTATGGTAGCAGCTCCAACTGGTCTTATCATAAACTCCTGGAATGCAATTGGGGCATCGGAATGAGATCCTCCATTGATTATGTTCATCATTGGCATTGGAAGTACATGGGCATTGGCTCCTCCCAAATATCTGAACAGTGGCATGCCATAATGGGATGCAGCAGCCCTTGCAGTTGCCAGTGATACACCTAAAATGGCATTTGCACCAAGGTTGGATTTGTTTGGAGTGTTGTCGAGGCTGACCAGCAGATCATCAACTTCCCTCTGGTTTGAGGCATTCAAGCCAACAAGTCGCGGGGCAATTATCCTGTTTACATTATTGACCGCCTTAAGTACCCCATTGCCACCAAAACGGCTGCTCTCCGCATCTCTAAGTTCCAGAGCCTCATTTGATCCGGTAGATGCTCCCGACGGAATAGAAGCCCTTCCAAATCCCCCCGAATCAAGAGTGACGTCAACCTCTACTGTGGGGTTGCCTCTGGAGTCAAGAATCTCTCTGGCAAATATGTGTGATATATTCATAACTTTTTTATTTAGATAACAAAATGATTGGATTTATGTTCTATCGTTACTGTAAAAAGGCGTATGTAACATTATATTGGGAACCGTGAGGCAATACGGCAAATTTTTTGTAAATTTACCCGGTTTTAAAAATATCTTTTAAAACGATGTTAGTTTGAATTTAAATAATTGTAAATCATAGTATTATGAAGAAAGTGACAGCTATATGTGCGGTAGTTGCAGTTGCACTGCTTGCCTCAGTAAATGCCCATGCGGTAAATGTTGGTAATATTGTAGTGAAAAGAGGTGTTGCAGACACAGTATACAAGGCAAAACATCTGGTAGTGGGAATGGCCGATCCGGGTGCTGAGTTCAAAGTGAACGGTAATAATGTAAAAGCGTACAAGACAGGAACTTGGGGAATAGAGCTCCAGTTGCAGCCCGGCGATAATGCCATAAAGATTGAGGATGCTGCAGGCAGTACCTCTTTCAATGTCTTCTACAGCACAACTCCAAAAGCTGTAAAGAGAGATTTGGCAAAAGAGGCTGCTGAGGCCGAAAAGTTAAAATTTTATCCTGCAAACCTTAAGGTTGTAACAAAGAAGTATGCCTACTTGAACTATGGTGCAGGTACAGACCGTCTTGGAGGGGCTAAAATCAATTATCTGCCGGAGGGGATAAAGATGTATGCCGATGCTGAGAATGAAAACCTTTATAGGGTAAGGCTATCTCAGAACAGATATGCTTATATACCAAAAAGTCAGGTTGAGGTAGCCGGCAAGTGGGCTCCGGAGAGTGATTTTATGCAGAGCAATGTGGTTTTGAGTGAAAGTTCATCGGTATATAATGCCGGAGATTTTGACAGAGTGAGCATTGGCGTTGAGGATAAAAGGCCCTATATTGTGAAGGAGTATAATGATCCTCATAGAATCGTAGTGGATCTGTATGGTGTGCAGTGCAATTCAAACTGGCTAACCCATAAGGGTGGCTTGAAAAGTGTGGATCATATTGATGTTGAGAGTATAGATTCTGATGTTACCAGAATAACTGTTTACCTGAAGACAAAATCATCATGGGGCTTCACAATGGATTACAAGGGAGGCAGTCTCAACCTTGATATCAAGCACGTGCCTGACCAGCTTTATCTTAAAAATCTTACAATAGGAATTGATGCCGGCCATGGTGGTCCTGAAAGTAATGGAGCTGTAGGGTTGAGTGGCTTGAAAGAGAAGGATATGACACTTGCAATGGCTATTGCCCTTAAGAACATTCTTGAAAAGCAGGGAGCAAAGGTGGTGCTTTCAAGAGATTCGGATGTAGGAATGACTATCCGTGAGAGACAAGACAAATTCATTGAAAATAAAGTTGATATAGTACTCTCTATCCATTGTAATGCAGGTGGTGGACCGCTATCTTCATTGGGAACCAGTACATATTACAGATACAACGTGTATAAACCGCTTGCTGAGAATATATTGGGTTACCTGACAAATATGGATGGAGTGAACAGTTTCGGTATGGTTGGAAATTTCAACTTCTCTTTGAGCGCCATAACCGATTTCCCATGCGTACTTGTTGAGACTTTGTTCATCTCAAGTCTGAAGGAGGAGGAGATGTTGGCAGACCCTGCTTTCCGTCAGAATATGATGGAGAATGTTGCAAAGGGTCTTTCAGATTATGTAAAAGAGTGCAGAATTGCTGAGGGACAGGCAAAGAAATAGCGTAATTTTTTACAAGTATGGATTTCAAGATACATTCGGCATACAGACCTACGGGAGACCAGCCTCAGGCTATTGAGGAGATTGCCAGGGCCCTTAAAGAGGGTACCGAGGCTGTGACCCTTCTTGGTGTTACAGGATCCGGAAAGACCTTTACTATGGCCAATGTAATTGAAAAACTGAACCGTCCGGCCCTTATATTGAGCCACAACAAAACATTGGCAGCGCAGCTGTATGGTGAGTTCAAGTCATTCTTCCCGGAGAATGCTGTGGAGTATTTTGTATCATACTATGACTATTATCAGCCGGAGGCATATATGCCGGTTACCGATACCTATATTGAGAAGGATCTGAGCATAAATGATGAGATTGAAAAGCTGAGGTTGAGCTGTTCAAGTACACTGCTCAGCGGAAGACGTGATGTAATTGTGGTGTCAAGTGTATCTTGTCTTTATGGTATAGGAAATCCAGCTGATTTCCACGCAAATACTGTAGTTGTAAAGCAAGGGGAACTGTTGAGCCGCACAAAATTTCTCTATAATCTTGTAGAGGGATTGTATAGCAGGAATGATGTGGATTTCAAAAGGGGTACATTCAGGGTTAAGGGCGACAGTGTGGATATTTTTCTGGCATACGGTGATAATGCCTGCCGGATAGTCTTCTTTGGAGATGAAGTGGAAGAGATAGAGATTTTTGATCCGCTTACACATCAGTCAATAGAGTTTGTTGATGAGATTACAATTTATCCTGCCAATATATTTGTAACTACCAAGGAGCGGACAAAGAGTGCTGTGCATAATATTCAGGATGATCTTATGGTGAGGTGCAACTATCTTCATGATATTGGAAAGCATCTTGAAGCCAAAAGATTGAAACAGAGAACCGAATATGATCTTGAGATGATAAAGGAGATTGGTTACTGCTCCGGCATTGAGAACTATTCGCGCTATTTTGACGGACGCTCTGCGGGCACAAGACCTTTCTGTCTTCTAGACTATTTTCCCGAGGATTATGTCACATTCATTGATGAAAGCCATGTTACAATACCTCAGATAAGGGCGATGTTTGGAGGTGACCGTTCAAGGAAGGAGACCCTGATAGAGTATGGTTTCCGCCTTCCGGCTGCTGCCGACAACAGACCTTTGAAGTTTGACGAGTTTGAATCACTCACAAAGCAGGCTGTATATGTGAGCGCTACCCCTGCCCCTTATGAACTTGAAAAATCATCCGGACTGATTGTTGAGCAGGTGGTCAGACCTACTGGTCTGCTTGATCCGCCTATAGAGGTGCGGCCTACAAAAAACCAGATTGATGACCTGCTTGAAGAGATTACAATAAGAGTTGAAAAGGATGAAAGAGTGCTGGTAACTACCTTGACCAAGAGGATGGCTGAGGAGTTGGACAAATATTTGCAGCGGTCAGGGGTCAGATGCAGGTACATACATTCCGATGTTGATACTTTGGAGCGTATTGAGATTATTGAGGATTTTCAGATGGGCAGGTTTGATGTGCTTATTGGAGTAAACCTGTTGAGAGAGGGACTGGATCTGCCCCAGGTATCACTTGTTGCCATACTTGATGCCGACAAAGAGGGGTTCCTGAGGTCGGAAACTGCCCTTACCCAGACGGCAGGACGTGCTGCGAGGAACATAAACGGACTTGTGATAATGTATGCCGATACAATAACGGGCTCAATGAGACGTACTATAGATGAGACCGACAGACGCCGTAAAAAACAGCAGGACTACAACAAAGAGCATAACATTGTACCAAAACAGGTGGCAAAACAGGAACGTAATGTATTGGGCAAGACCAGATATACAGAGGAGTTTGAAAAGGATATAAGGAGTCAGATTCTTGAAGATCCTGTGGTTGACAAGATGGATCATAAAGCTTTGGCAAAGGCCATTGACCATGCCAAAAGAGAGATGGAGAGGGCAGCTGCTGAACTGGATTTCATGCGTGCTGCAAAATTCAGGGATGAGATGAACAGTTTGAAAAGAGTGTTGGAAAAAAGAGAAAAAAATGGAGCAAGATAGATTGAACGGTATTATTGACAACTACTCTCAACAGGAGAGAGACTTGGTTGTAAGTGCATATAAGATTGCAGAAAAGGCTCTGGAAGGCACGCAGAGAGGAAATTCACATCCTTTTATAGAACATCCGGTGGGTGTTGCATCTATTGTTGCCAATGAACTTGGACTTATGCCGGAGGCTGTGGCCGCAGTATTTCTCCATGAAGCTTCCCGACAGGATCAGTTGCTGTACCAGGAACTCACAAAAAGTTACTCGGAGGAGATTATGAGAATGGTTGATGGCCTGAACAGAATCTCCGCTATTACACCAAAAGATACAAAACTGCAGGCTGAGAATTATAGGAAACTTATCATATCATACTCGAAGGATCCTCGAGTAACACTTATAAAGCTGGCAGACCGTCTTGAAATCATGCGTAATATGGACTACTTTCCCAAAAGCAGTGTCAAACGCAAGATTACCGAGACCGTTATGCTTTATATTCCATTGGCCCACCAGTTGGGACTCTACAATCTAAAGAGTGAGCTGGAAGACCTCTATTTCAAGTATGCCGATCCTGAGAGTTACAGGGCAATAACAAACAAACTGAAGGCTACAGAGCGTGAAAGGGAAAAGCTGGTAGAACAGTTTATAAAACCACTTGAGGAGACTTTGCGCAAACGCTATACTTATAAACTTAAGGTCAGGACAAAGACGGCATACTCAATATGGAAAAAGATGCAGAAGCAGCAGGTCCCTTTTGAAGAGGTGTTTGATGTTTTTGCCATAAGGTTTATAGTTGATGCGCCAAACAACAGGGAGGCGGAACATGCCTGTTGCTGGGATATATTCTCAGAGGTTACCAAAGAGTACAAACCTGATACTGCACGTCTGCGTGACTGGATAACCAATCCCAAACCTAATGGTTATGAGTCCCTCCACATAACAGTAGAGAACAAGGAAGGGGCAAAGATTGAGGTACAGATCAGAACTGCCAGGATGGATGATGTTGCTGAGAACGGGCATGCATCTCACTGGAGTTATAAGGGAATCAAGAGCGTTCAGGGGCTAGACTCCTGGCTTAAGAGTGTGAAGAGTATGCTTGAAAGCTCTGACCCCAATCCATATACGAACAGCAATGTCTCCCTTGATGAGATATTTGTATTTACACCCGCAGGAGATCTCAAGGAGTTGCCAAAAGGGGCAACCATTCTCGACTTTGCATTTAATATACATACCAATCTCGGTGTAAAATGTTCTGGAGCTAAGGTAAATGGCAAGGTGGTATCAATCAGGGAGGTACTGCATACCGGAGATGTTGTTGAGATAATGAGCAACAAGAACCAGAAGCCATCTCCGGACTGGCTGAATATTGTTGTCTCGTCAAAGGCAAGAAGCAGAATCAAGAACAAACTTAAGGAGGAGGAGGGCAAACAGAGTAAGATTGGAAGGGAGATCCTTGAGAGAAGGATGAAGAACTGGAAGATGGAACTTAATGACGATATTCTGTCGGAGCTTACCAAGCACTTCAAGTTGAAATCGATAGGTGAGTTGTGTATGGCAATAAGCAATGAAACCATTGAACTTCAGCAGATAAAGGATCATCTTACATCGTTGTCCCAGTCTCAGGATAGTGACAATGTGCAGAGTCAGGCAAGTGCCGGGCAGGCAGCGGCAGAACTTGCAGCAAAAATAAAGAGCACCAGCCACTCCAATGATGATGATTATCTGATAATAAATGACAAACTCGACAATATAAGTTTCAAGATGGCCAAGTGCTGCAATCCGATTTTTGGAGATGATGTATTTGGATTTGTATCTGCAACTGGAGGTATAAGGATACATCGTATTTCGTGTCCGAATGCGAAAAGGCTGTTGGAGAACTATCCATATAGGGTGCAGAGAGTCAAATGGAGGCAAGTCTCAAATACCACCCGTTTCCAGACGGGCCTCAAGGTAATTGTCGTCAACGGAGATATATCTGTCGGTAACAGTATAATTGACAGTATAAACAAGCAGGGAGCCTCATTGAGAGCATTCAGGATAGAGGAGAGGACTTCTGGAAAAGAGGGCGATTTCAATGTGCTTTTGAGTATCTCGGTAAGCAATAACGGACATCTTGACAGGGTCATTTCAGATTTGAAGAAGATACGTGGAGTGAGGACAATTTTAAGAATTTCTGGAGAAAAGTAGTGGAATATGGCAAAAAAGAGGGTCGAAAAGAGTCAGGCAAGCCCTGAAGAATACATATCAATTGAGGGGGCAAGGGTAAACAACCTCAAGAATATATCGCTTAAGATTCCGCGCGACAAACTTGTGGTAATCTCAGGTTTGTCGGGATCCGGAAAATCTTCATTGGCTTTTGAAACCCTTTTTGCAGAGGGTCAGCGCCGTTTTGCAGAGAGTCTTTCATCTTTTGCAAGGCAATTTCTTGGAAGGATGTCCAAACCGGCTGTTGATAAGATTGAGGGAATTCCTCCTGCAATTGCAATTGAACAGAAGGTGAATACCCGCAATCCTCGTTCAACAGTGGGTACAAATACAGAGATATATGATTATTTGAGATTGCTCTATGCAAAGATCGGACGTACATATTCTCCTGTAAGTGGTCTGGAGGTAAAGAGGGAGCAGGTGTCGGATGTGGTCTGCTATATTAAAGGGCTTGATTCAGGTGCAGTATATCTTCTCTCTCCAATTGGATGGGGGGAGAGCGAGGTACGGACAGAGAAGCTTCTTTCATTGAAAGATGCCGGATACAGCAGACTCTATGGCGGTAAGATGGTCAGGATAGATCAGGTTCTTCAGGCCATGGATGAGTACAGCAATGAGGAGCTGTTCCTTTTGGTAGACCGCTTGATGGCCCCGGTATTGGTTGATGATGGCCAGGCGGGCATTTCAGGTGAAGATATTCTGGCAAGGTTGGCAGATTCTGTGCAGACAGCTTTTAAAGAGGGTGAGGGCCATCTGAAGGTGCTATATGTTCCACGAGATGGGGGCGAGGCTGTCGGGAGGGCCTTTTCAAATATTTTTGAGGCTGACGGAATTATTTTTGAAGAGCCTACTGAACTGATGTTCAGTTATAACAATCCGATAGGAGCATGTCCTGTTTGTGGCGGATACGGTAGCATTATAGGAATAGATGAATCTCTGGTTATACCCAATCCTTCGTTGTCAGTATATGAGGGTGCTGTTGCCTGTTGGAGGGGGGAGATTATGGGCAAATATCTTAAAGAGTTGGTAATGAATGCTTCAAAATTCGGATTCCCCATTCATAGGCCGTATGCACAATTGACTAAAGCTGAGAAAGATACGCTATGGAAAGGAAACCGTTATTTTGAAGGTATAAACGGCTTCTTTGATATGGTGGAGAGCCAGAAGTACAAGATCCAATACAAATATATGCTCGCCCGTTACTCAGGAAAAACAACTTGTCGGGAGTGTAATGGAAGCCGTTTGCGCAAGGAGGTCGAGTATGTGAAGATTGCAGGCAAGACCATATCGGAACTTATGGATATGAGCATTAATTCCCTCTATGATTTCTTTACAACGCTTCAGCTCGACAAGTATGAGCAGGAGATAGCGCAGAGGGCTGTCAAGGAGATATGCAGCAGACTCCAGTACATTAAGGATGTGGGTTTGGGATACCTGACATTAAGCAGACGTTCCAACACATTGAGCGGTGGAGAGAGTCAGAGAATAAACCTTGTGAGTTCATTGGGAAGCAGTCTTGTAGGGTCGATGTATATTCTTGACGAACCGAGTATCGGATTGCATCCGCGTGATACGGAGCGTCTGATTTCAGTTATCAGAAGATTGAAGGATCTTGGCAATACTGTGGTCATAGTTGAGCATGATGGTGAGATTATTTCATCTGCCGACCACCTTATTGATATTGGCCCGTATGCAGGTGTGCATGGCGGAGAGGTGGTATATGAAGGATCTGTTAAAGAGGGACTCAATAAGGCTGAAAAACTCCTTGAAAAGGCCGACACTGGCAGACATGGTGAAAATATTCAGAGTACGGGTTCCCTTACTCTCGATTATTTGGGTGGACTTAAAAAGATGCCCTATCTGGGTAAGGAGCGCAAGTGGAGCCACAGCATAATTTTAAAAGGCTGTATGGAACATAACCTGAAGGGCATTGACGCGGAGTTCCCGTTGAATGTGCTCACTGTGGTTACCGGTGTCAGCGGATCCGGCAAGTCTTCTTTGGTAGGAGATACTTTGCAACCTGCACTGAACAGACATTTTAACCAATTTACGGGCAAGACAGGTGCTTTCAAGGAGCTTTGCGGTGATATTGACAGGATAGGTGCAATAGAGTATATAGACCAGAATCCTATAGGCAAATCATCCCGTTCAAATCCGGTGACCTATCTCAAGATATATGATGATATAAGAAAACTCTTCTCCGACCAGCCGTATGCCAAAATGAACGGTTACGGACATTCCCATTTTTCTTTCAATATTGATGGAGGAAGGTGTCCGCAATGTCTCGGCGACGGATTCATAACAATTCCAATGCAGTTTATGGCCGATGTTACAATGGTTTGTGAGGAGTGTGGAGGAAAGAGGTTCAAACCCGATATTCTGGAGGTAAGGTACAAGGAGAAAAATATAAATGATGTACTCAGCATGAGTGTTGAGGAGGCTATATCGTTCTTCGGAATGCAGAAAGAGCCTTTGGCAAAGAGAATTGCCGAGAGACTTAAAGTGCTTGAAGATGTCGGATTGGGGTATATCCAACTCGGTCAGAGCAGCAGTTCGCTCAGTGGTGGAGAGAGCCAGAGAATAAAATTGGCCCAGTTCCTCAGCAAGGATGCCGGAGAGAACATTCTCTTCATATTTGATGAGCCTACCACCGGTCTCCATTTTCATGACATAAGCAAACTGCTCATGGCATTTGACTCCCTTATTGCAAAAGGACATACCATTGTGGTGGTTGAACATAATATAGATGTTATAAAGTCTGCAGACTGGATTATTGATCTGGGTCCCGACGGAGGTGATGAGGGTGGAGAGATAATATTCACCGGTACTCCCCAGCAGTTGGCCAAAGATCCAAGATGGAGCAGATTCCTTTCAGATAATGACTAAGTTTAAACAGATAGAGATGAAAAAGAGATTTTTAGCAGTGATGGCTACCCTATTTGCAGCCATATTATGTGGTCAGACGGCATTTTGTCAGGATTGGCCGAATCTGGAACGTTACAGAGAGGCAAATGAGTCCCTACTTCAGCAACCTGCACCAAAAGACAGAGTTGTATTTATGGGTAACTCAATCACCGACAACTGGTTCAAGTTCCATCCCGAGTTCTTCAACGAGAACAATTTTGTGGGAAGGGGAATAAGCGGACAGACTACACCACAGATGCTTGTACGTTTCAGGCAGGATGTGGTTGCGCTCTCTCCAAAATATGTGGTGATTCTTGCCGGAACAAATGACATAGCGGGCAATACCGGATATTCGTCACTTGAGATGATCATGGATAATCTCAAGAGCATGTGTGACATTGCAAAGGCAAATAAAATCAAACCGATATTATGCTCAGTTTTGCCGGCATACAGATATTCATGGAAAAAGAGTGTAAGGCCAGATGAACTTATCCCACAACTTAATGAACTGATAGAGGCCTATGCAAAGGCGAATAGAATTACATACGTAGATTTCTTCACTCCTCTTGTTGACAACTCTCCTGAGAACAGGAACGGACTGCCAAAAAAATACTCTCCTGATGGTGTCCATCCGAATATGGAGGGTTATGCCATAATGGAGAAGATTATCCTTGATGTGCTAAAATAGGGTAATGTTTCCCAAAACGGTGATGCTGCCAAATCGGGTAGTGTTGCCAAAAACAGCTGGTGAAGTCAATAAGGTAGCACAAGGCGCGTCAGCGGAGCTGCCCTATTCTGAAATTAAGTGGTAAATGAAATGGAAAATCAGACGGATACGGTTGGTCAGTACAGGGTATGATATTGTGCCTGCCGTGTCTGTCTCTTTATATGTGTTGCCGGTAATTCCACTGGTAAAGAAGAGTGCTGTTATTCCCTGTTCCACAAATGGATGGTGGTCAGACAACCTGTAAAATATATCATAAAAGTTCTTGCTGTTGTAGAACGTGTAATCCACATCCATATTGATGCCACCAATCCTGTTGCACAGGTCAAGTTGTGTGGAAGCCCAATTTTCAAGGCTGTCGCGACCAAGAACAAGAAGATAATTCTTGTCTTTATGCGGTGGGGCAAGAGTTGAACCTATCTGGTCAATATTTATCATACACTTTATATTGCTGTTGTGTATACGCAGTCTCCTGACAAAGTGGCGGCTGCCGGCCATGCTCTGCTCCTTGCCGTCAAAGGCTACAAATATAAGGTTTGCTCCAATCTCCTTTCCATCACCTTTCATAGTGTTGAACATTCTCGCAAGTTCAAGCATTGCAGCAATACCCGATGCATTGTCATCAGCTCCAGGGTAAACTTTACCCTTTATCTCTCCCAAGTGGTCATAGTGGGCACCAATGATTATATACTCCTTGCTGCCGTTTGTAGATTTTATCTCTCCTATTACATTATATCCCTTTATATTTTCCGACGGGTGGCCAAGTGAACTCTCTCCATTCCCCCTTCTGCCTGCTGTCACCTCCAGTTCAAACTCCTGGCTGTATAGAATGCCTCTCTTTTCGATGCCGTACTCCTCAAATTTTGTCTCAATGTAGTTACGGGCAATGGCAGAACCTCTTGAACCAGTGGCGCGTCCCATAGTCTCTGGAGCAGTGAGGGCAAGTATATGCCCTTTTTGGATCTTTGGGTCTGCCAGATGGTCATAGGCGCTTGCATTATGGCTCTGTGAGAAAGCATTGCTGCATGAGACAAGCAGAATAAGTGAAAGAATAAGTGCGGTATATTTATTGCTCATTGCCTCTTTGTTGTATCTTTGACGGCAAAATTAACTAAATTTTCAATGAAACATAGAGAGGTGTTTAAAAATATATCAAGGCTTGTTCTTGTAAAGATTCCGCTGGCTTTCGTCGGGGTGACATTCCTGTGGGTTCTCTTGCTTAAGTGGATACCGGTATATTACACTCCGTTGATGGCAATACGCTCTGTAGAGTACAGGAATGATGAGAAGTTCCATACATACAAGAGGTGGCAACCGCTTGAAAAGATCTCTTCAAATATGGTTATGGCTGTAATGGCAGGTGAGGACAACAGGTTTGCTGACCATCACGGTTTTGATTGGGTTGAACTTAAAAAGGCAATCAAGGAGAAAAAGAGCGGTAAAAGGGTGAGAGGAGCCAGCACAATTTCACAGCAGACGGCAAAGAATGTCTTTTTGTGGCCCGGCAAATCTCTCTTCAGAAAGGCACTGGAGGCATATTTCACACTTCTGATAGAACTTGTATGGGGAAAGGAGCGCATTATGGAGGTCTATCTGAACGTCGCGGAGATGGGCAAGGGTATCTATGGTGCGGAGGCTGCTGCTGAGAGAATTTTTCAGACAAGAGCATCAAAACTTACTGTGCACCAGTCGTCGCTGATTGCTGCTTCGCTTCCCAATCCAATAACAAGAAGAGCCGAAAAGCCTACCAAGTACCATAAGAAAAGAGCTGCTGACATCAGGCGTCTGATGAACAATCTGGAGCGACCGGAGTGGTTGATGAGGTAACAAAAGTGGAGTTAAAGAATTATTTTATAATTTTGGGGTCTGATAATGCAGTGCCCGTTTATAGTTGACAATGAAAGTTTGTATTGAGAAAATGGCAGGAAGCCTGTCGGGAATAAAAAGATATATATTGACCCTCTTTATGCTTTTAACGGTATTGGGGGCAAGTGCGCAATATGATATTAACCAGTTCTTTTTCAGGGGACGCCAGTTCCTGATAGACGGTAAGTATGCAAATGCAATAGACAATTTCAATGTTCTTGTGCGTCTTGACAGTACTCTGTATGATGCATATTATTTTAGGGGAATCGCAAAATATAATCTCGGAGACTTCATAGGTGCTGAGAAAGATTTTGACAAATCTCTTAAATTGAATCCAATATACACTCCTGCTTACCACTACAGGGCAATTACATTGAGCAGGACAGGCAAATATGATCTTGCTCTCAAAGATCTTGCGGAGGCAGTCGATTTGCGTCCGAGCTATACAGGTCTCTATTTCAGCCGTGGTGTTACCTATTTCCTTTCACAGCAGTTTGAGAAGGCAATTTCTGATTTCAACCGCTTTATAAAAGCTGAACCCAAAGTGGCAGATGCCTATCTGAACAGAGGCGCATGTTACTTGTATATGAAGGATACAGTGAAGGCACTGGCCGACTACAACAGGGCTGTAAAACTTAATATGTTTGATCCCGAAGGTTATATCAGACGTTCGAGGATACACGCAATGCAGAATAGGAATGACATGGCAATTAGCGACTTGAATGAAGCCCTGGATCTTGACTCCACAAATACGTTTGCATTTTTCAACAGGGCTCTCATACGTTATGATATGGCCGATATAAATGGTGCACTTGAGGATCTGAACAAAGTGCTTGACTATGATCCGGGTAATGCACTCACACTCTATAACAGGGCTCTGATCCGTTCCCAGATTGGTGATTATAACAATGCCATAGATGACTACGACCGTGTGATTGCCGTAAATCCCAACAATGTACTGGCATATTTCAACAGAGCCGGAGTCTTCCTTGAACTTGGCAGGTTCAGGGATGCTATGGATGACTATTCTCAGGCCATAAATCTCTATCCGGATTTTGCAAAGGCCTATTACAACCGTTCCTATGTAAAGAACCAGTTGGGTCAGTTTACCTCCGCGAAGAAAGATTATCAGATAGCAGAGGCAAAGGTGAGGGAGTACAGGGCAAAAACCAGTGACAGTGCAGGTGTTGCTATGTTTGCAGATACTGCAAAAAAATATGACAGGCTACTTGCTCTGGATGCCGATTTTGCAAAGAAGGATTTTGATAATGAACTTTTGCAGCACAGGGATGTGGACATACGTCTGAAACCGCTTTTCAGATTCAATATTGCAGAGAAGGAGAGAGGGTTGATTGCATTGGAGAGACGGTATGATGACAAGACCATGGAGGAGTTTATATCATCAATGGCAATGCCGGTTGAACTTGTCTCAAGCAAGGAAAAGCGGGGTGAACTTACCAATGGATGGGCATCACGTCTGGAGGATGCGGTTCAGGAGCTTGATGGAAGGGCTATGGATCCTGCGGAAAAAGAGAGGGCAACGGGACGTATGATGTTTGCACGGGCCATTGTCGATGGCGAGCAGAACAAGTACAATTCTGCTTTGTCATATTATGACAAGGCTGTTGAAAGGGAGCCTGAGCAGACATTCTATTACATAAACAGAGGAGCATTGCAGGCAGAAATGATTGATTTCATATCATCTATAGAGAGTAATGTGCAGGTGCTTACACTTGACAATGCAGGTGCTACACGTGCCAGAGTGCAGGACAAGTCCTATATGAGTTATGACTATACATCGGCAATACACGACATGAACAAGGCTGCATCGCTGATGCCGTTATTCCCGTTTGTATATTATAATTTGGGAAATCTCTACTGTCTGTCGGGAGATCTGCCGGAGTCAATCAACCAGTATAGCAAGGCTGTTGAACTCTATCCTTCTCTTGCCGAGGCCTACTTCAACAGAGGACTTGTACTTATCTATCTTAAGGACAAGGTAAAAGGCTGTATAGATTTGAGCAAGGCCGGCGAGTTGGGCATTGAGGAGGCCTATCCTACTATAAAGAAATATTGTATGGATGAGGAGTAGCTGAGGCCAATCCAGCTACTATTCAACCTTCAGTGTGGTTGCAGGTGATATTCTGCTTATCATTCTGCATGGTATGAGCATTATCAGCATAACAACTGCAAATGCTGCAATATCTATAGAGATTACAGTAAGCAGATCTATCTTTGCCGGTACATGGTCAACAAAATAGTTTGCCGGATTCAGTGGAATCAGCCTGTATCTGTTTTCGATGTAACAGAACAGCATGGCAATAATGGTTCCCGGTATAAGTCCAGCCAATACAATTGAGGCTGCACGATAGAGAAAAATCCTTATTATATCTCGCTCACGCATACCGATGGCCTTTAGAAGACCTATCTGAGAAATTCTTTCAAAAAGGATAATAAGTAATCCCGAAACCATATTGAAGCCGGCAACTGCAATCATCAGTGCCAGGATTATTACCACATTTATATCAAGAAGATGCAGCCAGTCAAAAAGAATCCAATAGCGCTCCGATAGGGCTTGTGGTATTACAGAGCTATCCTCATCACTGCTGTACCGGTATATTGTCCCATCAATTTTTTCAGAGTATTTCTCTGCCATATTCCGGTACCTCTTCTCCAAAATTATTTCGTATCCCGACAGCTCTCCATTTTTCCACCCATTGAGATGCGATATATGGCGCGAGTCGGCTATTATAAGGGCTTTGTCCAGTTCATCAAGCTGTGCATTATAGATTCCACAAACGGTAAACCGCCGGAGTGTTACATCTTCATCCACAAAATAGGCGAGAACCTTATCTCCACTTTTGTATCCCAAAAGATTGGAGAGCCTCTCAGATATTAGTATATTGTTGGATGGCGGAAGGGTATAGCCAGTAGAGTCTTTTTTTATGGTGTAGTCAGGCAGTGAGCCTTCAACCAGGCAGCTTTCAAAGAATCCGAGATCGTAACTGCTGTCAACGCCCTTGAACAGGACCCCTTGAATCTGGTTGTCTGATTTGAGCAGTCCGGCGCGGTAGCTTACAGGCACAACAGATTTTACCCCTTCAAGAGAGTCAATCTTGCCTATGAAGGAGAGCGGTAGAATAGGGTAGTGGTGGTTTGTAATATCAACTCCTGGGGCCTGTAGCGTAATGTCTCCACTGAAACCTGAAGCCTTCTCCCTTATTTCGTTCCTGAAGCCACCTGCAACCGCTATTGCCACAATTATTATGACAATGCTTAAAGCTACAGAAACAGAGGCAATAATATTGCTTATTCGGCTTAGTTTGCCTTTGGCTGCAGCTTTTTTGCCAATTCTTTGTGCTATCAGGATATTTAGATTCATTTATACGAATTTTTTACTACATTTGCAGAGCCTATCGCGGAAATAGCTCAGTTGGTAGAGCATCAGCTTCCCAAGCTGAGGGTCGCGGGTTCGAACCCCGTTTTCCGCTCGCTCTTAACCACAAAACAACAAAACTAAACTTCAGAAAGTAGCTGCCCTTATAAGGTGGCTATTTTTCTTATCTCTATTTGGTAA
>JAEIGA010002287.1_pt1 | contig 30588 bp, 32 predicted proteins | sample 9270691 | NCBI WGS metagenome assembly JAEIGA01 (sample SAMN17057246, study PRJNA624740) | gut metagenome | biome: biome; isolation source: fecal sample | host: Bos grunniens | place: China: Xizang | collected 2019
AAATTCCCAAAGGTGAAACTCACGCAAACATTAGTTCCATGGCTTTTTCACAGGAGACGTCGAATAAGCTCCTAAATCAAAGTTCGTTAGACCGCGGCGAAATCTCGTCGCGGTTTTTCGTTGGTTAATATTATGACATTTAAATTTTTAGGCACAGGAACATCTGTTGGTGTACCTCAAATCGGTTGTAAATGCGAGGTGTGTACATCAAACGACCCGCGCGATAAAAGGCGTAGGTGCGGTGCTTATGTCAGAACTGATGAAGGAGCCTTTTTAATCGACACGCCGCCGGAAATGCGCGTTGCTGCATTGGAGTACGGCATAGATAAGGTCGATGCGGTCGTTCTTACACATTCGCACATGGATCACGTCGCCGGTTTCGACGATGTCAGGCGGTTCAATACGATCAACGGCGTTATGGGGCCTGACGGGCGGATTGTAGGTGCGCCCATGAATTGTTATGCGATGCCGGAGACGATAGAGCAAATGCATCGCATTTTTCCTTATGTAAAACCTCAAGTTAATGAGCTGGGGCTTTATAGGCCAATGATCAATTTTGTGGAGGACGATACTTTTTCAGTTGCCGGGGTGCAGCTTAAGAGGCTTAAGGTTAGCCATGGTTTTGAATGTTGCGGCTACCTTATCGGAGGTAAAATCGGGTATATTTCAGATTGCAATTTTCTGCCAGAAGAAACGATATCAAGTCTTCAGGGCATTGATGTCATGATTTTGAATTGTCTTCGGCAAAGGCCGCATCCGACGCATTTGAATATGGATAAAGCGCTTGGGTATTTAGAGCGGATAAATCCTTCAAAAGCGTATTTAATACACATGTGCCATGATTTCAGTCATAAGAAGTGGCTTGAGATGCTTCCTGACGGAATAGAGCCAGCTTACGACGGATTGGAGATTAAAATATGAAAAAAATATGCTTTATGGCGATCGCGTTTGTGACGATGTCGCTTTTTGCGTCGGTCAGTGAGATAAAAGTCGATTTCAAACTTGATTTCCGCGACTATGTTCTCGGCGAGCGCATTCGCGGCGTTGTAGATATTGTAAATTCTTCTCCCGAAACCATCGGAGACGGCGCAAGCGGTCTTAACGATCGGTTTTTCATTGAGGTTTTTAATTCGAAAGATCTTACCCGTTTGGATCGAAAGGGGAAAGGCCGTTTTATCGCGCCGTTTTATTTGAGGACCGGCGAAGGTCAGAAATTCGAGGCGTTCCTTGACGACCATTATAACCTCAGCGAAACGCGGCGCTATCTCGCCAAGCCAGTTCTTGTCCGTAAAGGCATAAGATACGAGGGTGAAGTTAGAGCGTTTGACATCGTTGAAGGAGTGAAACTTTCGTCGGCGATGCAAATGTTCTCCAATTCCAAATCATTGCAGAGGAATTTTACGCTGTCCTACTGGTCTCGGCGCGGTTCAGAACATCTATTCCTTTCGGCTGCCGATACCGGGTTGAAAAAGCATATGTTTGAAACGCGTGATCTCGGTCCTCTTTCGCGTTTAGATAAACCGATCATCAGTATCATGCCTAATGGTTCGGTTGTTGTTTTTCATCGCGTGAACAGCGATCAGTTCATCCGTTCCGAGTTTTGGTCATTGCCGAACAACATCGAGTTTCGCTCGCGTAATCTTGTGGCGGATCCGGAAACCGCCGGCACGGCGACTGTCCGCGAGCTTTACCGCAAGGAGGGCGTGAAGCCGAAAGTAAATCCATGGTGGAAGTTCTGGTGATAAATTTGTTATAATATCGCTTCAGGGAGAAAATATGGCGGAAAAAATAAGTTTTGAGGCCCCAAGGGGGATGAGGGATTTTTATCCCGAAGATATGGCGTGGCGCAATAGAGTTTTTGATGCGTTTCGCGCAGCTGGTGAAGCATCCGGCTTTGAGCCGTATGATTCGTGTGTGGTTGAAAGTTATGACCTTCTCGCTCGAAAGGCGGGCGAAGAGGTGGGCGAGCAGATTTACCATTTCTTTGATAAGTCAGAGCGTCACATCGCGTTACGCGCAGAAATGACGCCGACTTTGGCGAGAATGGTCGCCCAGAGGCAGAAAGAACTTCAGTTTCCTCTTAAATGGACGACGATCGCCCAGTGTTTTCGTTACGAGCGCATGACAAAAGGGCGTAAGCGTGAACATTACCAGTGGAATATCGATATCATCGGTGAAGATTCTATTTTGGCGGAAGTTGAAGTTCTTCAGGCCGCTTGCGACGCATTGATTCGCATGGGGCTTTCGTCCGGAGATTTTAAAGTACACGTCTCTTCACGCAAGTTCTTGGGCGAGCTTCTCCAGAAAAGCGGTATTCCGCCAGAAAAACATGCGCAGGTTTTTCTCGCTCTCGACAAGAGAGGAAAGATGCCTGATGCCGAAATCGCGGCGATGCTAAAAGACGGCGGCCTTTCGGAAGATGAGGTCAAGGCTACGTTTGCGATTATGGACACCAAGTCTTACGAAGACTCGCCGGAACTTAAAGAGCTTTTCCGTCTTGCGGAAATAGCGGGTTTTGCCGATTGTCTGGAATTTGATATTTCCGTCATCCGCGGTCTTAGCTACTATACCGGCATAGTATTTGAATGCTTCGATACCGCTGGAGAGTTCCGCGCCATTTTCGGCGGCGGGAGATACGACAATCTTTTGACGACGATCGGCGGCGAGCCTACGAGTGCTGTAGGTCTTGGGTTCGGTGATGTCGTGGTTACAGAGCTCCTTAAGTCGCGCCTTGGCGAAAAAGCAGCTAAGGAGAAAAAGGGTGTCGCGGTAGGTTTTATGTTCCCTGAGCAGCGTGACGCGGCGCTTAAGCTGGCCGCATCTCTTCGTAAGCAGGGTTATTCAGTCAACCTTCAGCTTAAGAATCAAAAGCCGAAGAAGTTCTTTTCGCATGCGGATTCTTCCATGGCCGCAAAAGCCGTGTTCCTTGGGCCTGACGACGTTGAAAAGGGCGTTGCCAGATTGAAGGATATGCAAACGCGCGAGGAAACGGAAATTACTCTTTGATGAAAAAGCCGGTGCGCACCAGTCTTGAGGTTGGATTTTCAGGCGAGCAATTGCCTGCGAATTTCGCTCACTTGCGGGGGATGGCATGGCGCAGAATCCCTTTATGTAAAGATTTTCCGTTTGAAGACGAACAGTTTGATGTGGTGATTCTTCATGGAGATTGCGTCGTGCGAGATATTGTCAAAGAATCTCATCGCGTTCTTAAGCCTGAGGGGAGACTCTTTTTTACGGTCAACGAGAAGACGAAAAAACAGAGCGGTTATACAATGCGCGATTTATATTCCGTCGTGCGGGAAGGGTTCAACATTATAGATGTTGTCCGACCGCCATGGTGGAAGTTCGGCAGAGACGGTTATACCATAACGATTTGCGCGCAGAAAAAAGCGTGGAAGGTATATCGCTCGTTTATCCGCGACGGATCGTTGCCGTTTTCTCCGTTTCAGCCGCGATCTTGAGTTTAAGCGTCAAAGGCAGGTCTGATCTATGAAGATATTGATGATAGGCGATGTAGTGGGTTCTCCCGGACGAAAGATTTTCAAGCGTGAAATTCCTCGTCTTAAAAATCAAGGCGGAATTGACGCCGTTATAGTAAATGCCGAAAATTGCGCGGCGGGTTCGGGTATTACGGCCGCTCTCGCCAAAGAATTTCTTGATGCCGGCGCCGATGCCATAACTCTCGGAGATCACACCTGGGGCCAAAAGGAGTTCGCCGGGCAGATCGGTTCTGTCGAAAGGCTTGTTCGTCCGGCTAATTTTCCCGCTGACTGCCCCGGCCGCGGATGGTGTATTGTAACATTGCCGACATTTCGCTTTGCGGTGGTAAATCTTCAGGGACGGGTGTTCATGAATAGCGTGGACTGCCCCTTCAAGGCCGCCGACAGGGTGCTTGCGGAAATCCCTAAAGATGTGAGCGTGTTTGTCGATTTCCATGCCGAGGCGACGAGTGAAAAAATAACTCTAGGTCATTATCTCGATGGCCGTGTGACGGCGCTGGTGGGCACTCACACGCATGTTCAGACGTCAGATGCGTTTATATTACCCAAGGGAACGGCGTATCTGACCGATCTTGGAATGACAGGACCTTATATCTCTTCGATAGGTCGAGACCTAAAACCTGTGACAAAGAAGTTTCTCACAGGTATGCCTAGCCGTTTTGACGTGGCCGAGGGGCCGTCGGTTCTTGAAGGCGCGGTAATTGAGTTTGATCCGGCCACGCGCAAAGCAAGTTCCATAGAAATTCTGCGCATTCGAGAGACTTGATTATATTTAGGTATGTTGCATCGCGGGATGAATATCCTTGACGGCGTCCCCGTGGAGGTCGTTGTAAAGCGGGTAAGCCGTATCAATCTTCGCGTCGGTATTGATGGAGTCGTAAAAGTCTCCGTGCCGATGTGGCGCTCTACGCTTCATGAGGCGGAAGAATTCCTCTTGTCGAAATGGAAATGGGTTCAAAAGGCCCGTCTTGAATCGGCTGAGCGCAGAAATCGTCTCGGGCCGGAGGCGAGCGAGGAGGATGTCGAAAAATTAAAAATCTTTCTTTCCGAGATCGTAAGAGAAAGGGCGTTTCAGTTCGGTGAGCCTGGCGTAAAGTGGAAGATAAAAAGGATGAAATCGATTTGGGGTAGCTGTCATTGGCGCAAAAGGGAGATTACGTTCAACAGCGAACTTGCTGCTCGGCCGCGTGAATTTGTAGATTATATTGTTGTTCATGAGCTTACTCATTTAAGGGCGCATAATCACGGCGAGCTTTTTTACGCACTTATGGATGAGCGTTTGCCAAATTGGAGAAGATTGCGTCGACATCTTGGCTATTGAGCCATAATTTGGTAAAATATACAGATAATTTTTTTCAAACATTAGGAGAAATCTCGATATGAAGACAAAACTAAAGGATTTGGGCAAGTGCAAGGTTGAGCTCAAGGTTGAAATCGATGCTGATGAGGCTAAGTCGATTGTGAAGGATGTGGAGAAGGTTTTTCTTCGCGAAGCGAAGTTGCCAGGGTTCCGTCCGGGGAAGGCGCCGATCGAGCTTATTCGCAAGGAATTTTCTGAGTTTCTCAGCCAGGAAATGCAAAGAGCAATGTTCCAGAAGAATTATGCCTTAGCGGTTGAAGAAGAGAAGATTGAAGAGGTCGCTCTTGTTAACGTCAAGGACATTTCATGCTCCGCAGAAGGCGGCGCTTTTACAGCTGAGATCGACGTTAAGCCGAAATTTAAACTGCCCACATATAAAGGCCTTAAGGTTTCTTCTAAAGACGTTGCCGTTAAAGACAGCGAAGTGGAAGAAACGCTTAATCGCATGCGCAAGGCTTATGCTAAGACTGTTGATGCTACGGCCGACGATGTAGCCGCTGAAGGTGACTTCGTTCAGATCGATTATTCCGGCACCGTCAAGGGCAAGTCCATTCTTGAGATCAACGCCGAAGCGAAGTTTGTCGCCGAGGGCAAGGGTTACTGGACGCAGATCGAAGAAGGTCGCTTCCTCCCTGAGATTCTTGACGCTCTCAAGGGAATGAAGATCGGCGAGACAAAAGAGGATGTAAAGGCCAAGTTCGACAAGGAAAGTGCTCCTGAAGGGCTTAAGGGCGAGAAGGCTCTTTATAAAATCACGCTTGTCGCTCTTCGTAAGCGCATCCTTGCTACAGATGAAGAACTCGTCGAAAAAACGAAGTCCGAGTCTTTCGAAAAGTATGTTGCAAGCATCCGTGAAAACATGGAGAAGTTTGCGGTTGAACAAGAGGCCCGCCGCCGCGAAGATGAAGCGATTGAACTTCTTCTAAAGAAGGCCGACTTTGATGTCCCTCAGACGCTTGTCGACCGTGAGAAGAACAATACTCTTATGGAGTTCGCCAAGCAGGCGCAGTACTCCGGTCTTGACGCGAAGTATTTCCAGGACAATCGCGACAAGATTATGAAGGAGGCTGAGGAGTCCGCCGTCAAGCGTATTCGCCTTTGGTACATCCTGCAGGCGATTGCTCTTGAAGAGAAGATCGAAGGCTCCGAAGAAGAGCTTGGTAAGAAGGTTGTTGATTTTGTTCTTGCCAACGCTAAGGGTTGAGAAAAATGGCAAAGTCTTATATGATTCCGTATGTTGTCGAGCAGACGGGAAAAGGCGAGAGAACGTATGATATCTACTCCCGCCTTCTGTTGGACCGTATCGTCTTCATCTCCGGCGAGGTGAATGACGATATGGCCAACGCCATTTGCGCGCAGCTTTTGTTCTTGCAGTCGCAGGATCCGCAGAAAGAGATTTCTGTTTACGTTAATTCCCCCGGCGGCAGCGTTACCGCAGGTCTCGCCATATACGACACCATGCAGTTCGTGAAATGTCCCATCGCGACATACTGCTTGGGGCAGGCCGCTTCAATGGGAGCCATTCTTCTTACTGCGGGAACTAAAGGCCGCCGCTTTGCGCTTCCGAACGCTCGTATTATGATACATCAGCCGTGGGGCGGCGCCGAAGGTAAGGCCAGCGATATTGAAATTACCGCGCGCGAAATTCTTCGGCTTAAAGAAAAGCTCAACGAGATTCTTTCTGAACATTCAGGAAAGAAAATGGCTGATGTTGTCAAAGATACCGATAGAGACTACTTCATGAGCGCCCAAGAGGCGAAGAAGTGGGGTCTTATAGACGAAGTTATTGGTTGAGATGAAAAAGAAGAGAAGCGTTTTCAGTTGTTCGTTCTGCGGCCGCGATGAGGAGGAAGTGGCGATACTTCCCGGTATCGACGGTTCCGGTATTTGCGTTGATTGTGTACAGCGGGCTCATGAGCTGATTCAGATGCACGAGAAGGAGGAGGCGAAGAAAGAGTCCAAGCTTAAGCCGCTTCCTCCGACCCCTGCGCCTAAAGAGATCAAGGCGTTTCTTGATCAGCACGTCATTGGGCACGATGAGGTTAAAAAGGTTCTCGCCGTAGCCGTTCACAATCATTATCGCCGTCTTGAAGCCGCAGAATCTCCCAAGACCGGTAAAGACGAGTTTGCGGATGTTGAGATTGAAAAGTCCAACATTCTCCTTCTCGGTCCCACCGGTACAGGAAAGACGCTTCTTGCGAAAACTCTCGCTAAACTTCTCGGTGTTCCTTTTGCGATAGGCGATGCCACGGTTCTGACGCAGGCGGGATATGTCGGAGAAGACGTTGAAAATCTAGTAAGATATCTTCTGCAGAACGCGCAAGGCGATGTGGAGCTCGCAAAGCGCGGCATAATCTACATTGACGAAATAGATAAAATCGCCTCTAAGACCGATAATGTGTCCATCACCCGCGACGTTTCGGGCGAAGGGGTGCAGCAGGCGCTTTTGAAGATCGTTGAAGGTACGATTTGCAGAATTCCGCCTAAAGGCGGGCGCAAACATCCCGATCAGGAATATATTGAAGTCGATACGTCGAATATTCTTTTTATCTGCGGCGGAGCGTTTGTGGGCCTTGATAAGATCGTCGCTTCCCGTAGCGGCAAGAAGCTGATCGGCTTTTCATCGGGCGCGGGTAGCGGGGAAGTCGCGAAGGGCGAACAGGAGCCTAAGATCGGCTCACTTGACGTTCGACCTGAAGATTTGGTCAAATTCGGGCTTATTCCGGAATTTACCGGAAGACTTCCCGTTATAACGGCAATGGGCGAATTAAGCGAAGATGAGCTCGTCAAAGTTTTGACGGAACCGAAAAACTCGCTTGTGAAGCAGTATAAGAAGCTGCTTTCGATGGACGGCGTCGAACTTGAATTTGCAGACGATGCGCTTAGGGAGCTAGCGAAGGCCGCTCTTCGCAGGAAGACGGGCGCGCGCGGGCTTAGAGCCGAAATGGAGCGTCTCATGACGGATGTCATGTATGAAGCTCCGGGGGACACCAAGAAGAAAAAGATTCTTGTGACCGCCTCCATGATTCGCGAAAAACTTGCAGATTAAAAGGCTTTTAGTATGATGATCACTCTTCTTAAGTCAAAGCTTCACCGCATCAAGGTGACCGAGGCCAATTTGGACTACGAGGGTTCGCTCACGCTCGACCCGGATGATATGCAGGCCGTCGGTATTCGTCAGTGGGAGAAGATTCTCTGCGCGAACGTTGAGAACGGCAATCGCTTTGAGACATACGCTATCGCCGGCAAGCGCGGCAGTAAGGTCTGTTGCTTAAACGGCGCGGCCGCCCATAAAGGCAAGGTCGGTGACAGACTCATAGTCATGGCCTTTGGTTCGTATACCGAAGAAGAAGCCTCTTCGTTTAATCCTCTCGTAAAACATTTTTAAAAGAGGGCTGAAATTATGGCAGAAAAAATCGCTGTATATCCTGGAACTTTTGACCCTATGACAAAAGGGCATTTTGATTTGATACAGCGCGGCGCAAAGCTCTATGATAAATTAATCGTTGCTGTCGCCGCTTCCAGTTCCAAAGATGGCGCGATGTTTTCTGCTGAGGAGCGTTTGGAGATGATCGCTGAAGATGTTTTGTCTTCGGGGATTGACAATGTTGAGATAAAGGTTCTTGATACGCTGCTAGTTGATTTCTGCCGCAGAGAGGGCGCCAAAGTCGTTATCCGCGGAGTTAGAGTCTACAGTGATTTTGAATATGAGTTTCAGATGGCTTTGACCAATAGGCGATTAGCCCCCGAGATTGAAACTCTCTTTATGATGCCCAGTGAAAATCTTTCTTATGTCACAGCTTCTACGGTGCGGGAGATTGTCCGCTACGGTGGAGATATAGATTCGTTTGTGACGGACGCTGTAAAGAAGCGTCTGGCCGTAAAATGAAATTCATCATTACTGCAGGCCCGACGCGCGAACACATAGACCCTGTTAGGTTTCTGTCAAATCCTTCTACCGGAAAAATGGGGTTTGCCGTTGCCGCGGAAGCGGCCCGTAGAGGGCATGAAACGGTTCTTGTCGCAGGGCCTGTTAACTTAAGGACGCCTTCGGGAGTGCGACGGATAGATGTTGTGAGCGCAAGAGACATGCTCGCGGCCGTCAAAAACGAAGTCATCGACGGAGCCGTGTTTGTTGGAGTTGCGGCTGTAGCGGATTTCAGGCCTAAAGTATCGTTCGACAAAAAGCAGAAGAAAAGCGTCATGACTGGAGAGCTGAAGCTTGTTCGCAATCCCGATATTTTAAAATCGCTCAAGTCCGTACCTATAACGCGCGTTGGATTTGCCGCTGAAACGAACGATGTTTTAGCCGAGGCGTCCCGCAAGTGCCGTGAAAAAAATCTTAAGTTTATAGTCGCCAACGATGTTTTGGCGAAGGGGTCTGGATTTGGCGTTTCAACGAATCGCGTAACATTTGTTTATCCCGATGGTTCATTGAAGAAGTTCCCTTTGATGTCAAAGCGCCGTGTTGCCGAAAGGATTCTCGATGAAATTGATCGCGCTTAACGGCTGGGCCGCAAGCCCCAATGCGTGGGATCTTTGCGAAAGTCTCAAAGGAGTCAAAATCTTCTCTTATATTGAACAGTTGGACGGTTTGGCACAAAGAGAGGTAAATTCCAGTAAAGAGGTTGTTCTCGTCGGCTGGTCGATGGGCGGCAGCACTGCTCTTCGTCTGGCTGCCGCGTATCCCGAGAAAATCAAAGGCCTCGTATTGATAGCCGCTACAGCGCGCATGATGGAAGAGAAGTCTTCGTCTTGGCGTGGTATGACGCCGCGTCGCCTTGAGGCATTGCGCAAGGGTCTTGAGATGACGAACGGCGAAGGCTTTTTTGGTGTTCCGGAATCAAAACCTAATCCATACATGATCGATACGCCGGAGAATCTTTCTCGGGGGCTTAAATATCTTTATGATACAGACATACGAGAAGATGTTAAAAAGCTCGGCTCAATATTTGTTGAAAGAAAAATCCCCGTAGCGATTTTTCAGGCCGAAAACGACGGGATAGTTCGCTCGTCAAACGCTGACTTTTTTAAAGCGTCTTTTCCCCATGCCAGCCTTACGATGGTAAAGGGTTCTGAGCATGCTCTTGTAATTGACATTCCTCAGTTGATTGACGAGGCTGTATTTTCAATGACAAAAAAGGTTAATAAGGAGTTGGCTGTATGAAAAAGGAATTGGGCTGCCTTAAAACGCATCGGGCCTATCTTGGCCGTCCTGCGAAAAAATATCCCATAGAGCCTTTTCCCTGTTCTGAGCGCAAGGTTTTTCAGCTTCAGGTTAAAGGCCTTGTGAAGCGGCTTAAGTCGATCGGCTGCCGCGATACAGTAATTGGTGTTTCGGGCGGTCTTGATTCGACCTTGGCGGTGCTTGTGACTTTTGCCGCATACGAGAAGTTGGGGTTTGATACAAAAGGTATACATCTTTATACAATGCCCGGTTTTGGTACGTCGAAAAGAACAAAAACTAACGCGGGTATATTGTGCAAAGATCTTAATCTTAAGCTTGAGACGATAGATATCACAAAATCGTGCAAAGTCCATTTTCGCGACATCGGTCACGATGGCAAGACATGTGATGTTACTTACGAAAATGTTCAAGCGCGTATGCGCACCATGATTTTGATGAATAAGGCGAATATGACCGGAGGGATCGTTCTTGGTACGGGCGATTTATCTGAAATCGCTTTGGGCTGGTCTACATATAACGGCGATCACATGTCAATGTTCGCGGTGAATAGCGGCGTGCCGAAAACCGTTGTAGAAAAGGTCTGCCGCTGGTGGGCCGTCGGCAACGCTGAGCGTTTTCCTCTCGCTGCCAAAGCCGTAAATGACATAGCTGATACGCCGGTTTCGCCCGAATTGATAAAAAATCAGGTGACCGAAGATAAGATCGGTCCCTATATCCTTCATGATTTTTTCCTTTGGAATTTTATCATAAACGAAATGGGTTCAAAGGATCTTCTGATTAATGCAAAGAAGTATTTCAAAGGCAGATACGAAGAGGGCGTTATCAAATCCACGCTTGATGTATTCATGCGCAGATTCTTTACCCAGGCGTTCAAACGAAACTGCCAACCTGACGGTATCAAGGTCTTTCCGTTTGAGCTTTCGCTTCGTGGCTGGTGGATACCTTCCGATTTAGGTGTTGTAAAGCTATAAAGTATGCATTTTGACATAATTCGGCGGATTTGATATAATTTTTCGCAAATTTTCAAAATGGGGATTATGTAATGAAAGAAATTACAGGAGACCTTTCGGCGAAGGGAATGAAAATCGCCGTTGTAGTAAGTCGTTTTAATAGCTTTCTTACGGAACAGCTTGTTAAGGGGGCTGAGGATGCTTTTGTGCGCTTAGGCGGTGACACGAAAGATTTGACGCTTGTCAGAGTGCCTGGAGCGTATGAATTGCCTTTAGCGGTAAAGGCTCTTGCTTCTAAAAAAGGCATTGATGCTGTAGTTGCTCTCGGTGCGGTCGTACAGGGTGCGACGGCGCATGCGGATCTTATCAATGAAACCACGGCCCGCGCATTCTCTCAGATTTCGCTCGATACTCTCGTGCCGGTTCTTGACGGAGTTGTGAGTGCGGAAAATCTTGAGCAGGCAGTCGAGCGTTGCGGCACGAAACAGGGCAACAAGGGTTTCTCTGTAATGCAGGCGGCGATTGAAACTGTCAATGTCATGGCGAAGATCCGTAAATAATTTAATTAAGCGAATAAATCGAAAAAGAAAGAAGTAAACAAAATGAAAGAAGTGAAGAAAGTTGCGTTCCTTACAGCTGGTGGTCTTGCGCCATGCTTAAGTTCATCAATCGGGTATCTCATCGACGAGTATACGAAGAAGTCTCCAAACGTCGAAATGATAGGTTACATCAACGGATATATGGGGCTTTTAAAAGGTGACTCCATCCCTGTGACCGATGAAGTCCGCAAGAATGCTCTTATTCTTACAAAACACGGCGGCAGCCCCATCGGCAACAGCCGCGTTAAGCTCACGAATGTTAAAGACTGTGTCAAGCGCGGCCTTGTTAAGGAGGGTGAAGATCCTTTGAAGGTGGCTGCTGACCAGCTCGTTAAAGATGGTGTCGATGTAATTCACACAATCGGCGGAGACGACACAAATACTACAGCCGCTGATTTGGCTGCGTATCTCGCCGAAAACAACTATCCTCTTATCGTCGTCGGTCTTCCCAAAACGATCGATAATGACGTTTATCCGATCAAGCAGTCGCTTGGCGCATGGACGGCCGCTGAAGAGGGCGCTAAGTACTTCATGAATGTCGTCAAGGAGAATTCCGCCAATCCCCGTGCTCTTACGGTTCACGAAGTCATGGGTCGCAACTGCGGCTGGCTTACGTACAAGACGGCGCAGTATTACCGCAAGATGCTCTCCCGCACGAAGTTCCTTCCTCAGTTCAACCTTACGCGCGAGCGCCAGGAAGTTCATGCCGTTTACGTGCCTGAGTCAAAGATCGATTTCAAGAGCGAGGCAGAGCGCCTTCTCAAAATCATGGATAAGTGCGATTCCGTCAACATCTTCGTTTCGGAAGGTGCCGGCGTAAAGGATATTATCGCTGAAATGAAAAAGCGCGGCGAGGAAGTTCCTGTTGACGCTTTCGGTCATCCCAGACTCGACAAGGTCAATGTCGGTCAGTATGTCGCCAAGCGCTTCGGCGAACTTCTCAAGGCTGAAAAGACCCAGGTCTTCAAGTCTGGTTACTTTGCCCGCGCCGCCGCTCCGAACAAGAAAGATCTGCGCCTTATCGAGAAATGCGCCCGCAAGGCTGTCGAATGCGCTCTTAACGGAGTCTCCGGCGTTGTCGGCCCCGATGAGAACGACGCGGCGAAGATTCGCGCGTGCGAATTCCCGCGCATCAAGGGAGGAAAGCCCTTTAATGTCCGCAAGGGTTCGTTCCGTAAGATGCTTGCCGAGATCGGTCAGCCCAATCCGCGTAAAAAACGCACGGTTAAATAAAGTCACCTGATAGGTGAAAATAGAGGTCATAGAACCACACGGGCTTTGCGCAGGCGTCAATTCGGCGATTGCCAAAGCCCTTCAGCTTAAAAATGTGTATTGTCTGCACGAGCTCGTTCATAATGAAATAGTTGTGCGCGAGCTTAAAGATCTCGGATTTAAGTTTGTTGAAAGCGTAAACGAGGTGCCTGTAGGCGAAACGGTCGTTTTTTCTGCGCACGGAGTCTCTCCCGCGATACGGAAAAAAGCTGAAGAAAGAAAATTGAAGATTGTCGATACCACCTGTCCTTTTGTCGACAAGGTGCATCGCGCCGCTGCGAAATTTTCCGCTCAGGGTCTGCCGCTTGTCATAATCGGTCACAAAGGCCATATAGAGGTTGAGGGGATCGCCGCTGAGGCCAAGGAAGCGTACGTCTATCCTGATCTGCCGATCGGAGCAAAGAAGATCGGCGTCGTCAGCCAGACGACGATGAATTCGGATGAAGTCAAGGCGATCGTGAAGAAGTTGGAGCGCAACTATCAGATCGTGAAGATGGCTGAAGTTTGCAAAGCGACAAAATTGCGTCAGGACGCTGTCAGAAAATTCTGTCGCGGCGCAGATCGTAATTCCCGCGCGGTCCTCGTTCTGGGCAGCGAGGGTTCGTCCAACGTCAAGCGCTTATGCGAAGTTGCCGAGGAGGAGGGCGTTAAAGTCTTTAGGGCTGGGTCGGTCGCCGAACTATACGCTATGGATTTCTCGTCTGTCGAAACTCTCGGTCTTACGAGCGGGGCTTCCACGCCCGAGAGATTCTTCGATGAAGCGCTTTCGATATTGAGAAATTGTCCGCGTCATATCGCGATCATTATGGACGGGAATGGGCGTTGGGCGCTCGCGCGCGGCAAGAAGCGCGGCCAAGGCCACATAGAGGGCGCGAAAACGTTAAGCAAGGTTCTTAAGTGGTGCAAAGACAGATCCATCAAGTATCTTACCGTCTACGCGTTTTCGACCGAGAACTGGAAACGCCCGAAAGAGGAGGTCGACGGTCTGATGGGTCTTTTCGTGAAGATGCTTAAATCCAAGACGTTGGACTTCATGAAGAACAAGGTGCGCTTCAGGATGATCGGCCGCAGAGGCGATCTGCCGAGAAATCTTCTATCTGAGATAACCAGGCTGGAGGAGAAGACGAAAGATTTCGACAGGGAGTTTATCGTCGCCATATCGTATGGCGGAAGAGCCGAGATAATAGATGCCGTAAATCGCGTCAAAGGTCCTGTGACGGAAGAGACGTTCAGAAATTATCTTTACGCTCCCGATGTGCCTGATCCTGATCTCGTCATCCGCACAAGCGGCGAGGTTCGCACAAGCAATTTTCTTCTTTGGCAGACAGCGTACAGCGAATTTTATTTTTCTGATGTGCTGTGGCCGGATTTTTCAGAGGCGGAATTGGATCGCGCCATTTCTTCGTATGCGATGCGCAACAGACGAAAAGGCGGCGTGTAATTCTCGGTTTAAAATGTTATAATGTTTGAAACTTGAGGTAAGACGATGGTAACAGACGCAATATTACAACTTCTCATTCAGAACGGCTATATCGACGAGCAGACGGCTTTGGATCTTCAGGATTTGGCGAAATCGGAAGCTAAAGCCATGCGTCAGCTCGTGATTGATCAAGGGATTCTCACGGAGGATGACCTTCTGGCGGCTATGGCCGCGTATCAGGATACAGAAGCGATTGATTTATCTTCAATGACGCTTGAGACGGAAGTGACCGAGGCTATTTCAGCTTCAACGGCGAGAATGTACAATGTTTTCCCCGTGGCGGCCGATGATGCCTCCGTGACGCTTGCGACATTCGATCTCGTTGATCCGAGGATTTCGGATGAAATGCTCTTCACTCTTTCCAAGGAAGTGCGTTTTGTCTTCGCCAGAGAAAAGGACGTCATGGACCGCATCGCGCAGTACTACGGCGATTCCAGCGATTCAGTGGCGGATATGATCAAATCGCTCGGCGAGGGCATGAGCGATGATGAGGATATCGCGGGGGCCAACGCCAATGATATAGCCTCGATGGAGAGCGCGGCAAATTCGTCCGCGATCATCCGTTTTGTCAATCTTGTTCTTTATCAGGGCGTTGTAGATCGTGCGGCGGATATTCACATCGAGCCGTTCGAGAATGATTTCAAGATACGCTACCGTGTGGACGGCGCTCTTTACGAGATGAAAGCGCCGGATGTCAAGATGGCTCCCGCAATCATTTCGCGCATCAAGATTCTCGCGAATCTGAATATTGCAGAGCGTCGCATTCCTCAGGACGGCCGCATAGCTCTTACCGTCGCGGGGCGCGCGGTTGACCTTCGCGTATCGTGTCTGCCTACGGCGCACGGCGAGTCTGTCGTTATGCGTATTCTCGACCAGTCGGCGACATCGCTCGATCTTGAAAACGTCGGTCTGCCGGAAGATGTATACGAGCAGATTACGATGGATATCGAAAAGCCGAACGGAATCTTCATCGTGACAGGTCCTACCGGTTCAGGTAAGACGACGACACTTTATTCGGTATTAAGACGCATCAATCAGATCGATACAAAACTTCTTACCGCCGAGGAACCTGTCGAATATAATGTTGACGGAATTGTTCAAGTTCCCATCGACGCGCATGTCGGCAACACATTCGCGAAAGTTCTTCGCGCGTTCCTGCGACAGGACCCTGATGTTATGATGATCGGAGAAATCCGCGATCTCGAGACGGCCGAAATCGCGGTGCAGGCGGCGCTTACTGGACACTTCGTTTTTTCAACGCTCCATACGAATGATGCGGCCGGCGCCATCATGCGTCTTATGGATATGAATGTCGCGCCTTACCTTCTTTCTTCAACGGTCGAGGCCGTTCTCGGTCAGCGATTGGTAAGAACCTGCTGCCGCGATTGCAGAGAGGCCTATGAGCCGGACGACGAAACGCTTGAGCGTATAGAAATGACGCGCGATCAGATCGGCGGGCGTCCGTTCTATTTCGGAAAAGGCTGCAAGGTCTGCAACGGAACGGGATACAAGGGGCGCAAGGGCGTTTTCGAGTATTTGAGAATGTCCAATCCTCTGCGCGAGCTCGTCAACAACCGCGCGCCGACGCTCGTCATCCGCGAGAAGGCCAGAGAGCTCGGAATGCGCACGATGCGCGAAGACGGCATCCGTTCGATTCTCGACGGATACACTACGGTTGATGAGGTGTTGCGCTACACCTGATGAAATTTCTAATGCGAATTATCTCCGAGGTAAAATTAAATGAAGACAAAACCTCTTTTTATAGTGCTGTCAGCTCCAAGCGGTTGCGGAAAGTCGACCCTTATTGATATGCTCCTTCAGGAGTATTCCGATATTGTGTATTCGATATCATGTACGACGCGCGAGCCCAGAGGCGAGGAAGAAGACGGGCTCGATTATCATTTTCTTACAAAAGAGAGGTTTGAAGAACTTCTAAAGGAAAATGCCTTTATCGAACATGCTCTTGTCCACGGCAATTATTACGGCACTCTCAAGTCTCCGATCAGCGAGGTGCTCGCTGAGGGGAACTCGATGATACTTGATATTGACGTCCAGGGAGCGGCGAAGGTAAGAGACTATGTGCGCTCGTTGCCGAACACCGACGCGATGAAAATCGGGTATGTCGATATCTTTATAAATCCGCCGTCGCTTGAAGAGCTCCGCGATCGTCTTGTGGGGCGCGGTACGGATTCTCCGCAGACGATTGAAAAGCGCCTTATGAATGCAGAGGGCGAGATGGCGCGCGCGGGAGAGTATATGTATCGGGTGACGAACGACGATCTTTCGATGTGCTACAAGCGCCTTTGCGATCTGATAGACGCTCTCAGCGGAAGAATGTGATATAAAAAGCGTTGCGCGGAAATGGATTCGTCGATAGCGATAGTTGGTATGAGTTGTCGCTTTGCAGGCGTAAGTTCGCCCGCGTCTTTTTGGGATTCCATAATTTCACTTCGCTCGCATCTGACCGCTCCCGGGCCCGAGGCGGAATTGCCGGCCGGAGAGAAAAGCGTTTTCCCGAGACCCTACCCCGCCAGAATCGGCCAATTGGGCGATCTGTATTCGTGTGTGCAGGCGATGCAGAATTTTCCGCGACAGATAAACGCCGGCGAAAATCAGGATCTTTATTTCGCGACGCAGCTGGCGTTTGACGCGCTCGCCGATGCTTCAATGAAGCCGCATTCGCGCGAGGCGGTCAACGGTTCGGTGAGAATCGGCTACGCGCCCCCATTTAACGCATCTACCATAAACTGGCTTCAGCACACATCGTTTCTTGATCAGACGATGGATATTTTAAGGCGCTTTATGCCCAGCGCCACAGCCGCCAATATGGAGGCGGTAAGAGCGAAACTGGTCGAGTCTCTGCCGGCTCCAAATGCGGCTTCGTTTCTGCTCGGCGCCGGTTACAGATTCGCTTCGTGGATAGCCAGAGAATGCAATTTCAACGGGCCTGCGACGATTATGGATGCAGGAATGCTCACTGGAGCGACGGCTCTTATGGATGCGAAGAGCGATCTTGACGAAGGTCGTGTCGATATTGCTCTTGCCGGAGCCATCACACCTCCTGTCTCGCGCTCTTATTTGGAAGGCCTTTCAGGAGAGGTTCCTTTTTCGCAGAATAATGTTTATCATCCGTTTTCGGAAGACGCTTCTGGCACGCTGCCCGGCGAGGGGGGCGCTTTTTTTGTTCTTAAGCGCCGTTCGGACGCTCTTAGAGACAGAGACCATATTTATGCTCTTATCCGCTCGATTGCCGTAGGGCACAATCCGCCGGATGATCCTTCGTCGATTCTCTCTCGCGCCACCGAGAAGGCCGGAGTTCCCGTCAATACGATAGGTCTTATCGAAGCTGACGGAAATGGCGTCAAAGAATCTGAGGCTCGCGAGATAAAAGCCATACAAAGTCTTTGGGGCGAGCATCATCCCGGTGGGCCACTTGTGGGGGTAGGTTCCGTTAAAGGTAATATCGGCCATACGTTAAGAGCTTCTATGGCCGCTGGAGTAGCGAAAGCGGCGCTCGCGCTGAGCCATCGCGTTCTGCCGCCGCAAATATCTCCTACGAAGCCCAATTATTCGATTTCGAATTTAACGTCAAGTGCCTATCTTCTTACGGAGGCGAGGCCGTGGATCTCCGGAGATAGTTCATCTCCGCGCCGTGCAGCGGTAATGGGAGCGAATTTCGATGCGATCGATCCCGTTGGTCCATCATCCACCGAGGGTAGAAGCGCCGTAGTCGTGCTTGAAGAAGAACCGGAGGATCGCCAGTGACAGAGCTAATCGTCATACGTGCGGAAAATGACGAGCTTCTTCTGAAAAAAATTCAGGAGCTGAGCGTTTTTCTTGCCCGCGTGAGTGAGGTTAAGCTTTCAGATGTCGCGTATACCCTTTCTCTCGATACGGGGGCATGTGCGCTTGCGATAATCGCGGATGATATAGCCGATCTCAGAGGAAGGCTCTCTTCAGCTTATTCCCGCATAAATTCAGGAGCTTCTCGGCTTAAGGATAAAAGCGGCACGTACTGGTTCCGCAACCGCCTATTGGGCGAGAACAGCGGAAAGCTTGCCTTTGTCTTTTCCGGAGCCACAGGGTTTTATCCTGATATGCTAAGAGACCTGGCAATAGTCTATCCTCAATGCCGCAGCGCCTTCGATGAACTGGAAGAGGCACTTTCGCGTGAAGGAGGGGAGTTCACTCCATCTTCGTTCATCTTCCCGCCAGCGCCGTATTATAGGCATGATGCAGACGTTTTCAGTTCAGGAGCTTATGCTCAAGCGCTTGTTTCTACTTATGCCGGGTGCGTGGCGTTATCAAGACTTATGTCTAGTCTTGATGTCAACCCCGAAGGTGTGGTCGGTTTTGCAGGCGGTGATCTCGCGGCGATGATGCGCTCGGGCGCAGCCGGCGCAGAACCTTCTCGCCCCGAGCGTGTGCGTGTCATCAAAGAGATATACAAGATCGTCGACAAGGCGGTCAATCACGTCGGATTGCCTGAGGTGGCGATGCTCACCGTTCTTTTGCGCCGCAGCGACGAAATTGATGAAATCGTGAAGACCTTTCCGCCAGAGAAGGTTATGCTTGTCGTTGATTTTTCGCCGAGACAAAAAACTTATGCTGTGGCCGTCGATTTTGAGGAGACGGCTCTAGCGGCCTTTGCCTCATCAGGCATAAGAGTTATGAAGCTCCAGCTCGATAGGCCTTTTAACACAAAGATGTGCGAGAAGGTTCTTGTGCCTGCGATTAAAAAATTTACCTGTACATGGGTTAAGCACCATCCTGCATGTGATTTATACTCGTGCGCCAACGCGCAGCTTTTGCCGCGCAGTGTGCGGGCCGCGCGCGCGGACATGGCGGAGTGCTGGGCGAAGCCTGTTCTGTTTGAGGGTACGATCAGAAAAATGTATGAGCACGGGTACCGCGTTTTTCTGGAGGTGGGTCCGCGTGGGCTTATGACGAGCGCGGTGGAAGATACTCTTAAAAATGAAGAGCACGCGGCGATAGCATTAAACTCCATACATCGCCGCGGGGTCGTGCAGGTTCATCACGCTATAGCACAGCTTATCGCATTGGGAGCGAAGGTCGATATATCCAAGTTCTACGAAAGGCGAAAAGTTCGGCTTCTTGATTTCTCTTCGACGATTTCGCTTGAGGAGCGTAAGGACGCCGAGATGCGCCTTTCTCGTTCGTTCCCAAGGCTTACGCTGCTGTCAGATGAGGCGATGCCGCGCGCGATTTCTCCTCTTGCCGAAGCTAAAGGACGGGGGGCTAAAGCGGCCGCCAGAGCTGCGGCAATCGCGGAACAGAAACGGCGTCAGAGACAGTTTGATTTCGGAGCGATGAATCCTCTCGTTTCCGATGCGGAAATGATTGACTCAAGTCCGGGTGTGTCGGTGGAACTCGTAAAGGATTTCAAATTAAGCGAGCTTCCCTTCATCGCCGATTATGCTCTTGGAACGAGTCAGCTCAGCTATTCGGACCCCAATCTTAAAGGGCTTATCATGCTCGCCATTCCTGTCGGAGCCGAGATAATGGCCGAGGCTGCGCAGCTTGTCGTTCCCAATCGGATATTTACGGCGATTGAAGATATGGTCTGCCGCCGTACGGTTACGTTCAAGCGCGGGGCGTTGAAGCTTTTTATAAAGGCTGAGCGAGTCGCCGCTGGCAAGGAGGGGGAGGTCGCCGTAAAAGTTCAGTTGCGCGATGACTCTCCTAATTCCGCCTATACCTGGCCTGTGATGGAGGCGACCGTTGTTTTTGCGCAGAAGCCGCGAGGCTCTCTTCCCGCGACAACGGAAAGGCTCGTGAAACCGCGTATGGTTCACTGGTCCGGCAGAGATATTTATCCCCAGCGCCTTTGCTGCGGAAAAAGACTCAGAGGTGTGCAGTTTGTTGAGTCGTGGAGCGAATCTGGAATGGATTACGAGGTTGCCGTGCCACAGCTCGGCGGGAATGTCGCCTTTACCCGTTTTCCGATATGGGTTATAAACCCGCTTTTACTTGAAATAGTCGTCAGTGGTTTTCAGCTTTGGAGAAGCCATGAAAAGTTTTCGGGCGCGTTTTCGTTTCCCTTCAGAATGAGGCGTCTTGATTTCGGCGGGTACATTCCCGATGAAGGCGCGAAGCTTAAATGCTATCTGCGTCTAACGGGCGTCACGCCCAAAAGCCACGTCTCGGATATCGATGTCACGGATGGCAACGGCAATGAACTTATGTCCATAAAAGGATGGGAAGAACTCACCGAGCGCGTGCCTGTTGAATATCGCGAACTTATACTTCAGCCGGTAATGAGTTTTCTCACAGAAGAGGTCGACCGAGAGTTTCTCGGCTCGCCCGCGACAGATGTGGCCTCTGCGTTCATAACCGATATTCCATATAAAATTTTCGAACGCAATGAAGAGCTTTGGCTGAAGACTCTCTCGCATGTTATTCTTTCTGCTCAGGAAAGGCGCGAGTTCTCGGCCATGACGGGCTCTGCTGCCAGACGCACGGAGTGGCTTTTCGGGCGAGTGGCCGCGAAAGAGGCGGTTCGCAGGTTTATGAAGAAATTTCATCAGGCGAGGTGGAGCGATGCCGATATTCAGATATGGCCTGATGATTCAGGTAAGCCTCATGCGCTCGGAGCGTGGGGGGATGGGCTGACGACGAAGCTCGATGTGGCCATCGCCCATACGGCCCAGTTCGTCATCGCGATAGCGGCCGCCAACGCTCGCGTCGGAGTTGATGTTGAAAGCGTCAACAGAGATCTTTCGCAGGAGTTTTCGCTTGGTGTCTTCACTCCCGACGAGCTGGAGCTTGCCGCAGGAGCCGTAAACCCCGCCCAGACGCTTATAAGATTCTGGTGCGCGAAAGAAGCCGTGTCAAAAGCGCTCGGCACCGGTATTAGGTATTCTCCGAAAGAAATGGTGATAAGAGATTATCAGTCGTCTTCCGGTGTTATATCGGTGCGTCTTGAAGGCGCATGGGTTGAAGCTTTCAAACATTTCAGGGGACGTGACATTTTAGTTACTGTCGGTATGATGCGCGAACATGCGTTGGCGTTCTGTTTCCTGCCCGCATCGCTTTTTGATGTCGATTGAAAAGCATGATATACTTTTAGTGATGAAAATAGAGTCGGATGTGTTGAAACGTTTGGGGCCCGTGCCGTTCTGGCGAGGGACAGGCAAGTGTCTTGATGAACTCGAAAAAATCTACCGCAAGGCCTCGACTTTTGCGCGTGAGCGCCTTGAGCCGGAAATGATGAGCCCCAATAAAGACAGAAAATGACAGTATCTGATATAAGTTATGATTGAAAAAAAATATCTTTCCGCAAATTCTTATTTACATGATATCTGGCGCCTTGCGGCAAAAGTCAGATCAGGCGGTTTTAGACCGGATGTCCTGATCGCGCTCTGGAGAGGCGGTGCGCCGGTCGGTGTAGCGGTTCACGAGTTTCTGAAAGCTTCCGGCTGGGATGTGCGTCACGCGGTAATCAAGTGCGCCAGTTACACGGGTATCAATGAAAATGACAGCGACGTCGTCTTTGAATATTCCCACGAGCTTCTCTCTTCGATAAAAGCGGATGAAAAGGTTCTTGTCGTCGATGATGTTTTTGATACAGGAAAAACTGCTCTTGCCATCAAATCTCTCTTGGAGAGCCGTTCGCTTGAGATGAGGATAGCGAGCGTTTATTACAAGCCTTTGAAGAATAAAACGAATATCTCTCCCGATTATTTCGCCAGGGAATTTTCAGATGAATGGATAGTGTTTCCGCATGAAATATGCGAATTATCCTCCGAAGAGATCGCCATAAAAGACCCTGTGCTGTTTGAACTTCTTTCTGCCTGCAAGCAAGGTTAGGCTCTGTCGAACTTTCTGTTCAGCTCACGTGTCGAGGTAAATATCATAACGGGCTTGCCTCTCGGGCAGACATACGGCATGCGGCAGGAGCAAAGCTCTTCAACAAGTTTCACGGCGCCTTCTTCCGTCATTTTCATGTTCGAGCCGGCAAAAGACCTCGCTATCGATTTCGCGATAAGTTCTTCGCGCCATTTCTCCGAGGATCGGCGGTGAGCTCCTTCGGCCAAATCGTGGGCGATTGTCGCAAGGACACTTGAGATGTTCAATTCGCCGATCAGCTGAGGTATCGCTTCTATTTTAAAAGTATCCCTTCCGAATTCATCAAGCTGAAATCCCATGGAAACGATTTCCTTTAGAGAGGCTTTGATGCGGGCGAAATCGCTGGGGCTTAACTGTACGGTTTCCGGTATGAGCAGTGGCTGGCTCGTGGTTTGAGAGTTCCCTGTCGACATAAGCTGTTCAAAGGCGATTCTCTCTCTCGCCGCTTGGGGATTGATTGTGACTACTCCGGCATCGGTTTCGATCAGCATGTAGCCGGAAGCCGTTTGCGCGAGAAACTTAAACCATGTCCAGGGTTTTGATGCGGAAGAATCAGGCTCGATTGCAAACTCCAATGGAACAGGCGCGCTGTGAGTTTCTTCATCTTCGATATCGGGCAGTTTTAGCGTTGGCGCTGTGTCGGCGGTATAGACCTTTTTCTCCGTCTTGAGCGACGTTTCTGCGGCTATGCTGGGTGACTCGAAAGGAGCGGAATATTCTCGCTTGCGCACTTCGCTTTCCTGAACTTCAATTTTCGGAGAGAGCGCATTTTCGATAGCTTCTATGATCGCGTTTTTAACGGCATTATTGTCGGTAAAACGCACTTCGCGCTTGGTTGGATGGACGTTAACATCCACCATAGAAGGGGGGAGCGTTATGAAGATGACCGCCGCCGGGCGGCATTCGCCCTGTCTGTTGGGATAAGCTTCTTTGAGGGCATAGGCGATTGCCGGTGCGCTGGCGGGTCGGCCGTTGATGAAGATGTATTGATCGGCTCTGGTGGAGAAAGAGCGGTTGGGGCGCTCAATTAAACCTGTGACGCTGACTTTGCCTTGTGATGTGTTTTTGATAGGCAGCATATTTTCGGTGAATTCTCGTCCGAAAAGATCGTTCGCTCTCTCTAACGTGGAAGTCGCCGCTGTGAGGCGATAAAGCTCGCGTCCGTCTGCCGTCAGAGAAAAGGAAATCTCCGGGTGAGAGAGGGCTGTAACGGTAAAGATCGTTTTAATGTGGCCCTCTTCCGTCATTTTGGAGCGCATGAACTTTTTTCGCACGGGTACATTGCAGAAAAGGTCTCTTACCTCAACTATCGTCCCCGGCGGACAGCCGGCGGATGTTACGTTGTTGACGGAGCCTGCTGTAACGGATATTTCAACGCCTTCATCGCTGTCATGACGTCTTGTTGTGATGGAAAAACGCGATACGGAGGCTATTGACGGAATCGCTTCGCCGCGAAAGCCGAGAGTGTCGATGTTTTCAATGTCGTCAACATCGAGAATTTTGGATGTGGCCTGACGTTCAAGTGAAAGGAGCGCATCTTCTTTTGTCATCCCGCAACCGTCGTCTTGCACCATCACGAGTTTCGCTCCACCGGAGGCGATTACGATGCGAATTGATTTCGCGCCCGCGTCAATGGCGTTTTCGACAAGTTCTTTAACTACCGAGGCAGGGCGTTCAACCACTTCTCCGGCCGCAATTTTGTTTGCGACAATAAGAGGCAGAACCCTTACGTGTCCGTCGCGTTTAGAAATCAAGGTTTACGTTCCTTCTGATGAATGTTGGAATGTCGAGATCTTCTCCCTGCCAGATTGTTTGTTCGGCGTTGTTGAATCTTCCGCGCCCGACAGGGCCGATTCCGAGAGGACTTTTCGCTTTTTTGGGTTTTCTTGAACTCATTACTCCGCTTGGCATCGCTTCACTGTTCAACGAGGCCTCGAAGAGCATGACGACGACAGAGAGTCTTCCGCAGAATGTAGCCTCGTCGTTTACCGTCGCCAGGTCAAAAGTGAGTCTTTCGCCGAAGGCGCTTCTTATGCCGTCGGCGATACGGCCGATTTCGCTCAGTCTCAAATCTTCTCCGGCAAGAACCCCGCAGAGGATGGAATTCACCGGAGCCGAGGCTGTGGCGAGCATTTCGCTTCTGATAAGACGGTCGATCGCCTCGGATGTGCGATCGGGCCCCTGAACGGTGACTGCCGCAAATCTGCCGCGTCCCGCTGCGGCTATGAGATGACGCAGGCGTTCCGTGTCGATTCTAATATAGCCTGGCTTTTCGACAAGACGCCAGAAAAGCGTAATGCCCGTGGCCATTGTGTCAATGGCGCGGCGCATCGCCGTTTCCATGTTGTCTTCGTCTCCCACCAGCTTGTCGAGCGGAGTGAAGAAAGTGGCGTTGGCGGCTTCTTCAATCATCGACATGACACCGCGTGCGTTTCTCTGACGCTCTTCGCCCTCGAAGGCGAAAGGTGTTGTCGCGAAAACGATGGAAGGTATTCCTCGCGAGGCAAGGTGTTTGGCCGTTTCAAGTGTCGCACCTCCGCCGGTGCCGCCGCCGAGAGCTGTTACGATAACCGCAAGCCGCACACCTTCAAGGTGTTCATCGATGATTTCTATCGAGTCTTCTGCTGCCAGTCTTGCCGCCACGATGTCTCCGCCTGTTCCTCGGCCGGAGAGCCTGTCGCCGCCAAGAAGCGTAAAAGGACCTCCGTCGGCGCCTGTTGTCGCATCGGTGTCGACCATGGCATATCTGAGATTTTCCCCGAAAGCGCGGCTTACGCCACGCGCCATTGCGCAGCCAGAAGTGCCGATTCCGAGAAGAAGCATGGGCGAATCGCTGTTCATTTGAAGAACCTCCCGAAGATTCCGTCGAGGAAAGATTTTTCCTCATAGTTGCGGTGGGCGTACAGAAGAGCGCCTGCGATAGCGGCGAACGATTCCGCGTTCGCTTCGTTTTCAAAGCCGTCCACGTGAATGGGCCTGCCGAGGCGCACGTCAGTTCCAAGTTCGTGGCGAATGAGCTGATCTATGTTGTTGAGTCTTGACCCGGCGCCGGTTATGACGACTCCTGAGTGAAGCCTGTGGAAGAGGTCGTCTCTTTCAAGCGTCTCGCGGATAATGGTGAAGAGCTCTTTGAGTCTCGCGTTTACCACGGTATCTAAGGCTCTTCGCGAGATGGTTCTCGTTTCAAGTAGAGGGTTTGAGCCGGGTACTTTGATTCTCGCGCCTTCACCAGAGATATCGCTGAGTATTGCCGAGCCTTCGCGTATTTTAAGTTCTTCAGCCTGGGCGTTGGTTGTCGAGAAGGCGTGAGCGATATCATTCGTTACGTGGTCGCCGCCGACGCCTATAACATCGGCTGAGACCACATAGCCGTCGCAGTATACGGCATATCCGGTAGAGCCGCCTCCTATATCCAGCACCAATACGCCGTTTTTCTTTTCATGCTCTTCGAGTACGGCTTCAGCGGCACATGTTGTTGCGAAAAGAGGCTCGCGTATCTCAAGGTGGGCGGCGTCGGCCGCGGTGCGGGCGTCAGAAATTCTGTTGCGGTCGGCGTGTATGTGAAGAGTGTTTAATTTAAGAAGTCTTCCCGACATGCCTTTGGGCTGGGAAATTCCACCGAGATTGTCCAAGACATAATCCTGGTCAATTATGTCCAAAAGTTCGCGATCTCTCGGCAGCACTATCTGCTGGCGCGAAGATCTGATTACTTCGTTGATTTCCGCAGCCCCGACTTTGAAACCTTCGACCTGCGCGCTGCCGAAGGAGGGGTCTGTTTTAATGTGCTGGCCGCTGACTAAGAGAAATGCGTTACCGACGGTGATTTTAGACCCGGTCTCTTCCTGCTTTTTTTGGATTTCGTGCAGTACCGCGCGAATTGACTGCGAAGCCTGATTGATGTCGAGAATCTGACTTTTTCTCACTCCCGTCGATGGGATTTCCGCATGACAGGTGACTTTAAGTCTTCCGCCAGTTTCAGCTTCGCCAATGGCTAATACCGTGCGGGTAGTGCCTATTTCAAGTGCGGCGTAGATATTGTTCATAGTTTTTCCTGCGTGTTGGCTGTGACGCGTTCTGGGGTTTCAATATAAGTTGCGTTCCAAATGATTCCGCTGTCCGGAGCTACGCGGGTACGCATGGCGTTTACGAGGTATTTAAGCTGTTTCGTCAGGTTCTCCCGCGATTTGCGCGTGTTTTCATCCATATCCCGCCAGGCTATTTTAAGACGGGAGTAATTACCGAGCGTGGCTACGAGAAAATCTGGTTTTGAACTGTCGACTTCAAGTATGCCCAGCTCTTGGAAGTCAGGCTCTTTGCACGCCTCAATAAGCATAAGAGCCGACAGCGCCTTGCCTTTAAGATTCGCGCCGGGAGGGGTGCCCGGATCGTACGCCTCGCGTATGACTGGCAGCATATCCGTTCCGTTCTGGAAGATGAAGACAACGCCGTCGGAATCGACTACTCTGCCATAACGGGATTTCTTTGATTTAGTCAGCACCCTTGCCGATGGCGTGCGTTCTTCAAATGAAATGGCCACCTTGTCGGGTAGAGTGCGGCTAACCGATATCGATTTTATGTTCGGAATTTTCTCCAGAATGTCGCTGCGTTTTTTCCTGAAATTGATCAGCGCGAGATTCGCGCCTTTCTTTAATCCGAATTCTTCCGCTATGACGTCGGCCTTTACCATTCTGCCCGAGGTGATTGAGACCTGCGTTTCAAAATCGTTGATCACGCACTGCTCAAGCCATAAGTCTCGCAATTTCCCGTAGCAAACGATACTGGCGACAATGATAACGACGACAACGACCATTGCGGCTATAAACAATATGCCAGTCTTTTTGTCTTTTTCTATTCTGTTTTTTTTCATTTGGATTAATCCGTAGCTGCGCAGGAGAGAATCTTATCGCACACCTCAGCAAATGTAAGGCCCGTTTTCATGCCAGCTTTCGGCACGAGCGAATGCGATGTAAGACCTGGAGATGTGTTAAGCTCAAGCACATAGATTCTGCCTAAAGGAGAGACTCTCAAGTCTACGCGTGTAACACCTCGGCATTCTAAAGCGTTGTACGCATCAACAGCTGTCTGTTTGAGTTTTTTCGAAAGTTCGTCGTCTTCAAGAAAAGGGTAGCGCGTTTCATTGGAGACGTATTTTTCATCAAAGCCATACCATCCGTTCTGGGCGACGATCTCTACGACAGGCCAAGGTTCGCCGTCGACGACGGCCACCGTGAATTCTCTGCCGGGGATGAATTCTTCTACAAGTGCCACTTTTTCACTGACGCCTAAAGAAGCGTTCTCCATTGCGGCAAAAGCGTTTTCGAGAGCTTTCGGCCAATCGGCGAGGTCAGAAACTTTCGATATTCCGAACGACGAGCCGTCTGATGGCGGCTTGACTACCAAAGGTACAGGCAAGGGCGGTTTTTCGTCGCCGGCTGAACTTAAGCCCCAAGGCGGAGTCGGAACATTTTTAAGTTCGAGAACCATTTTCGTCTTTATCTTGTCCATCGCGATGCGTGATGTCTGCGCGCCTGGACCAGTATAAGGGATTTTCTTTGCGTTCAGAGCATTTTGCACACCGCCGTTTTCGCCCCATCCGCCGTGAAGTGCGATGTAAACGGCATCGACATCTTCAGGGAGCGCGTCAAGGTTGTTCTCTTTTATGTCGATGGGAATGACATCGTATTTGCCAAGCGACGAGAGCGCTTCAGTGACATTTTTTCCGGAATCAAGCGAGACATTGCGTTCGTTCGACGTTCCGCCCATCAGTACTGCAATTTTTTTCATCATTTTCATTTGCATAATTATATCATATTCATTCTTGAAATTGTGGTTTTACGTATTGATAAAATCTTTGAATATGCGGCATATTATGTCAGTAATGAAGGAGACTGAAATTTTATGAAATCTAATATTCAGTAAGTATGTTGTAGAGACAACAAAAATAGAATTTTTTACTTTTGTTGTAATTTCAACAAAACTCGATATTTGATGATTGTATAGCCGTTGAAAAAGATGTATCATTCCGCCGTCCAACCGGAGATGGTCTTCGGGGAGACAAAAGAAAGTGAGGTCATAGTATGCAATTCCATAAGTGCTCTATTTGCGGCAAGATTGTCGCGATGGTTAAGGACGGATTCGGCGATGTCGTATGTTGCGATGTGCCGATGGAAAAACTTGAGCCCAATACAAGCGATGGCGCAGGCGAAAAACATGTGCCGGTAGCTGAAGTGAAAGGGGATGTTGTTGCGGTTAAAGTCGGGTCGGTTGAGCACCCGATGATTAAGGAGCATCACATCGAATGGATAGCGGTAGAAACTTCTTCGGGCAATCAGCGCAAAGTGCTTGATCCGCTCGGCAAGCCTGAGGCGATCTTCGCGCTGCTGCCAGGCGAGAAGGTCAAGGCCGTTTATGAATATTGTAATATGCACGGGCTTTGGAAGTTAGATATCAAATAGAAAGCGGTGTCCTATGAGATGTGTGAGATATTTCATTGTGCCGCGTTTGGCGTCTGCGATGCTGGTATTGTCAATGGCGTTTTTTACGGGTTGTCGCTCAACGCGGCAATCCGTAGATTTAACGCCGCTTAACAATGTTGATTTGCCGCGTTATCTGGGTTGCTGGTATGAGATCGCACGCTTTGATCATTGGTTTGAGCGTGGTATGACTCATACAAAAGCGTCTTACACGATGCGCGAAGACGGGGATATTCAGGTTGTTAATACTGGCCTAAAGGATGGCAAGATTAAAACGTCTACAGGCAGAGCTAAACACACTGATCAACAAGGGCTTTTAAGAGTTTCTTTCTTTTGGCCGTTTTACGGAGATTATCGAATACTTTGGGTGGATGAAAATTATCAGTACGCGTTAGTCGGCGGAGATAGTTCAGAGTATTTGTGGATATTATCCCGAACGACCGCAGTTAATCCGATGGTGAAGAGTTTAATTTTAACTGAAGCAAAGCGCCGTGGTTATGATGCCAATAAACTTATTTGGGTTGAGCAGTAGTGGGGGGCTGTTGAAATCCAAATGCAGTGAAAAGCAGTGCGGTATCGGTATGAACGCCAATGTAGGCGGCGTGTCTGCAGGAGCCGGCATGAGCACGAGCTGCGTGCATGCAGAAGCAAAATTAGGTAAGTAGCACTTAATTGCCTAGTCAGCATATAAAACCAAGCCTTGCGCTTTATAGCGCAGGGCTTGTGTGCTTTAAGAAGATGGAGATGATGAGAAAATATTGCAAGGCACATAAATAATGCTTTTAAGGATGGTGAAGTTGATAGAAAAGTGGCCTATGCAAAATTTGCATATACCACTCGTCATGGCGCGATGGTGGATAAAACCCAAACTAAAGAAGTAGGCCTTTACAACCTTGATGTCATAATTTCTGTTGGTTATCGTGTAAAGTCACAGCGAGGTGTGGAATTTAGGCGTTGGGCGACCTCGGTTTTGAAAGAGTATCTCATTAAGGGCTACGCTATTAACCAAAATCGTCTTCGTCAGCTTGACCAGACTGTCGAAATCATGAAGCGCGTCTCTAATAGTCTTGATACTGAGTAGATTCTAAAAGACGGCTCTAAAAGAATCGCAGATCATACTCTTGTCGCACTTACGGTGATGATCGCCTGTTCCAAACCTGAAGAAAAAGAGCTCATGGTGAATCTCGTAATGACGTTTTTGAAGTGAGGAGGGGTTAAAAATAGACCGCTTGTTCAAAATCTGAACGGTGAAAGGAGAGGTAAGGCGCTTTTAGGGCCTGATTTTGTCTTGGCACGGATTTTGCTAAAAGGCTTGTGCAAGAAAGGAACCACAGGAAGAAAAATGGATTCAATAAAGCAAATGGGCATGGTTGAGCACATACGGAAGCGGCTGGGGATGTATTGGCCGACGCATGATGGCATCCCGGACGCGAGCGTGTGGATTTTCTTTCTCGACCAGATGCAAAGAAAAGGATAAGAAGATGGCAAATCAGAAAGATGAAGCAATTGCCCTCGACCTTCACAACCGCGTGACGGGCGAGGAGCTGGAGAAGTTGCTGAAGATGCAACTGACGGCGTTGGCGGCGAATCCTGAAAAGGCGAGCGCGCTGCCGCCGCTTATGGTGTGGGGCGCGCCGGGCCTCGGGAAGTCGAGCATCCTGCGCGAAGTGGCGCGGGAACTCGGCATCGGGTTCATCGACGTGCGCCTCGCGCAACGCGAGCCTGTTGACATTCGTGGGCTTCCCGTGCCGGGACCGGACGGCGTGAAGTGGCTCGTCGCAAGCGAGTGGCCGCGCGATCCCGATTCGCGGGGTATCATCCTCTTTGACGAAATCACGGCGGCGGATCGTTCGCTGCAGGTGGCTGCATACGAGTTTATCCTCGACCGTCGGCTTGG
>JAEIGA010002288.1_pt1 | contig 30583 bp, 31 predicted proteins | sample 9270691 | NCBI WGS metagenome assembly JAEIGA01 (sample SAMN17057246, study PRJNA624740) | gut metagenome | biome: biome; isolation source: fecal sample | host: Bos grunniens | place: China: Xizang | collected 2019
CGGGAGATGCAATTGCATACTTGCTTGAATTTAGATTAGAAGATATGCAAGAAAACCCTAATATTAGGGTTGGTTCTTATGTACAGATTATGAATGAAATGGATGAGCCTGAATGGTGGTTAATCGTTCATTATGACGATAGATTACAGTTCAGACAATTTTCAATTTTGAAATGCACATGGACATATAAATGGGTTTCAAGAATTGGTGGTAAACGCAGGATATATGAATGTCTTGGTGCTCCTCGTAAGCAAAATTCGTACAACAGTGGCGTAAAAACCTTGCGCTCCTATCTAGCAATAGGTAGGTAATAAAGAGGGTAAAAACGGTAAAACCTAAGTTGAATAATATGGCAATACCGTGCTAAGTTTATAGATTGCGAAAGGCTATAAAACAGTGTAACGCATAGTAGGTGAATAAATATAATCCTGCCACGAGTATCCTCTACCCTATTGGGGTAAAAATGTATGCTGAACTTATAGGAAACTATAAGAACTATAGGATAAAAAGCCTGTAGGATAACAAAATTGTTGGTTAGATTACTGTGTAGTCCACTACAGCTGGTAACTCTGTAGTGAATCTCTTCTAATTGCTGGAAAGCCCTTAGAGCTTTGTAAACCACAACATAGTTGGCAACTTCAAGTGTGACGGTTTAAAAATTACAAAGATTGGGTGATCAGCAGCTAAGTTTCCAGGACTTGACAAAACAAAATTAATGTGTTATAATCAGTATGGAAAAAAGTTCAACGACCAGTCATAAGACGTAGGGCTAAGTGGCCCGAAATGGAGAGCTCTCGCAAGAGGTGAAGATATGGTCTACTCTCATATGAAAGTATGAGAAATGTTATTTATATTATTTAGTTAAAAGCATTGGGACAGCGGAGTAGCTACCGTTTTAGTTGCCCTTAACAACTAATTACCAATGTTTTTATATATTTATGACTTTAAGGGAGGACATAATTATGGAAGGTATTTATAAGGTTGAATGTATTGAGAGAAAAAATTACAAAAAATATATTTTTACAGAAGAACAAAAAGATTTTGTCGTTAGATTATATGATGAACTTGGGTCTTCTGTGGATGTTGGAAAATTATTTAATGTTGGGCATAAGGTGATTACTAAGATTTTAGAAGAAAAAGGTGTCAAAAGAACTGCTGCAAAGAAAAGACAATACAAAATTAACGAGCATTATTTTGATGAAATTGATACACCAAATAAGGCATATATTTTAGGATTTTTGTATGCAGATGGCAGCAATGGTATGTCAAAGGGCACGATCACGATGTCTTTAGAAGAAAGAGATAGAAACATCCTTGAACAAATCAGAGAAGAGATTGGTAGTGAACGTCCGCTGGAATTTCTTGATTATAGCAATAAGCACGATTTTGGATATACATATAAAAATCAATATCGTCTTCTTTTATTTAGTATGCATATGTGTAAAGCATTACAAGCACATGGTATGATTCCTAATAAGAGTTTAGTTTTAGAATTTCCAATATTAGATAAAAAGTTAATTCCTCATTTTGTTCGAGGATATTTTGATGGAGATGGATGCATTTGCCAAGGAAAAAGAGAAACTAATTTTTTAGCAACTATCACAAGCACTAATAATTTTTGTATTAAGTTAAAAGAAATTGTAGAGAGCGAAGTTGGCATTAATTGTCATATCTATGACGCATCAAATCATAATGGAATTACAAAAGTATTTACTACTTCTGGTAGATTGCAGGTAAAATCATTTCTTGATTGGATATACAAAGATGCAGATATGTTTTTAGAAAGAAAATATAATAAATACATTCAATATTTTTATAATAATAAAGAAAATATAGATAACACTTTGGCTGTGTAACGAGCAGTTGAAGTAATAAATTGTACACAACGCAAACCGTCGAGAATCAGGGGGTCATGTGGCTTCCGACGAACGACGACACTAAAACAATTCAATACGATACGAAATTCTTGAAATCTTCCCCCGGTAGGTATCCTGCTCTTAAGTGGACAGTCACTAAGATTGAGGATTCCGCTACCGAGGGAATTTCTATGTTTACTATGGCGCAAACTCAGTTTGACCCAGCTAGAGATAATGTAGAATTGGGAATTGCTGATTATTGGGAAAGCGCAGTAGAACCAGAACTTCCAGAACTCGAAGAGACTCCAACTGTTTCTGACCTAGAAATCGCCTACTCTGGTAAACCCGCAGTTCGTGCAGGTGGTGGATTTAAAAAATTCACACTAAAAGCACGAATTGATGGAGAGCTTGTTGATGTTACAGATGATGTTGAGTGGAATGTTAATTTCGGTGGTAATGAGGACAAACTTGAATGTTCAATTCAAGACAACATTTGCAAAATTAAGTGTTTGAACGATTATTCGTTAATTGGGCAGACATTTACTATTACTGCGGAAAGCGTGCATAGTTCTAAATCAATTATAGTGGAGGTGACAAGCCTCTAATGAAAAGAGAGATTCAAAAGGTAAATGATGATATTATTGAAATGAAACGACTAATAAAACAAAAGTTAATTGCGGATGTAGATATTCTTGAGGCATTACATAATCCTGTTATTGACCTAGATAGCCCAGATGAATTCTTGGACAACAACATCTATGGATTTATCAGAATTCCACAAACCCAAGATACCGTGCGCAATTTCATTTGCTTTACAGTTGATGATATCGAGGATCATAGATTCAATTCTCACATGAAGGTGCAACAAATTCAGTTTAACTGTATTTGCCATTTGGAAGATATGAAAACAGAATATGGTATCGATCGTCATGATTTACTTGGGTATCTTGTGAGGGATATATTCAATTGGTCCAACGATTTTGGTTTACAATTCAAGCTCGTTTATAACAAAGAAAGCACAATAGATTCAGATTATTATTGCAGAACGCTTAAGTTTGAGCGCGAAACAACTAATAACTTAAATAACGCCACAAGGAGTAATCAGTATGATGGATCTCGAAGTATCTGATCTTGAGCTGTATTTTGGCGATGATTATGTTGTCAATGACAAGATCGTCATTCATCAGCCCACGATAGGTGAGCTGATTAAATGCGAAAGAGATTATTTTAGTGCTGTGTACACCTTGTGTGCAATTAGTAGCGATATGAAGAGTCAGTTGTGGGACATAGGTCTTGACTGGAATATAGTAGAAGACTGGCAACTCTTTTGCATGCTTGCTCCGACATTATCTAAAGACAGGACATCAATCTTATTTGGAGACTTGGATTTTTCAGTAATGAAAGTATATCAACATCCACGTATTGATGATGAAATTGTTCTGGCGGACAAACAGTCTGGCATCCTTATAGACAAAATGATATATACAAAAATTGTTAGTTATCTTCGCAAACTACATGGTCTTACTCCTAAGGTTGAAAAAACTAAAAGTAAAACTGTTAAAAAGTGGTTGATTGAAGAAGATAGAAATAAAATTAAAGACTCTCAAAATAAACCTTTCAAGTCGTATTTGTTGCCGTTAATATCCTCTGTAAAAGTAAAACAAGGATATACGAGAGATTATGTGAGAAATATGGGCTTGAGGGAGCTATTTGATGATGTTGCAAGATTGCAAATCATCAACAATGCGGATCATCTATTGCAAGGTGTATATGCTGGTACAATAGATATGAAGAAAATTGATAAACAAGAACTTAACTGGATGAAAGTGTTATAAGTTCTTATTATATTAAAAAATGAATTTTATTGGAGGTAAATAACATGACTAACTTAAACCTATCTAATTTTATTGTTGACAGAGTTATCTCTGGCGTCGGCTATCGTAGTGATGATTCCGTCTTATTCAAGATGGATCAGTGTCAGAACACTTCTATTACCTGTGGTTCTGAGTCTACCGATATTGTTGACAACGTCGGCAGTCCAATTATGACCCTATACAGAAGTAAGGCTTGCGAAATCTCTGGTGAGAACGCAATTCTAGACTTCAACCTAACTGCTGTGCAGATGGGTACCGAGAAGACTGTTGCCGGTGATCAGAAGATCACTGTTCCTGCTCAGGAAGTTTTCGAAGCTAAGGGTGGCACTTACACCCTAAAGAACCAGCCCCTAGAAGCTCCTGCTTTCCTATACGCTCTAAATGAAGACAGTTCCTTAGGTGCAAAGTATGCTCTAGAGACTTCTGGCTTTGCTGTTAACGGTAAGGAAATCACTCTACCAGAAGACGTTGAAGACGGCACCATGATGTTCGTTTCTTATGAGTATGAGACCTCTGCTGGTGTTGAAATTGTAAACTCTGCCAAGAACTTCCCCAAGAGCTGCAAGCTAGTTCTAAGAGTTCTAGGTTACAATCCTTGCAACAAGGACAACAAGCTAGGTGCATACATCATTTTCCCATCTTTCGAAATGTCTCCTGACTTCGACCTATCTCTCAACGTTGGCGAAGCTCAGTCTTGGAGCGGCAAGGCTTCTCAGGACTATTGTTCTAAGGACAAGGCTCTAATGAGAATCGTTGTTGTCGATGAAGATGATGGCACTTTCTAATTTGGAATTAAGCTAAATAAAAATAACAAATTACAAAATGGGTCGGGACAAATAGTCTCGGCCCCATTTTGTAGAAATATTTAAACCAAAAGGAGGTAATTCCCATGGTTAAGAATCGTAAGTGTCTATCTTGCGCAACTAGTTATCAATACTGTCCTGATTGTTCTCGTGTAGATAAGCTGGCTCCGGCATGGAAGTCTCAGTTTTGTAGTGAAGATTGTATGACACTATGGTCAACTTTAACTAAATTTGGCATGTCCTATCTAACTAAATCGGAAGCAAAAGAGATTATCTCCGCATTGAACCTAAAGCCAATTGACGCATATGTTGCATGCGTGCAACGTGATTATGCTAAGGTTATGGAACCGGAGAGAAAATCTCGTAAGGTTAAGAAATTCGAACCTGTCGTTGAGGTCGAAACGGTTTGTGAAGAAGCCGTTGTTGATCCAGAGGTAATTATTGAGCCAATTGTGGCCGAAGTGGAAGAATCCATAATACATGAAGTAGTTAAACAAGAAAATGAATAAGGAGCTATACTTCATGTACAACGAAGATTAGCTCCTTATTTTTTTTACGGTACAAAAGGAGAAATGAATATGAATACTTACTCTCGTCTTCTCAACCGTTACTATGATTCTGAAAAAGTTGTATATCTGGTCAACATGCTTCAAGTTGCCAGATACATGAAAAACGGTGCAGAAGAATATTTAGTTGACATTCTTTGTGATAAGGCAAAAAAGGAAGACACACTCGTTTTTGTTTTTGAAAAATCCCCTCTCATCAAGGATCTTTATCGCAAGTGGAATGCACACGAATTAAACTAAAAATTAAGGTGGTGAAAAAATGCCACAAAATATATTTAAAATCTATGACGGTCGTACAAATTTCTGGCAATGGGACACAAAGCAGAAGTTAATTGTGTTGAACGAATCTATAAAGGAAGTTCATTTTTCAAACAGAAACATGACTCATTCTATTAAAAAAAACGTTTATGTTGATAAAGATGGTTTAAGAGTTTGTAACGTACCAAGCGACCTTTTAAAAATTCCAAGAAACTTGGTGGCATATGCTTATGAAAACGGCGCAACTGTTAAGTCTGTAAAATTTGCCGTTGTAAAGCGTCCAATGCCAAGCGACTATATTTCTGATCAAAACGAAGAAATCGAGGATAAGTTTACTCAAATCGATATCATGCTTGAGTCTCTTAGCGAAAATAAAGCCGACGACATTCATTATGATGAAGATGGTAAATATATACAACTTCTTGCGAATGGCGAACCAATTGGTAGCCGCGTTGAAGTATCTAATGTTGCAGATAGTTGTATTGAAGATTGCAAAATTAATGAAGAAGGGCATTTAATTGTTACTCTTACTGATGGTAGGATTATTGATGCTGGATATGTTGGTACAACTGGTGGAGTTACATTTATTCCTCATATATCCGAGGATAATATCCTCACTTGGACGAATGATGGCGGTCTGGAGAACCCCGAACCAGTCGATCTTAATCCTCACGATGAGTGGTCTGATATTGATGGTTCTGGTGAGACTCAATATGTCTGGAGTCCAATGTAATACTATTTTGGTATAACTGCTAAGATAGCATTTATATATTTATTTTTATGAAAGGAGAAAGCAAATGAGTCAAAATGTTTTATTTAAGATAGGCACAAGAGCGCAGTTTGATGCGGTTGTTGCCAAGAACCAGAACACTTTGTACTGGCTGACGGATACACAAGAGTTATACAAGGGTGACATTCTATTTGGTAAGGGCGCTTTGGCTTCTGATACTGCTGCTGGTCTGTTGTCTGCTGAAGATTACAAGAAGCTACAAGAACTAATTGTCTCTGGTGGTACTGTTGACCTAACCCCCGTTGACGGTTCTATTGTTATCGAAGACAAGAAGATTGGCGTTAGTTTATCTGATGTCAAAGGCAACATTCTGTCTATTAAGAGTGACGGTTTGTTTGCAACAGTAGATACTCAACCTATTGATAACCGTTTGACCGCAGTCGAGGGTCGTCTAGATCCAGTTGAGAAAGACATTGCAAACCTCAAGCAATCTGTCGTTGGTGCTATTCGCTATGTGGGTTCTGTTCCAACATATGCAGATCTACCAACTGATGCCAAGCAGGGTGACCTATATGAGGTATCTTCCGATGGTTCTGAGTGGTGTTTTAACGGCAACGAGTGGTTCGAGTATGGCACTAGCCATTTCGTTCCAGTAGCAGGTGCTGGTATTTTCGTCAATGGTTCCGAAATTGGTGTTAAAATTGCCGCAGAAAGTCATGGATTAACCATTGTTGATGGTTCTATGGCTATGCTACTAGCTACTGCCAAACAAGACGGTGCTATGTCTAAAGAAGACAAGGCAAAACTTGATGCAATTCCTGAAGTTTATGTTGCTAAAAAGTTTGAAATTACCGATGCTCCTGCTGGCACCCTAGTTAACTATGGTGAAAAGGAAATTCGTATTATGTGCCCTGACGGTGCAGAATACAACTTACAAAATGTAGGTGCTGGTGGTGACTCCAATACTTATTATGTGACCTTCAAGACCTATGCTCCTAGTGATGATGCAGTTGGGTATATTGAGCACTTAGGTGGTCAGTCCGATGCGGAAATTCTAAAGGACATTAAGACTGATGCTTATGGTCGCAGATATCAACCCACTTGGCTCGGAGTTGCGAAGTATGATGAGACTACTGGCACTTGGAACTACTATGGTAAAAATTCTTCTGCTGATAAATTTATCGGTTGGGATTATCAAATCGATTGGTATGATGCAAACAATGTAATGATTGCATCTGACAGCATTCGAATCAATCTATCTAATGAGGATTGTTATCACACAATCGTCCCGTCTTATATGGCTGATTATGTTGAATCTTCCGAGATTGAAGCATTAAAGGCTACTATTGCAGAGTTAGAACAGGTATATAGTTGGTCAGATATGTAATTAAATTGATTTAAAAGGAGTAAATAAAATGTCTTGTATTTATGTAACTTATGATATTAATATGCGCAGACATTTAAATGAAAATGGACATAGATATATTCTATGTGGATTAAATCCAAATAACAAAGATATTTTTTGGGTTTTTGAACGCACGAAAGAATTAAACAAGTTGGTTAAACAATGGTTTAATAATAACAAATGATGTAATTTTGAAAAGGTGGTACATGTGAAAAATATTGTCGTTGAGACTAAGAGTGGGTGGATTGATTTACGGAATCTTGTGATTAATAATAAGTCGCAAATAGATTGGGGTAAATCTATTGGTAAAACTATTGATTTTAAATACCACAATGTGGTATCCACTCTAACAATTACTGGGCGAGCAGAGAATGTTCAATATGTATATATTGATATTCCAAAATATGTAGAACATTATAGAATTCATGTATGTCAACTTAAACTTGGGCAATTTGGTGGGGCACTAAATATTATAACTGCAAAATTTAGATATAATACGGGAGATGTTGTTAATGGTTTATTAATAACTGGAAGACGAAACGTGTCGAATCATAAATATTATGATTACTGTTGCACAAAAGATGGGTTCGAAGGATCTATACGAGAAGATCACTTAATGAAAAATCATGGGTGTCCAGTTTGTGTAGGGAAACAAGTTTTGAAAGGTTATAATGATATTGCGACGACGAGACCGGATATGGCAATTTTGTTTTTAGATATTGATGACACGTATAAATATATGGCGCATTCTAGTAAATGGTCATATTTTAAGTGCCCTTTATGTGGAAATATTATTTATGCCAATATCAACCAGGTATCTTATCATGGTTTATCTTGCAAGAAATGCGGAGATGGCATCTCGTATCCAAATAAGTTTATATATAATTTAATAGAGCAAGTGTCTAATCTGCATAGGTTGAACGGTGATGCCTTGACGTTTTTAACAGAAAAGAAATTTGATTGGTCAATGAATTTTGAACATACCAATAAAAATTTATCTGGCAATAAAATTTATGATATGTATATATATGAATGTAATATTATTATAGAAAATCATGGTGACTATCATTATAGGAAAAGTGCCTTTAATATGAAAGACGCTCGAACTTTTGAAGAGGTTCAAGAAAATGATAGGATTAAGCGCAATTTAGCCTTATCAAATGGCATTGAAGAGGATCATTATATTGTCTTAGATTGTTATAAATCAGAAATGTTATATATTAAAAATTCTGTTATGTCTAGTAATTTACCAATGTTATTGAATTTTACGGAAGGAGATATCGACTGGAATGAGTGCAATAGATTTGCCACATATAGTCGTGTCTATGAAGCATGTGAATATTGGAACAATGGAACTAAAGATTATAAACATATTGCCTTGAACATGCGTATGCACAAAAATACAATTCAAAGATACATAAAAAAAGGAAAAGAACTTGGTATTGTGGTTGTATAACAATACAAAATTAATATTATTTTATAGGAGGAAATAAATTATGGCCGAAAATATGATTAAATTTCTAAGAGGTAATGTTGCTTCTCTACCTCAAACCGCTACTGCTGGTGCTGTATACTTCACTAAAGATGAGGGTCTATATCTTGGTCTAGAAGATGGTTCTTACCATCGTTATGGTGATTTTATCACTGTTGCTAATGTTGCTTCTCTACCTACCACCGGTGCTCATGAGACTTGTATGTATTACTGTGAGTCCGAGAATGTTCTAGCTAAGTGGGACGGCTCTGAGTGGGTTCAGATTAACAAGCAGAAGACTTTGGAGCAGCTAGGTGGCGTTGCTAAGTCTGTTTATGATGCTAAGATGGCCGCCCTAGAGAAGGCAGATACCGATAACGCTACTGCAATTGATACTCTTGATAAGTATGTTGGCACTTTCACTCACGCCACTGCGAAGACTGTTGTCGAATACATCAACGCTAAGACCGATGGTATTGCTACTTCTGGCAACCTAGAAGCTCTTGGTGCTCGTGTGACCACTGCTGAGGGTGACATCGACAAGCTAGAAGCTTCTCTAGCTGAGGGCGGTGCTACTGCTAATGCTATCGCTGCTGCTCAGAAGGCTGGCGACGACGCTCAGGTTACCGCTGATTCTAAGACCACTATGGCCGAAGTTGAGGCTAAGGGTTATCAGACAGCTACTCAGGTTCAGGCTATTGCTGACGGCAAGGATGCCGCTATCGAGGCTGCTCAGGATAGAGCCGATGCCGCTTACGCTCTAGCTGACGGCAAGGCAACTATGACTCAGGTCAACGAGGCTATTGCTGGTGCTGGTCATGCTGTTAAGTCTGAAGTTGAGCAGGCTATTGCCGATCTTGAGACTGCTTATAAGAAGGCTGACGGCGATCTAAAGATTGAACTAGAGGGCAAAATCAATGTTAAGGCAGATCAGACTACTGTTGACGGTATCGATGGTCGTGTTGCCACTATCGAGGCAGATTATCTAAAGGCTGCTGATAAGTATAATGATGCTAAGGTTAAAGAAGATATTGCTGCAAACCTAGCTGCTATTGGTGAGCTACAGGGTGAAGTAGATACTCTAAACGGTAATGCTGAAACTGCTGGTTCTGTTGATTACAAGATTGCTCAGGCTGTTGCTGCCATCATGGAGAATCCCGATGAAACCATGAACTCCATTAATGAGTTGGTTACTTGGATTGATGGTCATGCCGAGGATGCTCTGGAACTAAGCAATCAGGTTACTACCAATAAGAACGACATTGCTACCCTTAACGGTTTAGTTGGCACTACTGGTGTTGCCGCTCAGATTGAGGCCGCTATTACTGCTGCTCTAAAGGTTGAGGGTAAGGACAAGTATGCTCTAGTTACTGAACTAGCTGCTGCTATTGAGCGTATTGTTGCTCTAGAGGAAATCGATCATGAGCATTCTAATAAGGGTGTTCTAGACGGCATTACTGCCGAAAAGGTTGCTGCTTGGGATTCCGCTGAGGCCAACGCAGAGGCTCATGCTGACGGTCTAAATGTCGCTATGGATGCCAGAGTCAAGGTTGTTGAGGGCAAGGCCCACGAGCACTCTAACAAGGCTCTACTAGACACTTACACTCAGACTGAGGCAGACCTAGCTGACGCTGTTGCTAAGAAACATGCGCATACTAATGCTACTGAACTAGCTAAGATTGCCGATGGTGATGTTGCTAAGTGGAATGCTGCTCAGGCAAATGCTGAAGCTTATGCTGATGGCTTAGCTAGCAACTATGATGCTAAGGGTTCCGCTTCTCAGGCTCTAGTTGACGCTAAGGCTTATGCCGATGGTCTAGCAGGTAACTATGATGCTGTAGGTTCTGCTGCTGCTGCAGAGACTGCCGCTAAGAGTTATGCTGACGGTCTAGCTTCTAATTATGATACTGCTGGTGCTGCTTCTACTGCTGAAACCAACGCAAAGGATTATACCGATTCTGCTTTAACTTGGGGATCTTTTTAATCAAAATACACTAATTTTTAACTTATTTAACTAACTGAAGTACGGGGTGGGAAACCACCCCTACTTCCACTAACTTCGAAAACAATGGCCCACTAAGGGCAGTCAGAGACGCTTAGGCTCGCCGTATGGTGGGCTTTTAATAATATAAAAAATAAGGAAAGGATGATATAAATTGAGTCTTTTCAAGGTATCGAGAGGATCAGAAGCTAATCTACCCTCTCAAAAAACAGATGGATGGGCGTATTTTTGTACTGATACAGGGTCTTTCTTTATAGATCACTTAGATTCATCAGACACGCTCGTTAGAAGCAAAATTAGTGCAAATTTTGCAGATAAGCTTCGTTATATTCAAGATGGAGAAACTGTCGAGCTGAACCCTGATGATATTGCAACACATATTGAGAACAAAGACAATCCTCACGGTGTTACGGTAGCACAGATTGGCGCTGCTACTGCCGATCATAAGCACGATGCATCAACAGATATTACAAGTGGCATTCTTCCGGTATCTCGTGGTGGTACTGGCAATAATTTTGGTTATGTAAGAATTGGTCAAAAGTCTGGCACAAATATTGGTGACTGTGCAACGGCAGAGGGTTCTGAGACTACGGCATCAGGTAATTATGCTCATGCAGAAGGCTTGGTATCGACCGCTTTTGGTAGTGCTTCACACGCTGAGGGTAAGTCTGCGAACTCATTTTTTGATAAAGTTCTAAACCCTGCTGACGCTACTATTAAAGATATCATTGATGCCTCATCCGGAAATGGAAATAATTTCTCTGTTGCATATGGTGAAGCTTCCCATGTGGAGGGATATAATACTAAGGCATTAAATACCGACGCACACGCCGAGGGCTGTGATACTCTTGCTTCTGGTTACGCGTCCCACTCAGAGGGCGGTTGGACAAAAGCGGAGGGATATACTTCACACTCAGAGGGTTATTATACGGTAGCTGATGGTAACCATGCTCATGCAGAGGGATATGGAAGTGTTGCTTCTGGTACAGACTCACACGCCGAGGGCAACTCAACAGTCGCAGAAGGTGATTGTTCTCACGCAGAAGGACAGGGAACGTGGGCCATCGGACAATCATCTCACACAGAAGGTTTAGATACAACTGCAAATGGAGAACATTCACATGCAGAGGGTGAAACCTCAACTGCTTATGGACTGGCCTCCCATGCAGAGGGTCGTTCTTCTCAGTCGTTTATTAATGTAATACCAGACCCAGAAAACGCTACAATAGAGGACATTATAAATGCAGTCACAGCGGATGTTAATTTTTCTGTGGCATACGGAGATGCCTCCCATGTTGAGGGTTATAATACAAAGGCTCTAAGTAATAATTCTCACGCAGAGGGATGTGGAAGTATTGCAGCAGGGAGCGCATCTCATGCTGAAGGATTTTATACGGATGCACTAGGGGATCATTCGCACGCAGAGGGGCTCGGCTCGGTTGCCAGAGGACAAGATTCTCATGCTGAGGGAAACAATTCAGTTGCTGAGGGATCCTATTCTCATGCAGAGGGATGTGTCACAACGGCCAATGGACCTTCTTCACATGCGGAAGGTACGAGCACGACCGCAAACGGAGCCAACTCACACTCTGAGGGCTTGGGTACAATCGCTACTGGAGCAGCACAACATGTCCAAGGTTTGTACAATATTGAAGATACAAATGAGAAATTTCTTCATATAGTGGGAAACGGAACTGAAAGTGCTCGTTCAAATGCACACACATTAGATCGGAATGGTAATGCATGGTTTGCTGGCAATATCTATTCTTCAAATTCTACACCAATGGTTAAGCTTCAAAACACCAATAGTGGTAATTCTGGCTATCTGCTAATGGGAACTAGTTCATTGGTTGATGTTGGTGTGCAATTTTCTGGCACAGAAGACACTAGATTGAGAGTAGGAAGATACAACAATGGAGCACCTTGTCTTACCATATATCATAAAGCAGATAGCACAGGCCAATATTATAATGTGTACAATGAGTACAACAACCCAAACATGGCCTCAACTGCGAGTGTTACAACTGCCGAGTATAACACTATGGCCGCAAACAACGAACTAAAAGAAACTACGCTATATATGTTAACGGATGACACCGAGGAAGAAGATTTACAGGCGACCGTTAATGAAATGAACAACATTGACTACGAAGCAAATTTGGCATTCGATGTTAATGAAATTGTGTAAAAGGAGCGATAAAATATGAAGCTTATGTTGGGCAATACACCCGTTAAAAAGATGATGATTCACAACGATACTCAAGATGCAACAATGGTTGCCAGTGATTTGCAGGCTGGTGTAACTTGCTACGCAAAAGGACAGAAGGTTACCGGAACTGGCAAGAGTTTTGAGTTTGCCAATTATGGGCAACTAAAAACTAATACTTCTAGATATGTTCCATCTAATATTAACATAATTGAATTGGCTTCTACAGAATATCCAATTAAATTAAGCTTAATTTTATCAGACTTAAAAACATTGGACTTTTCTACAAGTCAAAAAATTGCAACAGTATCTATTGATGGTGTTGAATATGATTTAACAGTTAGTATTAATTCACACATATTAAAAGTAAGTTGTGATAAAACATTTTATTTACAAGTTTTTTATGGAAAGGATAATTATGTATGAGTGTTAATTTACAATATAATTATGCGCAAATTGACCTTGAAACATTTCAGTGTATTGGAGCTTTTACATCTTCTTATGAGATTCCTTTGCCTGATTATATTTTAATTCCAGTGCACGATGGCAACTATGCAGACAAGTATTATAATATGAATGGCGACCAGATGTGGTATTGGGACGCTGAATTTACTCAGCTCTGGGAAGAGTGTCCTAGTCACAACGCATAATAATTTATAACTTTACAGAGGGGCTAACCACCCCTCTACAATAAAATTAAAGGAGGATATAGTCAAGATGACAATTCTCGAAACTTTTATAAAACTCAGAGATGATCTTAAGCTCTGGGTTACTAATAATTTAAACACGAAAGCAAGTATATCTTATGTTGATGATGCCGTTTCACAGAAATCTCAAGTACAAATTATTACTTGGGAGGCTGATGACTAATGGCTTTATATTTAGGTAGCGAAAAAGTAAAAGTGAACTTAAATGGTGTTATATACTGTTTAAATTTATTTTCAAAAAATCCTATTATTAACGGAATCAAATTGTTGTCTTCTGAAGGCTTCATATTAAAAGATTCCAACGGACTATATTTAACTGTAAAGGAGGACAAGTAATTATGGCGACAGAATATAAATTGTCCTATACTGGCAATGAAATAGAACAAAAATTATGTAAAATTGACAGTTTAGTATCCAGTATCAATGGCATTTTACCTGACGACAACGGAAATGTGCAACTTGAAACAGCCAGTACAGAAGAGCTGACAGTCCATATTGACGACATTAACAACCCTCACAAAGTAACTGCCGCACAGGTTGGAGCCGCAACTCAAGAGGAATTAACTGCACACATCAACGATGTTGACAATCCACATAATGTGACAGCAGAGCAGATTGGCGCAACTGGAGTACAAATTATTAAATGGGAGGCGAATGATTAATGGCTGTATATTTAGGAAATGAAAAAGTACAAATTACTTTAAATAGCACTTTAAATAGCAATGTTGGTGTCACTTCTGTTGAACCAGAAGAAGATGATATCCCAAAGGTATTCTTTGGTGGTAAGCTTCCGTCAGAAAAGAACGATGTTATTATGTCGTTCCGTTATGTTTCTAAAACCAAAGATATTCGTGGATATTGTAAAACAAAAGCACAGGGCAGTAGTTCTATGGTTTATCCAAAAAAGAATCAGACAGTTAAGCTATACAAGGATGCTGCTTGTACGGAAAAAATGAAAGTTAATTTTAAAGGATGGGGAGAGCAGAATAAGTTCTGTTTCAAGGCAAACTGGATTGATTTGACTCATGCGAGAAATATAGTTTCTGCTAGACTGTGGGGAGACGTTGTGAAATCTCGTTCTAATTATACCGAAATTCCTGAATTATTGAGAAGTAGCCCCAATCAAGGTGCGATTGATGGATTTCCCGTAAAAGTATATGCAAAAGGTGTGTATCAGGGACGCTATACTATTAATATTCCGAAGGACGCTTGGATGGCGAATATGGACGACGAGTTGGATAATCACTGCATATTATGTGGCGAATCGCACAATCAGGCTGCTTCCGTGTTCCGTGCCCAAGCAATAATTGACGAATCTGATTGGTCGGATGAAATACACGACGTAGTTCCTGATGTGATTAAAACAAGATGGAATGAAATAATTTCTTTTGTTATAAATAGCACAGATGATGAGTTTTTTAATGGAATCGGTAATTATTTTGATGTGCCAAGTCTGATTGACTATTATCTTTTCGGTATTGTAAGTTGCCATTTTGATGGATATGGCAAAAATCAAATGTTTATGACTTACGATGGACAAAGGTGGTTTGCCTCTGCGTACGATTTGGATGCTACATGGGGATTATGGTGGAGTGGCGAAAAATATGTGCCATACAACTGGGCGAGAAACCAATATCAGGATTTTCAGGCAAGTAATGGCAACCTATTGTATATTCGTTTGGCACAACTTTTTGGTGATAAAATTCTAACAAGATGGGACGAATTGAAAAATGGTGCATTATCTATTGACAACATCTTAAACCGATTTGAAGAATTTATAGACATTACGCCTCCTTGGTTGATAGATGAAGATTATGCGAACACAACTGCAAATGGTGAATTTATAAATATTCCTTCTCAAACGACAAATAATCTTAAGCAACTTCGTCAATATATCGTTGATAGGTTGTCGTGGTGTACTGACCATATTGATGCGATTTTTTCCATTCCTAGAGAATACACTCCCACATTGTTTGTACAATCCGATGGTAGACAATATATTGATACAGAAATCTTAGGTGGTACAAATGCTGAATATGAAATCGTATTTGACCCGTCAACATCTATGGCTGTAACTAATGAACATTTTTTTGGTAGTCAGCAATTAGCCGATGTTCCGAAGTTGTATTTTATAGATAATGGTGTACTGGCAGAATCGAATGAAATTAGAGGTGCAGTTTTGTCAAACAATGGTATTTATAATACAGGTCGTTCTTTTAAAGTAAATTATACAAAAAATGGTGAAATAAGTCAGTCTGGTAATGTAATGTATACTGGAACAACTCGTGGTCATGGATGGGGAGACATGTCGTGGTACATATTTGCAAGTCATGAAGATGGTTTAATGTCTAGTATGCGTCTGTATAGTTTAAAAATGTGGAGTGATGGTCGATTAGTTCGTATGTTTATTCCAACTGTAAGAAATAGTGACGGTGTAGCAGGACTTTATGATATTGTTAGTAGTCGTTTTTTTTGCAGTAATACGGACACAGAATTAACGGCGTTTACTGGTTTTGAGAGCGAATATAGACCTTCTGTTGAATTGCCTGATGGGTATGAAGAACTTGTTATTGATGAAACATCTGGGGTATATATTCCAGATTTCATACACAACCCAAGTGCACAAAATGGAATGACTCATTTGGATCTTATAATTCCAAATCTAAATCTAATTGCACCAGATATTCTATATTCGTGTGCCGATGTGCGTTCTGAGCTGTATGTTGGTCAAGGAGTAAACTACAGTTTCAGACAACTGGATAATGGAAATCACTTAACCATTTCTCTGCCAACCAATATTGTTGGTAAAACTTTGGATGAAGTCAATATGTGGCTAAGCGAACATCATATTATCTTCTATATACAAAGCGATGACAATAACGCTTAGGTAGGTTGATAAGATTGTTTCTATCTTCTTGTCAATAGAATAGTAGATTGACTTTATGATAAATGTATATAGTTTACATATTGTAAGGTTAACAGAATAAGTTTTGAAACGCAACTTCTCAAAAGACTAACTGATGACAAGAGTTTTAAAAAACATAAAGAAGTAATTAATTTGAAAACAATCAGCTATTAATGATATATGAAAAGTTAAATCATTAAAAACAAATTAAGAAAGGAGATAAATTGACTTGATTACAGAAAACTTATCTACTTTAAAAATAAATAAATTAACACAAGAACAATATGACCGTGAGCGTGAAGCAGGTCGTATTGATGAAAATGCGATGTACTTAACTACTAATGAAGAAATTACAGCAGAACAAATTGGTGCTGTGACACAGAAAGCACTTAACGACACGCTTTCCTCCTATGTTTTGAAGATTGATTTCGGTAGTTTGCTCGATGATAATATGGAACATATCACAGAGAGTGTAATTAGTGCTCTGCCTATCTATAATGGTGAGGTGGTCGAATGAATACACAAATTGATATCACCCAAAACGGCACAACTACCCTCGCCACCGCAGGAAAATACTGCGACAGGAACATTGATGTGAATGTTGATGTCCTTTCGGATTTTGTACAGGGAACAACGACAGGAGAATTTGTTAGCGATAAAGTAACCAGTTTGAAAATGGCTGCGTTTGCCCAATGTAAAAACCTGACCTACGTGTCCCTTCCGAATTGCGTTAGTTTTGCTAATTTCAGAACTTTTTTCGGTTGCAGTAATATAAGAACACTAATTTTGCCAAAATTGGAAACCATTGTTGACGGCACAAACACCTTTGGACATATGGGTAAGTTGCAGGAAATTAGCCTGCCTGAGTTGGTGTCTATGTCTGCATTTAACGCAACATTTGATAACTGCTGGGAGATTACAAAAATCGACCTTCCACAATTAGGCGGTTCAACTATTGGTGCAAATGCATTCAAAAATTGTTATAAACTACACACATTAATTCTAGGTGGAAATACATTGAATCCGTTGGGAAGCACAGCGGCATTTAATTATGCAGGAACAGGCGCAGAGAAACCATTTTATATCTATGTACAAGATAATTTGGTGAACACTTACAAAACAGCAACCAACTGGACTGCCTATGCAGACAAAATTAAGGGTATTTCAGAATTGGGGGAAGACAGATGATTATAGAAGAAAAGTTGAATGAACAGTTTGTCCGTCGTTATTCTGACAAGAAAGTAAAAATTAAGCAAGTAGAAACAGGCATTCTTTATGATGAAGCTGTGGACTTGATTCCTTGTCAATATACCTATGAGGAAACAGATGAATGGATTGGAGTCGAAAATACTGATATTAGTGAAATCGAAGAAAAGGCGGCTGCCTATGATATTCTTGTGGGGGTGAGTGAATGAGTATTATTTCTGAAGCAAGAGAGCTAAGAGCACAGTTCTTAAAACTTCGTGAAATGGCTACTGACGAGATGTCTTTACAGGTTCCCAACCTCTACCCAGTGTGGAAAAAGGATGTAAACTATGTCGTTGACGAAAGAGTGCTATATAATGAAATACTCTACAAGGTTTTACAAGCACATACCTCCCAAGCAGATTGGACTCCAGATGTTGCACCAAGTCTATTTGCCAAGGTTCTCATTCCTGATGAGAATGTTGTCACCGAATGGGAACAACCAGATAGTACTAATCCTTATATGAAAGGTGATAAGGTTAGATACGGTGGCATAATTTATGTTAGCACTATTGACAACAATATTTGGAGTCCAGATGCATATCCTGCTGGCTGGGAAATTGTTGAATAATAAAAATAAAAATATATGTTTTAATCGCCATAAATTTTAATACGTTTATGGCGATTAAAATCATTAAAAACAAACTTAGAAAGGAGATGTGTTAATTGATTACAGAAAACTTATCGACTTTAAAAATAAATAAATTAACACAAGCTCAATATGAACGTGAAATCGAAGCGGGTCGTATTGACGAAACAGCGCTATATTTAACGCCTGATGATGAAACTGTTATTTCATCTGGTGTTACTTCTGTAAGTGGCTACAATGCCGATGTTGATTGGCATTATACAATATATAAAGATAAAACGGTAGTATTAGGCGACATATTCTTTCATACCACCTCTGACGAAGATGGTAGTGTTGGTAATGTTTTTATTTTACCCTTTGATGAAAATTGGTGTGACCACGCTCACGTATTTAATTCAAGCCACCCAGTTGGAATAATTCCAGATGAAGCATTTATTGAAGCATATGTGGGTTGGCATGAATTTTCAGACTATGGTAATAAGCCTGTAGTTTTTTTATTTGTTGAAAATCTTGGTGTTCTACCACTTAATTACAGAATGATGGTATATATAGTTGGCTTTCATAATCCTGCTATATACGATACGGAGGTGCAAGAATGAGAGTTATAAATGAAAATGGACAGACTATCACTGAGTATGATTTAACTTGTGGCAAACTTTATCAAACCAAAGCAATCAAAGAGGATGCAGAACCTATTGATAGAATAAAAAAGTTTGCTTATACAAGTGAAGATTACGAGGATGCACAAATGTATGTTAAGAACAAAGAAAAAACTCCAGAGGAAAAAATTCAAATTTTGAAGAAAAAACTTTCAGATACTGATTACAAAGTAATCAAATGCAGCGAGTGTCAGCTTACAGGTGAAGAACTTCCTTACGACATAGTAGCTCTACGAGCGGAACGACAGGGGTATCGCAACCAAATTAATGAATTAGAACAATCCATAGTGTAAGTATTTTATGGAGGTGTTGCCTTTTGAAAAAAACAATCATTATTCTGATTGTTATCACGGTTGCAATATTGTTGATTTTTATGTTAATCACAGATAAAATTGACCTCTCCGAATACCAAACATCTTTTGATTATGGTTCACTAAGCAAAGAGCAGATAGAAGTTATGAATTCTATCCTACTTTGCGGTGCAAATGGTGACACAAACATAAAGCAAGACTTATCCCAAGAGGAATTTGACGAAGTAATAGAATATATTGGTCTTTATTTTGGTTCAACTTTAGCATATAAAAATGTAGCTTTGTGGCGACCAGAATATGCGGTAGCGAATGTTGAATTGCTTAGAAAATTGGAACAAGATAAAGCTATTATTGATACAAAAATTGACAGCATTTTGTCAAATATGTATGAAGGAACAGATGAGTTTAAACTTTTGCAAATAAGTAATTATCTCACAAAAACAATTAAGTATTCATATCTACTTGACGATATCGAGCCTCTTTCTGGTTTGTATGGTAAAGGTTCTTGTATGACTTATTCTATGTTGTTTTACAAAATGGCTACAAGAATTGGCATACAAACATGTATATGCTACGGTAAAGCAGACAACGGTGAACGTGTTGCTTTACACGCTTGGAATATGGTTGTTCTTGATGGAGAGCGGTATTTTTACGATATAACTTGGTACGACACCATTGTACGAGATTTGAGGTATATCCATAGTCGAACAGTATGGGGTAGAAACTTCAAAACATACATTAAGTGGTGAATATTATTGATAGTATTCGTAGGTTACAGCTACATAAAGATTAAGGAATTAGAAAATTTATCTTACACTGTTGATTGCTGAAGTTATAACAATACGAAATTAATGTTTGATTTAAAGGAGGAAAAGGAAGTGGGATATACAGTAGAAAAGGTATTAGAAATTGCAAGAAATGAAATAGGGTATAAGGAAAAGGGAACAAATAGCCAACTAGACATTAAGACTGCAAATGTCGGTGATGGTAATTATACTAAGTATGCACGAGATTTAGCCGTTGCTGGTTATTATCAGGCTAGTAAGCAAGGATACGAATGGTGTGATATGTTCCACGATTGGGTTCATTATATAGCAGCAGGCAAGAATGCCGATATCGCACAGAGTGTTATTTGTCAGTCTGGACCATATGGTGCTGGTTGTTATTGGTCTGCACAGTATTATAAAAAAGCAGGAAGATTTTATACTTCTAATCCAAAACCAGGTGATCAAATTTTCTTTAATGATTATGCACACACCGGTCTTGTTGAAAATGTAGAAAATGGTATTGTTACAACCATTGAAGGCAATTATAGCAATCAGGTATCAAGATGTACTTATCCTATTTCTAGTAGGTCTATTGATGGTTATGGCAGACCAAAATATGACAAAAATGTGTCTGTTGTTCCTGTTACACCTACTGCTAAAAAGCCTATTGATGAAATTGCCAAAGAGGTAATTCAAGGTAAATGGGGAAATGGTGCCGATAGAAAAACAAGACTAATTGCTGCTGGATATAATTATTCAGAGGTTCAAAACGCTGTTAGCACACTTTTATCTGGACAAAGCAAGAAAACAACTGAAGAAATTGTCAAAGAAGTTCTTGCTGGCAAATGGGGAAATGGTGCCGATAGACAACACAAGCTGACTACTGCCGGTTACAATTATGTTGAAATTCAAAATGCTATTAATGCACTTTTGTCTAATAGCAATAAGAAAAGTGTAGAACAGATCGCAAGAGAGGTTATCCAAGGAAAATGGGGAACCGGTGCCACAAGAAAGCAAAAGCTAATTGCCGCTGGATACAATTACGCAGAAGTTCAAAAGAAAGTTAATGAACTTTTGAGATAAATGTGGAGGAAAATATGACGATAGCAGATGTATTATTTATGCGTAAGCTAGAAAAAATCAAAAAGCGTGGCGAGCAGTATAAACGAGAAAAAGAACTTAGGGATATGTATGCAGAATACATTCCTGATAAAAAGAAAAAAAGGGTTTCTAATATTATGTTGGTTGTCGTTATGGTAGCTATTATTGCATATGCGGCTGCTAACTTTGCTTTACAATATTTTACAACTATTGAGGTCAGCCCAACTCTTACTACTTGCTGGTTTGCTTTTTGGGGAACTGAAATTTTTGCTTTAGCAGGCATTAAAGTTAGCAAGGTTTTGTCAGAACGTAACAGTAATTATTTTGAGACAGAAGAAGATTGTGGATAAAAGGAGATGTTTGTATGAAAGAGTTTTTAAACAAAGTAAAATCTAGAAAGTTTTTAACCTGTATCGCAGGTGTTGTTATGGGTGTTTGCATGGTGTTTGGTCTTGATGAGAATACCATTAGCACCATTGCTGGTGCAGTTACTGCAATTGCGTCTGTTATGACGTATATCTATACCGAAGGCAAGATTGATGCAGAGGCAATAGATAAAATCAAAGATACTGCAAATGACATAAAAGACGCCGTTGATATGGTTGAAAAAATTGAGGAATAATCTTCCCGCAATACATTGAAGTAGTTTTTTATGTAAGTCGGGAGAGAGTGTGCCTTCGTGTGTGCTCTCTCCTATTTTTTTAAATTTAAGAAAAGGAGGTAGATTTATGCCTTTTATTAATAAGGTAACCGTAAAAGGTACAACTTATTATCTTGAAAATTTGGTTGCTGGTAGTGGTGCATATACTGTAAGATTGCCAAATATTTCAAGAGATGATGTGTTTGTTACCAAAAACACTGTCGGAGATTTTACAGTAACCCCCGAAGATTTAGCAACAGTACAAAAACAAGTGCAAAATGTGGATACCAAAGTTGGTAATGTAGACTCTAGGGTTAATACCGTAGACTCTAAAATTGATGCTGTAGACGATAAAGTTGATGTTTTATCTGGGCAGGTTGCCAATAAGGTTGATAAAGTTGACGGCAAAACTCTATCAACTAATGATTTTACGAATGAGTATAAAGCAAAATTGGATGGTTTGACCGGTGAATATGAACCTATTGGTGCTGCAGAACAGGCTCTAACTGCTGCAAAAGCATATACTGATTCCCAACTTGCAGCTTTTGACTATCTTGATACTGAGGTTGTAGATGTATTGCCAGATATTGAATCTGCCAAAGAAAATACTTTCTATCTTGTTCCAAAAACATCTGGCAATGGATATGAAAAATATTGGTTGATTAATGGCGAATGGGATGAATTTGCCGGTTCCTCCACAGAGATCATTAGCTCTTTGGAAGAAGTAACAGAACCAAGCATTGATGTTGATTACATTGTATATGACGGAAGTGTGTGTCTATATTACAAGTGGATTGACAATGCCTGGTGTATGGTTGCTGGAAGTGTAGCTAAGGTGGTTGAAAGCCTAGATAGTGAAACAGCAAATGAATTTACTGATTATTATGTGAAGAACGGTGACGATGCTTATTTCCACTATCGTTGGGACGATAGTTCTAAAGTATTTCGTATGGTTGGTAGCGACAGTTATAGCAAGGATGAGGTTGACGCCAAGGTTAAAACACTAGAAAACAGTATCTCACAACAGGTAGAAGATATTGCTACTAACGCCAAAAATATCAGTGATGTGAGTGGAAGGCTAGATTCTTTAATTCAGCAATTCAATGCTCTTGATACAGAGGGTTATACATATTATATGACTTATGGTCATGCAACTATGGTTGAAAATGGTGAAGAGTCCGACTATGTTTTAACACTATATCAAGTTAAAGACGAAGTTGAGACCATTAAGAGTCAGTGCATTATCCAAGGTGGTGGCGGTGGTGCAGTTTCTACCACTACTATGACTTTTGAGCGTGTAACACCTACTCCCGCTGTTTTCCTAAAGTCTGATAAGGCTGAGGTTGTGTTTAATTTTACTGCCGTTGATGCCGATGGTGAAGATATTGATTGCACATATTCTTTAAAGCGTGAGGGTCAGATTGTTGAACAAGGCAACTTGCTAAAAGGCGAAAATCGTATTGATTTAACTGAATATGCCACTATTGGCTCTCAGAAATTTACACTTAATATGATCGACCCCTCTGGTCAGATTGTTCCTAAGTCTTGGACTGTACAGATTGTCGATGTGCGTATTGAGTCAGACTTTAAGGATAGTAGAACTTATGTTGCCGGTAATACGGTAAACTTCACTTATAAGCCTTATGGTGCTGTATCTAAAACAGTCCACTTCATCTTGGATGGTGAAGAAATTGGTACAACCGTCACTTCTGCTTCTGGTACTCAGCAGAGCTATGTAGTTCCCGCACATGAACACGGAGCGCATTTATTTGAGTGCTATATTACTGCCACTATTAATGGTGTTGAGGTCGAAACAGACCATATTTATAAGGACATTATTTGGTTTGATGAATCTGCTGAAACCCCAGTTATTGGTTGTATTTATAGATATGATTATTATGGCAAGGTTGATGCAAAACAATACAATACTACGAATATGCCATATTATGTGTTCGATCCCAAGACTTCTACACCTGTTGTAACTCATAGTGAAGATGGAGAAGTTGTGTCCACACAGACTTTAGAAGGTTCTGAGGGTAACTGGGCATATAAAACCGATGTTATTGGCGAACACAATCTAGAAATTGCTTGTCGTGATGTGGTTGTTCCTATTGTTATGAACATTGCAGAGCTTGGTATTGATGTTGCACCAGTTACTGCAAATCTTGCTTTTGATTTTAATCCTGTTGGTTATTCTAATAATGACGAAGACAGGCTATGGACTGATGCCAATACTGGTGTAACCATGTCTGTGTCTGACAACTTTGACTGGAGCAACGGTGGATATCAACTAGATGCAGAAGGCAATCAGTATTTCTGCGTTAAGGCTGGTACTACCGCAACAATTAATTATAATCTATTTGCAAATGACTTAGTTGCAGAAGATGGTGCAGAATTTAAATTCGTATTTAAGACTACAAATGTTGGTGACCCGAATGCTAAGTTCCTAACTTGTAAGTCTGGTACCGATATTCCTGTTGGCATAGAAATGAGTGTCCATTCTGCCAATATGTATGCTGGTAGTGCAGAGGAGTTCTTAAATATTCCTTATAGTGAGGACGACAAAATTGAATTTGAATTCAACATCAATCCTCTAGGTGAGAGTGATGATGCTGAATCTTTTATTATGGCCTATGAAGATGGTGTTGGTTATAGACCCTTTGTATATGATGCGTCTAACAGACTATATCAACAAGACCCCGTAGCAGTTGTCATTGGTTCTACTGATTGTGATGTTCACATTTATCGTATGAAAGCTTATAGTTCTTATCTGTCTGATGTTGAGATTTTGTCTAACTTTATTGCTGACGCTCCCAATGCAGAAGAGATGATTGCTCGTTATGATCGTAATCAAATTTATGACGAAAATGGCAATCTCGATCCAGATAAGTTAGCTATTGCTTGTCCTAATCTAAAGATTATTAAGCTTACTTGTCCTCAGTTTACTGTTGATAAGGATGATAAGGTCAAGGGTTGTACTATCCAGTGTGTCCATGCTGGTGGTGATCCCGTGCTTGATAACTGGACAGCTATTAATTGTTCTCATAGCGGACAAGGAACAACTTCCAACAAGTATGGTATCGCTGGTCGTAACATCAGATTAATTATGAACAATGACGATACTGAAATCACTATGGGTGATGGCACTACTAAGTACATCAACGGTGAAGGAAAGATTACATTGACTCGTGGTTCTGTGCCTAACAATTTCTATAACTTTAAGGCAAATATTGCCTCTTCCGAGAATGCAAATAATGCTCTGTTGGCTAAGAGATATAATGACTTTATTCCTTACAAGTCTGTTGCAAACAAGCGTGATGGCAAAGTTAAGAATACTATGGAATTTGTAAATGCCGTTGTGTTTGTTAAGGAAGTTGGTGAGTTGAGCACCCACACAGAGTTCCAGGACGACTCCTGGCACTTCTATGCAATCGGAAATCTCGGAGATGATAAGAAAAGTGACAAGACTAGAACCACAGATTCTAAAGATGTTAAGGAGTTTGTCGTTGAAATTGCAGACAATACTCTGCCATGTTCTACTTTCCCAAGTGGTGAGGGTGCTTATCCTATTGCAAAGGAAAACTGGACTGTCGGCAATACATCCTATGATAATATCTGGATTTATGGATATGACGAAGAGGGTGAATTCAAAACCTTTGGCAATGGCACTTATGAATTTAGATATGAAGCAAAAGGTATTACTGATGAGCAGAGAGCATCTAATATCCAAACTTGGTGTGATTTCTATGGTTGGGTAGTTACTGCTACTGATGAGGAGTTTGTAAATGAACTAGGTAATTGGTTTATTGAGGACTCTGCTTTGTATTATTATGTGTTTACTGAAAGATATACTATGACTGATAACCGCAGTAAAAACTCATTTTGGCATTGGTCTAAGGTGTATCTAACAGAAGAAGAAGCACAAAGTGATTATTATAAAAATGTTGCACAATATTATACTATTGATAATGAAAAAGCGTCCATCAATGGTGGATATCGTATGGACTTCTGGATGTACGATGCGGACACCGCGATTGGAATTGATAACAATGGTGTTCTAAACCGTCCTTACGGCAAGGAAGACATTGATGTTGATGAAAAAGGCTCTTACATTTTCAATGGTGCAGAGAGCACATTCTTTATGAGAATTCGTAATCTAATGCATGGCGGCTTAACCAGAGTTTATAATACAGTTGCTGGTGCATGGAGTGCGACCAGTTTGATTAACGAATTCGATACTTGGCAGGCCGAGTTCCCAGAAGAACTTTGGAGACTCGATCTGGAACGGAAATACTATAGACCCTTTACTGGAGAGTCTATTGACAATAGTATTCCTAAACTTGATAAAGGCTTCTTGAGAGAGCGTTTTAATGGTCGTAAGAAGTATCACCGTCGTCAGTTCGAACGTGATCAGGAGATTTATATTGGTACGAAGTATCTTGCTTCTTCTGTGACGACTGATACTAACGATATTATGTTCCGTGTTAACTCTCCTGTTGATGCAGTTGTACCATATGCTTATAATCTAAAGATTACTCCATATTCTGATATGTATTTGAGTGTGGCATTTGGTAACGCTGAACCCAAACAGGTTCGTGCTAAAGCTGGTCAAGAGTATGAAGTTGGTGCAGATTTCACATCTGCTGATGACACGATGATTAATATCTATGCCGCAAACCGTATTATGGCGCTTGACGGCATTTCTCCTTGCTATATCAAGACTAACCGTTTTGGTAATGCAACTAAGCTTAAGAGGCTTATTATTGGTAACCACACACCTGGTTACTCCAACCCCTATATGGAGACTCTAAACCTTGGCAATAACTATCTGTTAAAGGAACTCGACCTTACTGGATGTGACGGCTTGAAGGGTAGTCTGAATATGACCAAACTAGGCAATCTAGAAACTCTGATTGCTGACGGCACTTCTTTGGAGTCTGTGACATTTGCCACAAACGGAAAGATTAGTTCTGCTTCTCTACCTGCAACTATCACGACTGCTATTATGAAGAATCTTGCATATTTAACCGACGACACTCTAACTATGCCGACTGACAAGCTTGACTCATTAACCGAAGAGAACTGTCAATATATTGATGAAAAGGCTATGGTTTCTGAGGCTCTAGATACTTTGACCGAAGTTCGTTTAGTGGGTATTGATTGGGTTATTGAGAGTTCTGATTTGTTAAATCAAATTCATTCTATGTACAAAAACTTCCTCTCTGGTAAGGTTCATATTACGGGACATGTTCGTCAGAGAGAATTAGATGCATGGGCAAAGGCTTGGCCTGATTTGGTTGTTACCTATGGCGGTATTATCGATCAGTATCCTGTCACATTCTTAAATGCCGATGGCACTGCTATTCTCGATAAGAATGGTGAAGCATATGTGCAGTGGGTTGACCAGGGCGCAAAACCATACGAACCTATTTCCACAGGTGACATTGATACTCCGACTATTGCAAGTACTGCTCAGTATGACTTTACATTCTCAAGTTGGGATGGAATTGATGTCAATGTAACTGCACCAGTAACCGTAACTGCCGTATATAGTTCTACTATTCGTACATATACTGTCCGTTGGTTAAAGAAAGATGGTGTGGTTGTTCAAACCAAGACAAATGTTCCTTATGGATCTGGTGTTGAGTATGAGGGTGAATGGCCTACAATGACCGATAATGAAGCATCTTATATTTATAACATCTTTACTGGATGGGATAAAAACACCGGATTTATTACTGGTAACACTGATGTTTATGCTAAATGGCAAACTGCAAACGGTCTACCATCTTCGAGTACAGAAATGTGGGATATGACACCTGTTCAACTTTATGGTGTAGCTGCTTCTGGTAAGGCCGCAGAATACTTTGTTGATAAGGATTATGTTGATATCCAGATGGGTAATGATTATTCCTATGACAATGTTGAAGATAGCGTGCTTGGTGATGAAGTTGTGTTGAATGGATCTGAAGCAAATGTTGTTGATAGTGATATTAAACTATTTGACGAAGATTGTGGTTCGTTTACTATGGCAATTGATTATGAGTTTAGTTCACATAGTACCGATTCAACCATATTGTCTTGTTATGAGTTTGATACAAGAGCAGGCTTCCGTCTAAAGTCTAATGGCACACATCCTGTAATTGAATTTGGTGATGTGACTCGGAATATTGGCTATAGCAAGGAAAGAGATATGCTTGTTATTCGTTATGTTAAAGATACGAACACTATGCATGTGTACACTTGTAACGGAACTTCTGCTTCTGATTCTTATGCGGATGCAATCACATATACTACTATTGTTCCCACAAAGCAAATGAATACAAAAGCAACGGTAATGCTTGGTGCGTTTAAGTTCTTGCATAATGGTGTTCTAGACAACCTTGGCAATGGTACTATTCACTGGGCTAAGGTTTGGAAAGAAGACTTGGGTGACACCGCTGCTAGAAACTTGGCTGCTTGGACTCATGAGACATTAAGATTTGAGTACACTAAAAACAATAAATACAGATTTGCATCTGACTCTAGCCGTTATAGTGGTGCATCTTTTATCTGCAAGAATCTTCTTGACAGAAAGCATAAAATGATGGACACAAACACCAACACTGGTGGTTGGGATAAATCTGCCATGAGAGACTTCTGCAATGGTCGGTTTTATGATGCATTCCCGACTGTTTGGAAATCTATTATTAAGCAGGTGCAAATTCCTGCAAATACTGGTAATGGCTCTATGGTGACATCTAAGGATTATATTTATCTGCCGTCATATGTTGAATTATCTGGCACAACTACCTCTCCATATTCTGGAGAAGGTGTGCAAATTGGTTGGATGAATAATCCTTCTGCAAGAATTAAAACTATTAATAAAGCTTCGAGTGCTTATTATACTCGTTCCGCTTATTATAGTGCTACATCGACATCAACAAACGGAAAATATTTTGTAACAGTCAGTGACGATGGTGCTATTCCTGGTAGCTTTATCACTTCTTCTAGCAGTCTTGGCATTTGTCCTTGCTTCTCAATTGGATAATAGAAAGGGTGGTTATAGATGAAATTTTTTAAGATTATTAAAGATAAAGAATTTATTGGCGTCGGAACCACTCGTGATATGAGAAGGTTCCAAAAAAAGCATAATGTGCTTCTGGTTTGTGATGAGAACGAAGCCCAGTATATTCAATGTGGCGAAGTTTTATATCACGCTCCCTGGATGGAGGCTGTAGATGGAAACTCTATGATTGCTGATGTTATTCGTATCGAAGAAGACGAATATAACTGCCTCGTGTCAGCAATCGAAACCAACGAGGAAATCAAATTTGCTGACGAGTCTGTGGTTGAATTTGAGCCAGTTGTTGACGAGGTTGAGAAATTGACCATTGATTACATTCGCTCTGCAAAAATAGCAAAACTAAAGCGTGAATGTAATAAAGCAATTACCGAAGGTTTTGATATGGAGTTGAGTGACGGGGAAACTCGTCACTTCACTCTAAGTTTTGACGATCAAATTAATTTACTTACACAGGCATATTTTGATGAGGACATGAAATCTGTTGTTGTTAAAATGAATAATTTTAAAATAGATCATATGGATCGTCTTAAAGAGTTAGAAGAGTATGTGAATTCTTTGACTGACATTGAAAAGATTACTTCAGTATCTTATAGAAAGGAGGGTGTTTGATGCCTTATATTAATACAATTGATATTAATGGAGTTATTTATACTTTAGAAAATTTAACCGATGGTAACAATATTGTTACATTACCAACATTAAGTAGAGACGATGTTTTTGTGCTTAGAGGAAATATTGTAAATAATACATCAAGCACCTCTACTACTCAACCTCTATCAGCAAACCAGGGCAAGGTGTTACGAGATGCTTTGAACGCCGAAATTCAAAATCGTACTAACGATGTCAATCTCGAAGAAGAAAGAGCAACAGAGGCAGAAAGAGTCTTGACAACAAATTTAAATGCAGAAATTGCAAATCGTGAAGCAGATGTTAATGCTGAGGAAACTCGTGCAACGAATGCCGAAAAGACTTTGACAACCAATTTAAATGCTGAAATTGCAAGAGCTAAGAAGGCAGAAGCAGATGAGTTGGCTCGTGCACAAGCTGCTGAAAAAGTTTTAACTGACAATTTAGCCAAAGAGGTTGCCAATCGTACAAACGATGTTAATGCCGAAGAAACACGTGCACTTGCTGCAGAAAAGGTTTTAACGGATAATCTATCTGCCGAGGTAACAAGAGCCACAAACAAAGAAAATGTAATCAATACTGCTCTAACTAACGAAGTTTCTCGTGCTACTGGTGCTGAAAATACCTTGACGAGTAATTTGAATGCAGAAATTGCAAGGGCTACAGCTGCTGAGAGTGCAAATTCTACTGCTATTTCTACTGAAAAGAGCCGTGCAGAGGGAATCGAAAATGGTCTTGCATCTCGTATTGCAACAATGGAGGCTTTCTTTAAAGAGGCAGACATCGACGATAGCC
>JAEIGA010002289.1_pt1 | contig 30578 bp, 14 predicted proteins | sample 9270691 | NCBI WGS metagenome assembly JAEIGA01 (sample SAMN17057246, study PRJNA624740) | gut metagenome | biome: biome; isolation source: fecal sample | host: Bos grunniens | place: China: Xizang | collected 2019
GACTACCCCCAAAAGCAATTGAAATCCTCCAATACAAACTCGTTAACTATCCCAGACCTACACAACTCAAAACGAAGGTGGCAGCATGAAGATTTTTAACCATTTTCCGATATCCCCCCGCGATTTAACTTGCAATTTACTTTTTCCCCTCTGCACCTTTCTCCATTTCTCTCTAACCCACAGCACCTATTATTTAATTAGGTACGCGCGCGAACACCTGCACGCGATAATAATTACGGTTGCGAAGGGTGGCAACTTGAGCCTCTCCCCCACGACAAGCCTCACCGACTTAACAGAATCCCCCACCCTTCTGAAGGGCCATGCCATGCAATGACACACCTTAGTGAACAAGCCCTTCGCAGCGGTTCAGCCCTTTGAAAAGAGAAGAATGCCAAGCGCCATCGGCAATGACGGGCACCTTTAAGTAGCAAAAGGGGCAACATTGGATCCCAGTTTGTAAGATTTCAGTTCTTCGGCCGTTCGTACTATTTTCTAAACGAGTCTAAGTCGTTATAAAGGGCGGTTGGATTGAGAGAGGATGTTAGAACGACCACGTGAAGTCAATCTGGCCATAGAAGCAGAGGCCTTGGTCGTCGTCTTCAAACCAGTTGCCCTTGGTCATGACTTCGCCGAGGAAGGAGATGGTGAAAGATTGGAACCATTTGACATCGGTATATTTCCCAACGGCAACCTCATAGTAAAGGTTCGCAAAGAACCCACGATCATGGCCATAGCGTTTGCCGTTGTAGCACTCTGCAGCAGGGGCAAACATGGGGCCAAAGCTCGTGGAGAGGATCATGTTTTCTGCAGGGGTGAATCTGAAGGAAAGGTGCGGGTAGAGGAGGTTGGTGTGGTCGTATTTGTCGTACATACCGCCGGGAACATCGCCAATAAAACTAGCGCGGTTAAAGAGCGACATCCATGCGTGTTTGCCACGCGGACCATCGCTGTCACCAGAGAGATAGTAGCAGGCGGCAGAGAAGCGCGGCTCAAAACGACATTCTGCCTTTGTCCAAGGCGTCCAATGAAGGGCGCCGTAGCCCATGGAAGCGAGATGACTTTCATCACCCCATTGGAGTGCCGCTTCAAGATCAGCAGAGAGCGTTTCGGTGAGTTTGGGCTGGAGACGGAAACCAAGGGTCTGGGTATAGAAGTGGTCGCGGTCGGCAGGGATGAAACTACGCGTGTAGCGACTGCCACGTTCTTCGCCCTTAAAGAAGTAATAGATATCCCAAGGGAATTCTTTACAGGAGCGATCTTTCCAATAAAGGGCAAGGGCCCATTCATCTTGGTCGACGCCATTGGTGTCAAAGTCGCGGGATTTTCCAGGCTTCGGATCGGGGTGGTCATGGCCGAGGGAGGGCATCCAATCGTGGCTGGTGTTATAGATGCCTAAAAGGTCAAGGGTACGCCGCTCTTCAAATTTGAGTGTAAGGCGTATGGCATCGTAATAAAAGGAACGCGATCCATCACCAGGTGTGCCATCAAGCATAATGCGTTCGCTTCCTAAATCCCAAATGTCTTGACGGCCGATTTTGAGATCGACATTCCCCCCAAAGAGATCTTTAAAGGTGTAGTAGAGATTGTCAATATAGAGAACATCGGGGAAGCGGCGCATCCCTTTAAGCATTCTGGGGGTGCGGAAGTAGAAGGGTTCATTGCCAAGGCGGAGATAGAGCTCGCGGTCATCATTTTCGAGTTTTCCCCATAATTTAGAGCGAATGCGGAGGTACTCAACTCGCGGCTCTTCGCGGTGGTCGGGTTGGGGTAAGTTGTTGGTGCCGACCGCACGAACGCGAAGGTCAAAGCCCCAATCCATTTGAGGTTCTGGAACAAGCGCATACGCCGCCGCATAGGGTAAAAGGAGGCAGGGAGGGAAGCCCCAATCGCCACCACCTAACGAGGTTAAGGGCAAAAGAAAGAGAAAAGAAAATAAAAAGCGTTTCATGTGTTACTCCTTTTGCGTACGCACTGTGCGTGATAGAAGGATAATGCTTGTAACTGTATTCTAACACTTCTCTTTCATTTCTTCGGTCCATTTGTACTATTTTTTAAAGTTTTCTAAGCGGCTCTAAAAAGTCCCCGCCCAAAAATTGTACTATTTAAGAATTCTTCCCGAGTGGAAATTTCCCCTTAAAATAATTTGCCCCACCAAAAATTATACTGTTTAAACTTTGCATGAATCGTACAGATTGTACTGATTTTAAGCCTAAAATTGCCGACCCTAAAATATTCAAAGTTAGTTATTGTAAATGAATAAGTTACGGCTCGTCAAACAAAGTACAAAGTATTAAAGAACTGAAATCTAAGAAATTGAAGTTGAGTTTGTAACAAATTGAAATTGAGTTTGTAACAAACCGAATTTGAGTTTGTAGCAAATTGGATTTGAGTTTGTAACAAACTGAACTCAAATTTCGCCCTTTCTTTTCAGCTATTGCGTCTCTATTAAGCGGCAATTGAGAAGGTATGAGTCCTTTTTCGCGCTACAACCGCGCCGAAAAGGGGCGCGTTCACCTTTTTATTTTCCCTAAGCAACCCCCTCTCCATCCGTGAGAAGCTGCAGCATAAGCACACAAAGGGCGCGCAGTACGCGCCAGATAACAATGGTAATGGATTGAGGACTCTGCGGGGCACTCCTCGATAAGTGTGTCCTATTCGCGCAACGAGGGGGGCGCAGGGAGCCTCAGGGGAGTTACCGCCCGACAAGCGAGGCCGATTCGTGTAAGCATGGCGGGTGGGGCATAGGAGAGCGTACATGGAGGAGCGGAGGCTTGCCCCATTTTATTTAGTAAAAGTGCGCCTTCGTGTTTACACGGGGGCAGAAATTGTAGACCGAGCGCACTTTAGCGACGCGCGGCGAGTCCACCACGCGCGCCTTCGCGTTTACTGCGCCTTACGGCTAAGCCTTCCTCTATGATGAATGTAGCGTCAGAAGGTGGATTAGTTTTTATTCCACCACCACCAATCCAAGAAACTCTCTTTGACGGTATTTAAATCTTCTTTGATTGATTTAAATTCATTCTTAACCGAGGTGCCAATACTCTCTGCGTGAAGTTGCATCGCCTTCACGCGATCTTGCTCAACACCCTCCCCCGCGGCATAGGCACGCCCCAGGGCCCACATCGCATCTGCATCACCTTGTGCAGCAGACTTCTGATACCATTTTACCGCAGTCTTGTGATTCTGCTCCACACCAATGCCGTGGGCATAACACCGTGCCACGAAATTCTGCGTGAAATTCCAATGGGTCAACACCGCCGCCCCTTTACACATCCATACATCAACCCCCGTCACGACATCCTTTAGCGGCGTTTCCCGTTCGCGTGCACCTTCAAGCCGGCAGAAGAATATGAGCACCCAAAGCCCCAACGCCATGCAAAGCACAGCAAAACAGAGGCTCACGCTTGAAAGCACGATGCGCGTCTTTGCAAATTGCGCGGAAACGCCCTTGCCAATGAAACAGAGAGCCGCGCTTAAGCCTACCCACGCCAAAACCCGAGTCGACTGCGAACACGAAACGGGCGCAAGCACGCAGAGCGCCAAAAAGCTCCATCCGATGTCACCCAACGTGATTTTAACAACCGCGTGCTTCCGCCAAGCTTCCAATCGCTCTAACCAGTTCTTCATTCGTCATCATCCCTTCCACTCATTTACACCACAGTATCACATTTAACCCCACAACGCAATTCCCCGCCCCTCCGCGCCCCTACTCCTCCCCGCCCAAAACACCTGCCTCGCGCCCTTCTCCTCTCATCAATATTAATGAAATGTAGAAGCGAACAACCGCCATTTCTCGCCTCCGTTCGCAAGATTAGGATACCCCTCTGGCTGAATTTTAAGGGGTGCCGTGAGGTAAATTAAAAAAAGTGCTTGCAATGACAATCACAAATGTGATACTATGCCAACTCAATCAGTGAGGAAAGTAGACAGATTCCTCGAAAACGTTTTGTCAGAGTAACGCAAGGATATTGACAATGCCTAACATCAAGAGTGCCGCTAAGCGCGTGAAGACCGCAGAAAAGGCAAACCTCCGCAACCGCTCCATCAAGAGCGAACTGCTCACCTTCCGCCGTAAGGTTGAAGATGCTCTCGCTGCAGGCGACAAGGCTGTCGCCACCGCCGCTGTCTCCACCTACGCTTCCAAGCTTGACAAGGCTGCCAAGCGTGGCGTGATCAAGAGCAACACCGCTGACCGTAAAAAGTCTCGTACTGCTGCTGCTCTCGCTAAGCTTGCCTAAGCAAGTAAGTGAATTTAGTACACATCTGAAGCGCACGGTTTCCCGTGCGCTTTAGTGTTTTATGCCCTACGCGCTCACTCCTATGACTCCAAGCCACTCACTTACATAGTCCGGGCCTGGTATACAGACATCCTTGGCCCGCCCCATTCTTCTTGGTTTGGCATACGGCCACCGCGAACGCCCCTACAACCTCCCACCTCATAGCGCCGAGCCCGCACTCACTGAGTCCTGGTCTGGATACGGGCCACCGCTGCCCACCCCATAGCACCAAGACTTCAGCTCACGCGAGTTTCTGTGATCCTCGTTTGATATGTCGGCCTCCCTTAGCCCGCCCTCATTACGATCTCGCTCCCATAACACCACGGTCTTCGTCTCCCATTCTTTCCAAAACGATAAAAAACACGACAGGCGCGATGCCTGTCGTGTTTTTTAGAATCGCCACTCGCTTACTGGAGGATCAGGAGGAAGCGCGCCTTCTTACGGAAGATGTAGAGACCGTCTTCCTCTTGGCTCAGCATGTAGCCATCAGCGGTTTGTTCTTCGCCATTGATGAACAACTTGCCATTAATCTTCTGCGAACCGCTGATGCCGTTCCAACCGAGAATCTTCACGCCATTCGGGACGAGACCTTCTTCCAGGTCAACATTGACCGTAATCTCGACCCGTTCAGCGCCACCCTCAAGAACTTCCGGCAACTGCAAGGTTTCGGTGGAGATCAGCGAGATGGCATCCTTGCCCTGATTCTTGCAAATCTTCACATTGAGCACCGAACCCGTTTCCAATGCGAGGGTGCCCTTAACCTTCAGCTCTGCGGGAATCTCTTCAACGGAGATGGAATTATCCTCCTTGACGCGGTTGCCCTGGGTAATTGCAGAGATTGCAGCACCTGCGGGCACGGAGACGGTTGCACGCGCTGTGCCGAGCGTGCCCGAACCCATGAGTTCACCTGCGGCTTCAACCGCCACATCGCTGCCCCATGTGCCCGTGACTTCCACTGCGGTATTCGCGCCAATGGTGAGCGTATCCAATTCCTCATTTGTCGAGCGACCCGCATAACGGAAGTAGGTCTTTTCAGTGCCCTCATTCTTCACGGTCAGACCGATGCGAATTTCTTCGCCAGAAGGCGTCATTGCCCCCATGAAGCTACCTTCAAAGCGGTTGCCTTCACGTGCTGCTTCAGCCAGGGTCGTAATGGTCGGCGCGAGCGTCAAGACGCGCTTCAAGCGCCAAGCTTCATCCGAGGCGAAGTCCATCATCGGTTCCACACCGATCACACCGTGACCTGTGAGGGCCGAAATCGTCAAGTTCGCACCCGCCTGAGCCTGTGCACCAATCCAGAGCGCGGAGGTGGCATCCTCTTCCAGCGCGGCCATTTCCAACCTGAAGCCAGAAGCGAGCACACCCGGATCGAGCACGAGGTGACCCTTCATCGGTTCGTAGACGAACGTGGCGACATCCACCACCTCAGCACCCTCTGCGAGGCCCAAACGCGGTGCGGTGTCAGAAGAGGCGACCGTCGTCTTCTTCCAGCTGAGCGTGCCCTTACCCTCTGCGCCAGGCTTGATGTTCAACTGCACCGTACCTGCACCCGCCAATTTACCTGCGAGCGTCAAATGTGCGCCTGCATTCACCGTCGTTTCAGGTTCAAGCACATACTGATCATCGGCGCTCAAGGTCACGGAGCCCTTTTCAACTGCGAGCGCCTTAAGCGAGTTCACCGAGTCACGAATGGTCAAGTAGCCTTCGCCCGCTTGAGCAATCGTACCCTGGCCATCGCCATCCAAGCGTCCGGCAAGATCGCGCGAAGCGGTGCCAGAGAAGCGCAATTCAGTTCCTTCGCCCGCCACCGTAATCGGCGTCGTGAAGTCACCAGAGTAAGCGCCCACCGCCCCCGTGAATTCGGTCACACCACCCAACAAGCGGAGTGCACCATCACCCACGAAGACCGTCGGACGTGCCACGGTGAGCTTACCACCAAAGGCCTTCAAGAAGTCACCATTGAGTTCGAAGGGCGAACCGCCATTCGAGGACGTTAAGCGGTAGTCAATCGTGTCATTCTTCGCATAGAAGGAATTCAATAATTGAGCATCCGTCTTCGTCCAGTCCAACGTACGCGCCGCTTCCGGAATCTCCAAGCCATCCATCGGGTTGATATCCTGCAACATCACCGAGACATTCTTGTCCGTCGGCCATGCTTCACGCTGAAGCGTGGTCGTATCCGTCTGCGAGGAATTAGACTTGACCCAGAAGTCGTTCAACCAGTTACCATTGCCCGTCGAACCTTCGGTGCCATCGCCAGCCCATGTGTAGTAACCATCGTTACCACCGAAGCTCTGAAGCGTGATTTCACGGCCCGAGTCGCGCAGCGTCCAGCCACGTTCTGCCAACGTGACGAGCAAGTTACCGCCCAACTGGAAGGAACCACCCGAACGCTTACCGTCCGCGAAGGAAACCAAGGTGTAGCTCGAGAGCGTGAGCTGATTCAGGTCAACCGCATCAAGATTGACAATCACAACGCCTTCCACTGCGACCTCACCATCAAAGGTGAGCGCATTCGTTACGAGCGAACCATCTGCGCCGCCGAAACGGAAGGTGACGTGATCCTCAATCGTGGTCTCACGGATAGTCATCTTCGTAGACGTTGCACCGCATTCCAAGATCGAGTCGGAAGCGAGACGCATCGTGCTCGGCGCGTCATCCGTGCCAGCCAAGGTGAATTGACCACCACCCAAACGCAACGTAGCACCCGCATTCACCGTCCAAGCCGTCTTGGTCGCGCTATTGTTATTGTTATAACCAACGACCGAGACTGCACCATTGTTTACACTCAGTGTACCCGCCTCAACCGTAACCGGCACATTCGCCACAAAGGTGCCAGTCAATTCCGCCACGCCCTTACCCGACTTGACGAATTCTGTGCCCTCCTGCGAATCTTCCGTAGCCTGCCACTGACCACCGAGCGTCAAGGTCGCCGTTGCGGGAACATTGACAGCCAAGCGGCTATCCAATGCAGCCCTGGTCGAACCGAAGGTAGCGCGAGTCGGCACCGAAGTGTCAGCCGGCTCCACCTTAATTTCGCCACGAATACGCGCATCGCCTTGGGTGAGCACCTTAGCGGCAGTGTCATCATTGGTCGCTGCCAAGGTCCACGTCACCTCAGTGGCGCCACCCATTGCATTTTCGCTCAACACTTCAAGGGTAGCACCTGCGGCCACAGTCACCTCACGCTTTGCAGCGCGACGGGCAACCGTCTCCAGTTCACCCGACAAGACCAAGCGGCCCGCCTGAACATCCAAGTTCAAGTCATTGTCCGTTGTCGAAGCGAGGGTCACCACATTGTCAGCCTCTGCCACAACGATCGTACCTTCACCCGTCACAGCACCTGCGAAGGTCTGCGTCACGGGCGTCAAGACAGTCGTCTCGCCCTGCTGAATCGACTGAGCCTCAAGGGCGAACTTCAACGTGGCACCCATTGCGATTTCCACCGCCACAGGCAACACGGTCGGGCTCACATTGGTCGCAGGCGTTTCCACCATCAACGGATGCTGCAAGACCATCGTGCCGCTCGCCACATTCAACGTACCATTCTCGCCGTTCGCGCCATACGTCAACGGTGCCGACACCGTTAAGGTGCCTGTGCCCAACTTCCAGAAGTCAGACGCCATCATGATGCCGTACAGTGCGGTGTACTTCCCATCGCCATCAGGCTGTGCGCCCTGGAGAAGGTCAAGCGTCTTGTTCGCACTGGCCACCATCACAAGTGACTTCGCCTTCCAGTCAGTGCCATCGGTCGTCTCAGCACCCGCATCAAGCGTCAATGCCACATTTGCTGTGTTCGCCTCAACGCGTGCCGGCGGCACCGAGCTATTGCCAAGGTCAGCCAATTCAAGATACGATGCGTTCGTTTCTGTACCAAAGATCCACTTGGCTTCCGACCAAACACCATCCTGATCCTTCCACGTGTAAGCATCGTTGGCGGGAACCAACCACAGGCCTTCTTCGCCAGCCGTGGTGCGCACTTCCAACTTCGCATTCAGGGCCACCGCTTCAGAGGAGACAAATTCCTCCGTCACGGAGGCGTCCGCCGGCCAAGCAATCAACTGCTTCGCCGCGGTCAAGGTCGTCCCCATGTTCAAGAGACGAATCGTCTTTTCGCCCGAGATAAAGGTGGCAGACGTTGTAATGCTAAGCGGCTTTTCAAGCGCCAAGTCGCACTCGAAAACAACACCCTTATTAAAGGTAGCCGTGTGGAGCGTGAGCTGACTCGCCACCACGCCCGTGACACCACTGCGCACAATCGCACCTTCCTCAAAGGTAACAGGCACTTGTTCGCCCAAGCTTGCATTACCACTTAAGGTTGCCGATTTCTTCACAAGAATCCATGCACCCTTATCGTCACGATTTGGATTATAGGTCGCACCACCCAAGGCAAAGCGAACTTCACCCTCGTAGATTTCAAGGGGGTTACCACGAGGGCTGTCACCCTTTGAACCGAGCACTGTGCGCGTTTCCCAGAGACCCAAACCATACTTCTGCAAGGACTGATTATCCGGGTCAGCATACCAACCAGGTTGACCAACGCCTACTGCGCGATGCGACGTGAAGGTCGCACCTTCTTTAATCGTCATCTTGCGACGTGGGAGACGAAGTGAACCATGGCTATCCTTGTGTTCAAGTGTTGCACTCGCCTCAAGGATAAAGTCATTAAGGACCGTAAGACCCGAGCCATAACCTGCGCCCAAGTTAATATCCGTCTGATTGCCCTTTCCGCGGACAATGAGGCTACCGATGGCAGAGCCACCCGTAGCACCAGCAGTAGCAGTCAACGTGCCCCCATCTTCAAGGCGAATGATTGTTGTCGTATTTACGCCAAAGTTGCCTGTCATATGCAACTTACCACCCGCACTTGCCAAAAGGGTCGTCTGATTCGCAGCACCATTATTTGCATTGAACTGTAACGTACCACCTGTCGTAGCAACAAGTGTCTTACCCGACTCAATGCCCATAAGGCCATTGGCTGCTGCAAATTTAAGCACCCCCTCTTCCACACGAAGAGGATTCATCCCTGTCAGACTGAAATTGCCCGTATATTCCAAGGTGCCAGCGCCCTTCTTACCGAAGGTGCCAGAATCACCAGAGACATTTCCGTTCATCCAGGCATCGACCTGATCGTTTCCTGTCGTGTCAGCCAAGTCCATCCATGTCGTGCCGCTATCGATATCCAAGTTGCACGGGAGGGTGTTGTGGAAGACCAGGTCGCCATTGAGCTTCTTCTGAATCGTTGCCGACGAAGCATTGACATCATTGCCTGCGTCATCGCGCAACCACTTCCAGCGGTTGACCGTTGTACCCGAATCACTTTCAGGAACCGTAATCGTGACGTCCGGCGCCAAGATGACATTTACGGGTTCTGCGAAGACATCCTCACCAAAGGCGAGCGACGAACCAGGATTCAATCCCGTCAAGTCAATCGCACCTGTCGAGAGCATGCCCACATCACCAGTGATCGTCGTGGTCGCCAAACCAGAAAGTGTGAGGTAAGGCACCGCCGCGGGAATATCGGCATCCAAACGCGTCAGGCTCTGAATCGTTGCCGAGCGAGGCGCATCGGTCGTAGCATCGAGCCAACCGCCCTCAGCTTCGGTGTCACCCTGCGTGTGGATCCAGCCAGCCACATCCGACCATGCACCATCACCATTACGGACCAAGGTAGCACCATCGTCGCAGCGAACAATCTGCAAGGCGGCCAAACCAACGTTCTTGTCAGTCGACCACGGTGCGATTTCCAAGGGCTGCCCTTCGGTAGCCTTCACACGCAAGTGAAGTACATGCTTACCATCCACGAATTCACCCTTCACAGGTGCGCCTTCGCCAGCCCAAGTAATGCCATCAGCGGCAGGAGCCGTCCAACCATTTGCGATGGAGAAGGTGCGCCACTGCTGATCGCCCACCTTGACGCGGACTGCGGGATAGTCAACCGCGCCCTCTGCCGTTGCAGCGAAGATTAAGTAGAGATCGTAAGCCTTAAACGGCACGGCATCCACGCGCACCTGCCATCCGCCATTTGCGCCAGAATTCGTCATTCCACCTGCGGAACGGATGGCATCAGAGAGTTGCGCATTGCCTCCCGTGAGGAAGCTTGCGGCCAACTGTGCATTTGCATCGCCATGCTGACGCGAGTCCACCACCGTTGCTTGACGGAAGGCGTAGGTCACTTCGCACGGAGTAATCTGACCATTTGCACCAGGCTCAATGCCCACCGGCATCGCCTGCAGTGCCATCACCATGTAGTTCGTGTCCGAACCACGGCTTTCACCGCTCGTAGTGGAGGCATTATTCCAGTAGACACCCACAAACGGCACGCGACCACAAAGGTCGGCATCGGTAGCAATCCAAGCGCCATCACCTGCCGTTGCCGCCGTGAAGTTAATGTTCAAGGCCGGCTGCGTGGCAGACGCATAGACCGTGACCGTGTTGAGATTGGTGGTGTAATCATAGCCCGTCGGGACCGTCGCCTCAAGCGTAGCCAAGCCCGAGGCCTCAGTTTCACCGTCCACAACCAAGGTCGGCACCCACGTGAAGCGTTTGGCACCATTCGTCGTCGGCATTGCTTCATTCGAGAGGTCGTAGTTGTAGACCACCGTCGGCGTCAACAACGTCCAATCATCCGTCTCGGTGGCACCCTTCGCCATAAAGCGAACATTGGCAAAGGTGGCCGCCTTCGTCAAGGTCAAGGTGATCTTCGGCGCGCCATTCGCGTAGCTCGGCGGCAAGACAAAGACCGCCGTCACCGCTTCGCCATTCTGCGGGTCGTAGTTGCGCTTGGTCTTATTCGGATCGTCCGAACGATACCACTTCTTCTCGCCATACCACGACGTCAATACCGCCACAGAGGCCACGTCTTGGATATCCATCTCGCAGATGTACTCAACATGCTTCAAGAGATAGAGGCCATCCTGACGCACGGCGACGTTGTAGCCCTTCTCAATCAATGCCGCATCCAAGGTGAAGGAGACCGTCTCCACCGAAGTGGCATTATCCCAACTCATCACCTTGCGCTGCGTACCTGCCTCAGGCGCATCCGCAATCTCACCTGCCAGCGAACTCGCCACCAAGTGATAATAGCCACCCGAAGTCAACATCAAGTTGTCGGCATGCAAGACCGCCTTACCCGTCGGATCAATCGCAAAGGTGGTTCCCTTTGCAGCCTGAAGCACGGGGATGGAAAGACCTGCTTCAACCGTTGTACCCGCCGCCGTCGTCACGGTCATCTTCGGATTCGTGAAGGTGGTCGTACCGCCTAACGTACCCTCTGTGAGCGACAACTGCACATCGCTTTCAATCAGATCACGCGTGAAGCGCACCGCGCCAGCTCCCGTCTTATTCAAGGTGAAGCGATCTAAGGAGTCACCGTGCGTGTAAGTGATGAGGTTTGCCGAGAGGTTCAAAGCCGAACCCTCGCCCACGCTCAATTCCAATGGCTGGCTCGCCGTCGCCGTCCACTCCAACGGGACCAGGCCCGTCGTTTCACCCGAAGCGATCGTGGCTGTAATCCCTTCCAAGAGGTTGCCCTCTGCATCCACCTTTACTATGTCACTTGCATCAGCCTTATCGCCAATACCTGCGACTTCAAGCTTGGTGCCACCCGAGAGGTACATATCTTGCGTAGCCAACAAGGTTGCACCATCACCCGTAAAGCGGAAGCCGTGCGGGAAGACTTGATAAAGCTCGGCAAACGCGAATTCTGCCGTTGCATTCAAACCGATTTCCAACGGACGTGCAGCGAGTAAGTTGCTGTCATTGCGATTGGACCAACCACCGAAGATATTACGGCAACCCGACACGCGGAAGGTCGAACCATTCAACACGCGAATACCGACAGCATCACCCGTCCAAAGCGGAGCACCTGTCTGATTCTGCGCCGTCAAAGGATTCCCATTGAGGCCCAACGTCGTAGCAAAGAAGGAGGGGTCATCCCACGGACGATTACTATTGCGCGTACGTTTCATCGCAATATCTAAAGTCGAGCCGCCTTCAACGATAATCTGACCCATAAAGGCCTTGTTCTGATAAGCGACCGTGTCTCCCGTTTCCACAACGCCACCTGCGAAGACGACCGTGCCGCCGCCCGTAATGGTGACATTGCCCGTACCCGACATGTGAGAACGGAAGGTTTCGTTTTCAAAATTCACGTAACCCATTGCCGAAACGTACTGCGTTTCCCCAGGATGCGGAGCCAGTGTTGCGCCATCCGTACACCACGTTGCGAAGTTCGTTGTACCATTCAGCGCGTTAATCCAAGCGGTGGGCGCGGTGGAGTTCATCAACGACGCCGTCTTACCACCATTGGAGAGTTCACCAATGAGACGATAGGTGTTGTTAATCGCACTCACCACCACGTTCTTCGCTGTGGCGACGGGGAGGTCAAAGATTTGGTCACTGCCCAAGTTCAACGTCGCATTTGCGAGCGTCAAGTAAGAGGTCGTATCATCCGCAGCGCGCTGGAAGCGATACTTATCCTTTACTTGGGTCGTATCCGTGAAGGTCAACGATGCGGGACGGACATTGCCCTGAAGGGTCACGGTTGCCTTCCCTGCCGTAGTGGCGGGGAGGTTCACTGCGGCGCCATCATAGTAAGTCTTGCCGTCAGCCCATGGACCAGCTTCACCGTCAGCCCAAACACCTGCTTCCGCAGCTGCATCCCAAGTGACCGCCTCAGCGGTTGCCGGCGTGGCAAAGGTCACCATGCCAGTCGCTTCATCCACGGAGACATCCGAATAGAGCGTACCATTCAAGTAGAAGCGCATTGAGGTCAAGTCATCCGGGACATCGACTTCCATAGCGACCTTCACCGTGGTGACCCCCTCTGCAGCCGTCACCGAGAGTTCTGCCCCCGCTTCAAAGACAAGGGTATTCGTCATCGAGGCATCTGCTGTGGCATTGCGCACTTCAAAGATGGCACCCGACTTCACGGTCGTCTCGGTCATAGCGAGGGCGGTAGTAGTCGCAATCGCCACCTTACCCTGCGTGACTTCAATTGAACCTGAGCCAGAATTGGTAGCATTGAGCAACAAGATTGAACCCACTGCAGGCGCCAATTCCGTTGTCGTATTCGCAGTAAAGGCCACAGGAATATTCAACGATGCTTCCGCTTGACCAGTCGTAATGCGACCACCCTCAAAGCTGACCGCAACGCGATCGGTATTGTTCGCATTCAACTGCGCCGTGGTCAATTCCAACGTACCACCTTCGAGGTTGATCGTTGCTTGGCTATTCGCTTGATCCAAGCGGAAGGCGCCAATCGCCAAGGTACCACCAGTCACCTTTGCATTAAAGATTGACCCCTGAGGCGTATGGTTACGAAGCGTTGCCACGTCAAAACGACCACCCGAGAGCGCTAAGGTATAGGTTAATTCCTTGTCGCCACTGTTATTGTTCGTACCAACAAGGAACTCTCCGCCAACCATAAACGTGCCGCCCGTTTGAGTAATCGTACCTTCATACCCTTCTGTGTTCGGCTTGGAGGGAATGTTAACACTCTTAGCAATCTGGATTGAGTCACCCTCTTCAATCAAGATATGACCACGGAAGGTAAGATCCGTTGCAGATTCCAAATTCTTCCATGCGTAGGTCAATGGCTTTGTATCCAACCCATTATTCATTGACGTCACAGGATAGTTGCGACGCAACACACCTGCAGACTCCAGAGCGATGGTCAACATAGGAGCACTCACGTCAAAATTCGTCGTGATGCCACAGTTCTCTCCGAGGACCAAGGTGGCGTTTTCAGCAATCGTGTACGCCTGACCATTGTTATTGAAGAGGGCATTAAAGGTGGTTACACCTGCAGGTGCCGTGAAGGCCACATTCACACAAGGAACGTTGACCGTCAAGTTGCCGGTCAAGGCACCGGCATTGAGTGTCTTCACGACAACGTCGCTTGCCGCCGTAGCTGCCTGCAAGGTCACCGAACCTGTGCCTTCAAGCGTAATCGAATCCGCCGTGAAGTCAGCAGGCAAGGTCACAACCGCATCAGCATTTGCGATGATGACGAGCTTATGCAGTGCACCATTGGTCCACACCTCTCCATTATCATCTGCCTGCGTTGCGAGATCACAATCCGTAGTCAACGTATAGGTAAAGGTCTTATCAGAAGAGGTGTCCGATTCAGGCACTTCCACAATCTGCAAGGCTGCAAGACCCGCATACATGCGACCATAGACCACCGCAGGCAGCGTGAAGGTAATCTCTTCATCCGTCAGGACATCGGTCACCAACGTATTCCGTCCAACCACCACGGGCACTTCTGCTTCGGGCTGATTGGTGCTACCCCAAGTTTCATCGCCAGCGATTTCGAGGGTCAAGAGTCCCGTACGCTCATTGTAGATACGATACGGAGCGATGTTGCAACGCGTATACGTTGCCGAAGCCTCCGCCTCTGCGGAGTAACCCATGGTATAAACCGTTTCACCGATTTGGATTGGCGCATAGGCGGCGCCTTCCAAGTCAGACGAGAAGATTAAGACCAAACGATAGGCATCGAACGGAAGGTTGCGGAGCTGAACCGTCAAATCCGTGGAATCATTCAACCACGTCTTCAACATCGAAGTCGGGGCGTTCACATCCTTCGCCACGGAAGAGGTCGGCACCACCAATTCAACCGTTGCGGTGGAGATTGCCACGCCGGCACGATTTGCCACCTTCAATTCGGAAGCCGTGTACGTCTTATTCAAATCATTCCATGCATCCACCGGCACAGGATAAGCACCTGGCACTGCAGGCGGAGCGACGAGAGGTGTTGTCACATCGGTGTAGTTCACCGAAATTGAACGCGCCTTACGCAGCGCCTTCGGCTTAAATCTCAGATAGAGACCATCGGACAGCACATCTGCCACGGGCATGATATCACTCGGCAGATTATCAGGAAGCATCAACGTGACCTTCCCCTTTTCAGACTGCGCAACACCACCACTGACCAAGCAGAGGCTCGTTTCCAAATCCGTCAACGCACCCTTTGCCAGAAGGGTCAAGCGGTCACCCCAGGCCGTCAAGTCAAAGGCAACCTCCGTCGCGATTGTCATGTTGTTCACTTGCAACATCGGCGCAGTCATCGAGCTCGGCACAAGCACTACCTGTGCATTATCCACCGCGGCGGTAAAGGTCAAGTGCGAAACCGCAATGCCACGTTCAGGAATCGAGACATAGGTCTTTTCAGCTTCTGCCGTGAAGTAATGGTACGGACGAATATCGGCCGTGTTCTGACTCAAGGCATAGGGCTTTGCTTGCGTTGCATTCTTTTCGTTCAACGTCACATTAAACGTCGACAAAATATCTGCGCCCACCAGGTCCACATAGAGACCCTGACCCAAATCACCCGACTTCAATACCAACGTCGTGTCTGCGATGGCATTGTTCGTATTGTTACGCAAAGCAACACCACGCATCTGGGCCGCATCGGTTTCCCCATACGCACCCAAGGCAATCGGCAATTCCGGCAAGAGCTTTTCTGCATCCGAACGCACTGCGTCCAAGACCAAAACCAAGACTGTGTTAGAGAGGTCAGGGAGGGCCTTCCCTGCAGCCATCTGCACATAACCGCCCGCACTCAAACTGGTGCGAACCGGAATCTGAAGCATTGACGCTTCACCAAACGTGCAAGCATCCGCCGTCAAGACGCCGCCATCAAAGGCGAGCGTCGCACCAGCAGCCACGTCGACCGCGGTTGCCTTGACCTCACCTGCGATTGTAATCGAACCGCCCTTGGCAGTAATCTGCTCAAGCGTCACCGACGGCAACTGCAAATTACCCGACTGGTTGACCGCCTTACCCGCGGTCAAGAAGGGTTCAACCTGCGCCAAGGCCAAGGTTGCCCCTTCTGCAGAAGCAAACACTGGATCACCATTCAAGTTCGCAATCGCCGCCGCCGCATCTGCACCCAAGGTCACCGTGCCAGCGAGCGCACCCAACGTGCCACCTTCGCAGTTGAGCGTCATCGTGGTGGAACCATAGCGAGCGATGCCCGTGTCCCCCACCAAAAGCTTACCACCCGCCAAGGTGAGCGTATTCGCACCCGTGGCAGACGCAGAGAGCTTCACGCCACGCACGCGCATTTCACCGCCTTCCAAAACGATGGTCTGCGTATTCCGCGTCTTACCCACGAGCACATCCGCCGACTCTGCAACAAACTTCGCATTGTCGCGCAGCGTCAACGTAGACGGTCCATTCCAGTGGCCAATCATAATGGAGGAGGTGTTCGCATCCACATTAGACGCACCAGTCACCTTCACCTGTGCGGTGTCTTCCAACGTCAACGCCGCATCATAATTGTCAGCCATTTCAGAAAGAATCAACGTCTTAACAATTGCCTGCGCATTGTCCTTAAAGAGAACTTCAAAGTTGCCAATCGCAAGCGTATTGTCACGATTCGTATCAGCTTGTGCCAAGCGTGTCACAAGCACATTCTTCGAGCAAACAACATCACCCGTTTCGCTCTGGTTCGCAATGGTAATCACGGCTTCGCCACCAGAGAATTCCAACGTTGTTCCTGCAGGACGCGACACCGCGCCTGTATAACCTGCGGCAAATTCAATTAAGCAATCCTTGCGTGCAACGACATCTTCCTCTACCTTATAGTTATAAAGGAGGCGAGCAGGATAAGCAGCAATCGTTTGTGGCAATTCTGTGGCATCATCCACACGAAGGGTCATCTTGGCATCAAAGAGCCACGGCATCGTCACGCCTTCAAGGTTTGTCAAACGAAGCGTCTGGTTCTGGCCAAACACCGAAACCTGAGAAGCGGTTGCCCCTGTCATATCCACCGTGACCGAAGCACCCAAGGTAATCTCAGCCAAGTCATCGGCTGTCGGTGCATCCGCGGTTGCCCCATCTGGCTTCGTCCACTCAATATCGGCCCAAGCGACATCCGCGGTTAACGTTGCCGTATACACCTTGGGTGCGAGCGCAAGGTTATACTCGCCCGTTTGAACAAGCTGGAAGCCGGCAATACACCCACGTCCATCTTCTTTTGGCGAAACCAAAGAGAAGTCGCCCTTGAGGTTTTCGATTACCATCACGTTTGTACCCACAACGAGCTGGCCGCGGTTGGAGGAGGAATTACCCCATCCATTGGAGCTATTGGTTACCAAGTCGCCTTCTTCATTATAGGTATACTTAATGCCATTGACCATCTTGGGGGAGAACTTCGCACCTGAACCATCGGTCATACAATAAATAATAGCCTTATAGGTGGCCCAATTACTTGGCACCGTCATCTGGATGTTCGGCGCAGTACCATCATCAAGGTAACCCTTAAAGATGTCCAAGGTGTTAGCCATATCACCTTCATTGACACTCCAGGGTGCAGCAGAGACCACCGACTTAAGCGCACCAGTAAGCGTAGTGATTGTGCCACCAATCCGCTGATAGGACTTAACATCTACATTTGTAAGATTTGTCCCAACGAGTTGCGTCCAAGCCGTCGCAGGCACTTCGTGCCCTGCACAACCAAAGTCAGTGGTGATGTTATAGGGACCAGAACTATTACGCCCAGAGGCAAAGTTAATTGACAGGATTTCCTTACCATTTGCATCTACAATCATGCGCTCGGGCAAGGTGACCGTTGCGGAGATTTTTGACTCGGTCGTCGTTACGCGCACAAAGGCACCATACTTCGCGCCCGTGGTTTGAACAACAAAACGAGTTAAATCAATCCCTTCATAAACTTCAATCACATCAAAGGTGTAGGGCGAAGCGAGATACTGCTCATCTGTCAACGTCGACAAATCAACCTTCAATGTCAAAACACCCTCTCCCGTCATCGTCAACGAGTTGAGTGCGATCGGCTTTAACGTATGTGTAATGACCGTATCCGCAGTTACATTCACCTGCACATCCGACTGCGCCAGCGGTTCATCTACGACTTCTGTAGAATCCACAATTGCCCATGCGTCCGTCGCAATCCACGTCGTTGGCGTACCATCAAAGGTGCGCGTGTAGGTCCGCTTCATTGGCAAGTAGAGGCCATCCGCACGCGCTTCCACCGGGATTGTCGCCACTTCATTACCATCCACAACAATCGTTGCTCGCGGCATCGTCGTCGAGGCAATATTGTTCGCCTTAAGCAGCAACATATCCGCACCGGCGAGTTCGTTCAGCACCACCGTGAGGGTATCTTCTGGCAACGTCACTGCGCCCGTCACTTCAAGCACATTACCCGAGGTCATATCAAGGGTAGCGCCACTGCCAAGGGTAAGCGCCGAACCAATCGTACCCGCGCCACCGATGGTACCAGCGACTGCGACACCATTGACTGCCGTCCAAGTCTTACCTGCAGCGATGTTTGCAGTATGGTCTGCAGCCACAACAAGCTTGCCCTCCGCAGTGCCATCGTCAGCCTGTTCACCGAAGGCAATGCAGTGACCACCAGCAACGGTAATCGTACCCGCGAAGTCCTTGGTTTCACCGAGGAACTTCAAGACATCAGTTTGATTATTCAAAGTTGCGAGCGTACCTTCGCCCAACAACGCACCATTAAAGGTGTAACCATTATTACCACCGCTATTGCCATCGCTAAAGGTAATCGAACCCGAGACGATGAGGTCAAAGTTCGAGCTTCCACCAGCTTGTAAATAACCCGTTGATGCGCCAGAGAACTCAACTTCCGAATTCTCATTACCAACAGCGCCGAACCAATTGCCTCTATCCGCCATTGTGTTGTCTGCAGTGTTGACATAGCGTCCCGTCCATGCTGCAGCGCCGAGCGAGTTACGAACCGTCTCATTGGAAGGATAGCCCGCAACAACAAGCTTACCTGCGCCCGTCACTGCACCAGTACCGAGAGAACCCGTGCCAGCGTTCAAGGTCACGCCGTCAACGATGACCGTGCCACTGGTGTAGGTGTTAGCAGCGGTGAAGGTGACAGCCGAGGTATCAGAGATGATAACCTGGAGGTCGCCAGAGATGACTCCCGTGTAGGTCGTTGCATTATCACAAGGATACTTACCTTCACCAAACACACCGCCATCAGCAAATTCCACCTTACCTGCGCCAGTGATAGCAGCAGAGATGGTTGCCGCATTGAAGGAGGAACCACAAATCTTGGCGGCTGTTTCCGCTGCGTTTTCAATCGTAATCGTACCAGCGAGACCCGAGCCATTGGCAAGCGTCAACTGAGCACCACCTTCAAGCTTGAGGCTATTGGCATTATTGTTGAAGTTGACCTGCCATGCCGCGAGGCGAATTTCCGCGCCAGCCTTTGCGGAGATGTTCATTGCTGTGGTTGGAGCTTCGCGCACATAAATAGCGCCTTCCTGAACGTCAATAGCAGGTTCAGAACCCTGAGCAAAGAGACCAATGACACCAGTGCCCTTCTTCACAAGCGTACCTTCACCCGTCAGAGCCTTCAGGGCAAGCGCATGAGCACTTCCAATATTGTCAGGATCTGCGTCCGTGGTCGTGGTGGCGTAAGCCACCGTCTTGCCTTCTGCGATATCCATCGGGGCAAGGGCAAGCGTGGTTTCATCGGCTACGATATTTGCATTTGCGATGATTGCAGTTGCAGTAATCTTACCCCCCTCAATGGCGAGCGTACCTTCGCCGTTAACCATCAACACACCGACCGCGACGCCTTCTGCAGGAATCGTAATGGTCGTATCCTCAGTGATAGAAATCACCGCATCTGCATTGTCCGCAGGGACACCCCATGTCCAGTTGCCCTCAGTCGCCCATGCGGAGTCTACAGTTGCCGTCCAAGTGGTTGTATCACCGATTTCATCGGTTTCTGCGTAGGCCACATACTCCACGTAGTAGCCATCGGTCTTCTTTTCAAACTTGTAGTCACCCACATTGCGCAACGCAACCGCTCCAGTCGCGGCCTTACCCACCACGGAAGTAGTCACAGCACCTTCAGCCGTAGCGAAGGTCGCGTTGCTGGATGTAAATCCGATGAGTTTACGAGAGACAATCTTACGACCGCTTAAAGCGCTGTCGCCGAGGTCAAGTTCAACACCATTGATCGTAGCGGTACCGTTCAAAGCACCGACAGCAACACTACCAGCAGAGTCGAGCTCATAGTTTGTTGAACCATTCAGCGTGAGGTTTGAAGCGGTAACACCGTTTTCAGATTTAACATAGAAATCTACACGATGCCCCGTGCTCAAGGTGCCGTTAAAGGTAATCTTCGAGGTTTCATCCACACGCCATTCGGCATTTGCCCCATCGCCATTCTGAATTTTTTGCAGACCTGAAATGACAAGCTGGGCTCCATTAATAACCGTATAACGAGGATTCCATCCTTCAAGATTGGAGGTGGAAGTAATCGTCTTATAGCCATCTTCGCCGGGGGTAATCGTATCCATCATCGCACCGTCGAGCAAGATGTGTTGCCACATGGCAGAGTTAGGCATACCGGGCGCTATATTTCCGCTCACGGAAAGCCACTTGATCTGCTCGCCCATCACGCGCTTGCCGATATACCAGTTGGCCGCTTCATTATAAGTGGCATCCGTTGTGCCACGGAAGAAGTACGGGTGATTGATACCGTCCACTTCAATGCCGAGCGTTTCGGTGTATGCGGTCGTCACCGTTGCGCCAGGGAAGATGGCCTGTGCAGCGGCCTGACTGATTTCCAGATTAGTCACATTCACCGTGACATTGTTGCCCACGATTTCAATCGTGTGACCCGTGATGTCTGAGTCCATTTCCAAGGTCACACCATCAGCGAGCTTGAGCTGCACAGAGACATTGGTCAATTCAGGCAATTTAGAGGTCTTCAATTGCTCTGCAGGCTGAGCGGTCCAGTCAATAATCTGAGCATCAGGCAAGGCCTCGCCGGTATTGATAATCTGAATGGCCGCGATACCGCCACGAGCGGTAAACTCATTCGCACCACCTGCAATCGTGAGGTCACCGGAAAGACCATCCACGCGAAGGGCATTGGTACCGTAAGCAGCGGTGAGCGCGTGCGAAACACCATAGCGGGCGTGTGCATTATTGTAAACCGGCAACGCATACCCAAGTGTCGTCGCACCGGGCGTCCCGATATAAGCCTGCCCATTGATGGTCACACTGCGGAACTTATAGCCGCCGGAGTCGGTCGCAGCATAAACGATAACAGAATATTCTTTGAAGGGGATTCCAGTGAGCGAAACCTGCGCATGACTGCCGCCATCGTCAAGATAGCCTTTCAGGAAGGCATCCGTCGCGGTTGTCCATTGATAGCCGTTGTTTGAGGAATAGGTGAGTGCCATCGGATACCTCACAGCCTTTTCACCCGTCCAAACATTTAACGCACTCTCCGAACCACTATTGCCGAGGTTGTTCCAGCCACCTGCTGCGACCAAACCTGCTTCGCCGGAAACACTACCCTGTGAGCTGTAGAAGTTCAAGCTGATGGTTTCTTTGTCTTCCGGTGCGGCAGGAACTTCTGCTGCTTCATCCGTTACCCACACCTGAATACCGGCAATCGTCAAACGAGAGACATTCCAATCATCCATCGCACTCGTAATGGAAATCGCGCCACCGGAGAGCCCTTCCACAAACATCACATTTGTGCCTTCCACGAGGCCAGCTGCGGCAGCAGACGAGGCACGGCTTCCCCAATATTGGATTTCTTTCGCCGCATCGCCCTTCACGAGCGTTGCCTCATTGGTGTAGGCATACACTTCGTTATTAATCCAAACCGGTGAGAAGCGATTGTTATAGTCGGCATTCCCATTGCCATCACCGGAGAGTACCAGAGCCACGGCATATTTCTTATTCTCCGGCAGACCGGAAATCGTTACGGTTGCCTTTGTGCGACCACTGTTCGCTGTGTCGTCCAAATACCCATGGAGCAATTTGCCTGCGTCTGTATCGGTGGAGCATCCGCTGTAATAACTGCCACGGGCAACCCAAGAAACATCAATCGCCGTAGAATTAACCGTATAGGTGGCATGATTGCCGCCATCTGCCGTGTAGTTCGCCCAGTTGATGGGAGCCGCATAGTCACCCTTGGCAAAACCAGCGCCTGTCGTCGTAGAGATATTCTGCGCATCGCCAGTCTTGAAGTTCACACCAAAGGAGAAAGGCTGCACATCAAGCGTAATGCCACCGGAGACCTTGATGTTACCATTGTGACTGGGCGGATTATTCGTCACCTTGAGATTTGCCTGCAAGGTATACACCTTGTTCGCAGTGAAGCCGGCTTCATTCGTGAAGGTGAAGATGTTGTGGTAGTTATTACCACCCGAATAAGAACCCGAGTCCGCGACTTCGGTACCTTCCGTGCCCGTAGCGACTGCGGTATACGTAGTTTCGCCATCAAGCAACTTCACGCTGAGAATCTCAACGCGATGGCTGCCACCACTATAGCGGATGGTCGTGGTAAAGGACGTCAAGGCTTCACTCGGCATCTTCACCTGATATTCATAAGCATATTCGGTGTTGCCGGTCTTGCCGTCAAACGTATACGGAATGACTAATTCCGCAGCCCATGACCAACTTGTCAATGTCGCCAACGCAACAGTTAGCACTGAGCAGGGCAGCATCTTCATGCCAGCACTCAGAAACGATTTGATCCATGCAGTTTTCATAGTCGGACTCCTTAGGCGGTTCGGACGTTTAGGCGACCGCCGCCATGCTCTACGGTCAGCTCGAAAAATTGGTCAAGGTGAAAAAATGATGACTGAATACGCGCAATCACGCACGCAAAGGCGCGCGTAAAAAAGAAAACTGCGTCGGTGAATGTTTCCACCGAGTACAAGTCACGCACATCGTTCACTTGTCGCATAGATTCTTTCTTCGCGCTCTTAAGCCATCATTAAGTCATTTAAAATCAATGAGATACCACACGCGTGTCGCACATCGGCTGAAGCCGACGCGCCTTTGCGCTTCCGCAAAACTATACTTCGTGCATATCTCATACCACATCATTAGTTTATCAAATTCACCCCCACAAGCAAACTTTTTTCTTTATTTATTAAAGAGAGTGTAATTTAGTGTCATTTTATCGCCCCCATTGCCGCCTCCCTACTGATGCACAGCACCCCTCGAATGACACCCCTCCCACCTCTCCTCCCCTGCACCCTTCCTCGCACAGCACACATCAGTAAGAGCACCCACAGACTCTCCACACAGGATGCATCAGTAAGAGCACCCACACACCTCCAGACGAGTCCCACCATACACTTTTCACACACAGTTTGTGTCAGAAGCACACCGCCAGAAGGAGTCCTCCATACACTTTCACACACAGTTTGTGTCAGACGGAGCGTAAAGCGCTCCGTCCGTTCATCGGCTCTGCCGTGGTAAAGTCTTCTCACCAAGAAGATCTCCATCACGCCTCCCTTCACCCCACACAAATTTCTTCACCCCACACAAATTTCTTCACCCATCACTCTAAAATTAAAACAAAGACTCTTCTCCTCACTTACACTTTCAGTGTAGCAAAATCTTTTAAGATTGTCAAATCGTCATTTTAGAAAAGGGTGAAATAAGGCAAAAAAGAGGCAAAAATCTGGGCTGAAAAAGGGCAAAACTAAGTCGCAATTTCGCTGATATTGGGTACCCAATTTCGCTAGCATTGAGACTCAATTTCGCCAATATTGATCCAAAATTTTCGTAGACCTCCTCCAAAAACGGGAAAATTGTTGATAACTTTTCCCTCCCCTGGTAGTCAAAATTTCACAAGGAAGCCGCTGTAGGGGAGTTGATTTCGCCTCTTTTTCACATTATCTCATTACCTCTAAAAGGGTTATACATTTCTAGCAAAGTCTCGTGAGAGCCACAAAAAGTAGTATTCTGCCCAAAAAAATCTAAAAACCTGCGTCGAAAAACTCGCATTGTTGACAACTTGTTGATAACTCAAAAAAGTTTTCAACAACCGAAAAATCGATGAAAAAAGGGGAAAAGTGACAAACCTGCGTATGGGATTTTAACCACGAAATACGCGAAATACTCGAAAAAAGACTGCTTATGCAAAGGACTGCATGTGGGGCGCCTTCGGCGCAGGACAGCATGTGGATTTTCCGCTAGCCCAAAATGCGCCCGGGCCCGAAGGTCAGCGGAAAACGCCATGCGGGCAGCAGCTAATCGCGGCGCGATGGCGCTTTCAGCGCCCCACGATTACTGCTCGCCCTCTAAAGCGTGCACGTGGATAGATTAGACGGGCAACCGCCCGTCGCTCAAATAGATTATGGATAGGTTAAGGATAGATTAAGCATTTACGAAGTAGCCCCCACATCATCCTCCTCTCCTTCTTTCTCCCTTTCTCCCGTGACACAAAAAGCATCCGTCAGGATGCGTAGCGTGCAGGGCACACCCTTGCCAGCGGGCAAGGGCTACGATAAGGGTGGCGCTTTCTCAGTGGGTAGGAACTGCGAGATTCTTTTCTTCGCAGCCTTTGTAAAGGCGAGTCCGTAGGACGAGTACGGGGTAAAGCGCCCTGCGCTTTCGCGGGTGCAGGGGTGCGAACCCCTGCCTGAGGGGCGTGGGGGCGAAGTAGACCCCACAACACAAATCTCCTTTATCCCCCATTCTCTCCCGATCTTCTTATTTTCCCTTTTTACGGGGAGCTCTTTTAGGGGTGGGGGTGAGGCGGAGTTCGGTGCCTTTGATGGTGGGGTCTTGATAGAGGCGAACGTAATCTACGGAGAAGGTGCGGGGATAATCTTCGGGAACGGGGGCTTCAGCCCAACCATCCAGAGCGAGGTTTAAGATTAGGAAATAGCGGCCGTCGCGGAAGGGATTTTTGCCATCGGTTTGGGTGGCTTCATCAAGGGCGTAGGAGAAGACGACTGCGCCATCAAGGGTGAGCTCAATTTTTTCGGGGGTCCAATTCATGCCATAGAGGTGCCAATCACCTGCGAGCGGGGTGGCTGTGGCGTGGGGAACGGTTGGGTTCAGGTATTGGCCATCCTTTGTGTAGTGCAAGGTGGCGTGATGAGTTTGGGGATTTTGCGAAACGTACTCAAGGATATCGATTTCGCCACAAGAGGGCCAACCGCCAGGGTTGTTGCCAATCAACCACAAGGCGGGCCAGACTCCACGGCCGTGTTCAATCTTCGCACGGATTTCAACGCGTCCATAGCGAAACTCCACCTTACCGCGGCTATTGATAGAACCCGACGTGTAGTCAGCCTCCTTCCGGCTCTCCCACCAATGGGGACTTTCGGGCTTCCAATTGGTGCTTTCAAAATGTTCGTGATGGGCGGTCAACGTAAGGGCGCCCTGCGTGAGAGAAAGATTTTTGGGGCGAGCGGTGTAGATTTGGACAGCTTCAATATTACGCACAAAGTTGATTTCTGGCGTCCAAAAGCGAGCATCCAACTTAGGTTCATTGAATTCATCATGCCAGACCAATCGCTCAGTAGCGAAAGCGGTGAGAGAAAGGCCGAGGAACAGAAGCGCGGAGAGGCAGTAACGCATGGTAAAACTCCTAAGGTGAACGTGAAGGATAAAAAGTTGCCGACAGAAGAAACGCTGTCGGCACGGGGGAAGATTTTTATTTTAGCCGAGGATCTGACGATGCAACGCGGCAAGCTCATCCATCGTTGGGGCGGGCGTTTTCGGCGTCCAATCGATTGGCGTGCCGGTATAGCGCGGAATGAGATGGAAATGGACGTGGAAAACCGTCTGGCCAGCAGCTTCACCATTGAGCTGAGAGAGGGCAAGGCCATCGCAACCCAACTTCTTCTTCAGAAGCGTGGCGGTGCGTTGGATTGCGGGCATCACGCCAGCGAGTTCTTCAGGTGGAAGGAAGAAGAGCTCCTTCGCGTGGAACTTCGGGATGACCAAGGTGTGGCCACGTTCAATCGGATTGATGTCAAGAAAGGCGAAGGCGTGGTCATCTTCAAAGATTTTGAAGCAGGGAATTTCACCCTTGATGATTTTACAAAAGATGCAGTCATTCATGTGCGGAGACCTTTCGGGGGTAAACTGTGAGAGAGAAGATGGCGATTAATGGTCGTGCGTTGCTTCACCGTGCCAAGCCTCTGCGGCGGGCGGCGTAATCTGACCAGAGAGAATGCGCTGGCGCACCACTTCAGAGAGAAGGATGGTGGCGGCGGCCGACACGTTAAGGGAGTCGGCCGTGCCGAGCATGGGAATACGCACGCGCAGGTCGGCATTATTCATAAATTCGGCGGTGAGACCATACTGTTCGCTCCCGAGACAGAGCGCCACGCGACCCGTGAGATTCTGCTCAAAGTAGAGTTTTTCGGCGTGAGGCGTGGCGGCCATAATGGCAAATCCGCGCGCCTTCAGCCATGCAAGGGTGTCGGAAGCCGATGCCACCGCTACAGGGAGGGTGAAGAGCGTGCCCGTGGAGGCGCGGACAACGTTTGGATTGTGAATATCCGTGCATGGGTCACACACAATCACCGCCGCCACGCCAGACGCATCTGCGCTACGCAACATCGTGCCGAGGTTGCCAGGTTTTTCAATCGATTCGCAAACCAAGACGAGCGCATCTTCTGGCAGGTCAAGATCATCCAGCGACTTCGTCACGAGCGGCCCCGTGGCAAGCAACCCATCAGGACGCTCTCTGTAGGCAATCTTTGCAAAAACCTGCTCTGTGCAAGCATAGAGACGCGCACCGAGGCGTTCGCACTCGCGCACCACGGCGGGTTCGTTCTCATGTTTGAGCCAGAGCTTTTCGCAGTAAAAGAGAGCTTCTGGACGGTAGCCATGGTCCAGTGCGCGACGAATCTCGCGGTAGCCTTCAGTAAGCATTACGCCGGCATCATCGCGGTGACTGCGTTGACGTAATTTGACAATTTGCTTGATTTTCGGGTTAGCAAGGCTGGTAATTTCGGTAATCATGCCATGTATTATAACTCAGAACGAGTGTTTTTTGGTATCATTCTCGCATTATTTAAGGAGTTAGACATGCGTATTCTCACCGGTATCCAACCTTCCGGCAAGTTACATTGGGGCAACTATTTCGGCGCGATGCAGCCCTCCATCTCCATGCAGGAGAAGGGAGACGCCTTCATTTTTATCGCACAATATCATGCATTGACCACGGTTCATGACGCGGCGGCATTGCGTCAAGCCACCTTTGATGTGGCGGCAGACTTCTTGGCCTGCGGACTTGATCCAGCCAAGGCGTGCCTCTTCCGTCAGGCAGATGTGCCAGAAGTGCACGAATTGGCATGGTTGCTCTCCACGGTAACGCCGATGGGGCTTTTGGAACGTTGCCACTCCTACAAAGACAAGCTTGCACGCGGGATTGCTGCGAGCCACGGCCTTTTCGCCTATCCGGTGTTGATGGCGGCAGATATTTTAGCCTATCAGAGCGACGTGGTGCCCGTGGGACGCGACCAGAAGCAACACGTTGAAGTGACGCGTGATATCGCTGCGAAGTTCAATCAGGCTTACGGCGTGGAAGTCTTCAAGTTGCCCGAACCGATGATTTCGGAATCCGTCGCCGTCATTCCTGGCCTTGATGGTCAGAAGATGAGCAAGAGCTACAACAACACGATTGGCCTCTTCGATGCGCCGAAGGAAGTCAAGGGCAAGATTATGAAGATTGCCACAGACTCCACGCCGCTTGAAGACCCCAAGGATCCCGACACCTGCCGCGTCTTCGCGCTCTACAAACTCTTCGCCGATGAAGCCGAACTCGAAGAGATGCGCGCCAACTACCTGCGCGGTGGCTACGGTTATGGCCATGCTAAGAAGGCACTCTTTGAGATTTACCAACGCAAATTTGGTCCCTTCCGCGAGCGCAGAGAGTATCTCGTGGCGCACCCTGAAGAAGTGGAAGCCGTCCTGCAGGCAGGCGCTGAAAAGGCGCGCGCTCAGGCACGTCTCACCTTGACGGCCGCTCGTCAGGCCGCGGGTCTTGATTAATCTTTAGCCCTTCCCCTCGGCGATGGACGCCACCCTGCCGCTCTTCGATGACTACAAGGTCGCCCTCGACGCCTTCGAAGGGCCGCTGGATTTATTGTTGCACCTCATTCGCAAGGAAGAGGTGGACATTTACAACATTCCCATCGGCCGCATCACAAGTCAGTACCTCGCCTACTTAGAGCGCATGAGAGCGCTTGATATCAACGTGGCGGGGGAATTTATCGTGATGGCAGCGACATTGATGCTCATCAAAAGTCGCATGCTCTTACCCGTTGATGACCGCACCGAGGGGGGAGACGAGGCCGAAGAGGCGCTCGACCCGCGCTTAGACCTCGTGCGCCAACTCGTAGAGTACAAGCGTTACAAAGACGCGGCAAACACCTTTGCGCGGTGGGAAGTCTTTCGTGGCGCGACCTATCCCAAGGGCGCCGCGCCAGACCAATTGCCACCAGAAGTGGATGCCGCCGCGAAAAAGCTTGGCGATATCGGCACGGCAGAGCTCATGGATGCCTTTAAACGCGTCCTTGAGCGGGCGAAGGAAACGGTCTCGTTTGGCCATCTGAAGATGATGCGCTGGAGCGTGCCAGACAAAATTAACGCCATTCTCGGTCGCATTACCACGCAGAATCACCTGCGGTTTGACACCCTCTTCCCAGAAGACGCGCCCAAAGGCGAAATTATCGTTACCTTCGTGGCGCTCCTTGAGCTCCTTCGTCTGCGCCATCTCACCGTGACACAGACCGAAAACTTCGGCGACCTCTACATTGACGCCATCCCTGAAGGCACGCCCGATGCGCACCTCCCGCTCCCAGCCTTCGACGAACTCGATACATTTTAAGCGCGAACCCCAAAGGAACATCAGCCGTGAGTGAAGCGAAGGGTCACGAAGATTTGGAAAAGCCGTGGCGAGACACGTATAAACGCTTGATTGCATTGGAACGCGATTGGGAGAAGGAGCGCTTTCGAAAGGCGGCAATTGCGGATTTGCGTCGCTTTCTTTTGGAACGTTGCGTAGGGGTGCCCCACTTGGCAGATTTGGCACGTTTGGCGCGCGAATCAATGACGCGCCAAGATTTGTTTGCGATGATTGTGCCGTGCGAACGCGAATTAAAGCGCGTCAAAGTCACCGATGTAGAAATTCTCACGCAGGACTTGCCCACCGCCGCAACCATTGCCCCCAAGATGCCACTGACGGTCATCGCAGATAATTTCCGTTCGGCAATCAATGTGGGCACGCTCTTTCGCGTAAGTGACTGCTTCGGCATTGAAGAGGCCCTCCTCTGCGGTTATACACCAGACCCCTCCGATGGACGCGCAAAGGCGGCTGCGCTCGGTGCGGAAAACTGGGTCAAATGGTCGCACTTCCCACGGACGCTCGATGCCGTGCGGGCTGTACAGGCGAAGGGCATTCCCGTGATTGCATTAGAAACCGTGGAAGACGCCCCCGTATTAGAGACCTGGCTGTGGCAATTCCCCTGCGCAATCGCACTCGGGAGCGAACGATTTGGGTTGGACGCAGACGTGATTCAGGCCTGTGATGGCGTGATGCGCATTCCGATGTTTGGGCACAAAAACTCGCTCAATGTCGTGATGGCCTTCACCCTGGTCGCCCACGCCGCGCGAACCGCCTTTGAGCAATGCGCCGCAAAGTGAACGAAAGGCTCGCCAAAAAGATGAAGACAACCGTTCCGAAAGCCCAACGTCTCACCCTCGCGCTCGTCGGCAAAACAAACGCCGGCAAATCAACGTTGCTCAATCTCATCGCAGGGCAAGCCGTGGCCATCACCTCGCCGCAGGCAGGCACCACCACCGACGTGGTGGAAAAGACCATGGAATTGCGCCCCTTTGGGCCCGTCTTATGGCTCGACACGGGTGGATGGGATGACTCCACCCTCCTCGGCGCCGAACGCAAAGCGCGCACGCTCCAAGCACTCGCTCGCGCAGACATCATTCTGGGCGTGGTTGCCGTGCGGCCTGGCGAAGCGCCCGATGCGGAATTGCTCCACGTCATTCGTACCGCAGGCAAGCCCGTGGTCGTGGTGCTCACCCACTTAGAAGGTGCCGAAGCTCCCGCTGAATGGATTACGCCCTTCACCGAAGCAGGCGCACAGGTCATCCTCAAAACCGACCAACGCGACACCTTCTTAAATCGCTTAAAAGGAGCGCTTACCACCGTATTGCCGCGCGAATTCCTTGCGCCGCCAGAGCTCTTGGCGGGCATTGTGCCGCCCGGGGGCACCGTCCTCCAAATCATCCCCATTGACTCCCAAGCCCCCAAAGGGCGACTCATCCTTCCGCAAGTCAATGTTTTGCGCAACGCATTAGACCGCGATTACATCTCCGTCGTCACCACCGAAAACCGCATCCGTGAGGCCGTTGAGCGCTTTCGCCCCGACCTTGCCATCTGCGATTCACAGGTGGTGGGACGCATGATTGCCGATTTGCCACCCGACCTTCCTGCCACCACCTACTCAATCCTCATGGCGCGACTCAAAGGAGACCTCCCCGCGC
>JAEIGA010002290.1_pt1 | contig 30575 bp, 28 predicted proteins | sample 9270691 | NCBI WGS metagenome assembly JAEIGA01 (sample SAMN17057246, study PRJNA624740) | gut metagenome | biome: biome; isolation source: fecal sample | host: Bos grunniens | place: China: Xizang | collected 2019
CGTAATTTTGATATCTCTATTGAGAAAGGGGAAGGAATCGATATGCTGCAGGTTCGCACGTTCCTTAACTATGATGAGGCATATATTTATATGCATCGCTTGCTGAATAATGCTGATATGGCATATAAACTAGACGGATTGAAATGCTTTATCATTTGCGAGGAGAACTTGGCTAAGCTCATGAGGGGATTGAGTTTTGCCGATTACTTTGACTTCTACGACGAGTATTTTGACAGGATAGGTTCTCTGCAGATAACTGAGGATGAACATAGTACGTTGGACGAACCGACAGAATTGCCTGAGCCTATAGAAGAGAGTGAGGTGGAGGAATTCGATGAGGAAGAGAATTTCATTTTCTAAGAACCTTGTCGTCAGAATGGGCATTGTGGGATTATTATTTTTTCCTGAATGAAAGAACGGAGCGGGCAAGAGACGAATAGCTATATATAACTGCTTTTATGGAAAAAGTGAATTGGATTATATGCAGAACATGGTTTTTCGTGGCTATGTTTATGTTGAAAGTAACTTGTCTTTCTGCGCAAGAGGCAATTTGGATAACCACGAATCAATCGGCAGAAGGAATGCCTTTATTCAGAAAAGCGTTTGAGGTAGAGAAAAAGCCAGAGACCGCAAAGCTATATGCTACGGCTTTGGGAGTCTATGATGTGTCTGTTAATGGAAAACGTGTTGGGAATCATGAATTAAAGCCGGGGTGGACAGATTATCGCAAGGAAGTGGCTTTTCAGGTATTTGACATTGCGCCGTTGTTGCGAAAAGGAAAAAATGAGATACACGTGCAGCTGAGTCGTGGATGGTGGGCAGGAGAAATAAGTAGAGATGTGTATGGTACGCATCCTCAACTGTCGCTTTGGGCACGAATAGAGGTGGATGGCAGTTGCGTGGTCAAGACAGACAGCACTTGGAAGTATAGTTTGAACGGCCCCTTAATTGCGGGTGATATCTACGATGGAGAAATCTATGATGCGAGGCGTGTTCCTGCAGATTGGGAATCAGCTGTGGAAGATAAGAGTGTGCAGGTGTCGCTGGTGCCATTTGAGGGACCTGAAGTACGTGTTCGTGACGAACGTCTGTGGCAAGAACCACAAAGCATCGTTATTTATCATGATATAGTAGATACGGGTACGAAGTATGGAAAAATAAAGGCAGATAGGATTGTACGCAACAAATCTTTCAAACTTTGTCAAGGTGAGACAGCTGTTGTGGATTTTGGACAGAATATGGTGGGTTGGGTACTGTTTAAGGCTAAGGCACGAAGCGGAACCGTCGTGACGTTGCGGCATGGAGAGATACTTAATGAGAATGGTGACCACGATGGGCGTTTGGAGGATGGACCTGGAGGAAGTGTGTGGACATATAATTTGCGTCAAGCCGATGCCAAGCTTTCTTATACTTTTCGAGGCGATGCTAAAGGGGAAACTTATCACCCCACACATACATTTATGGGTTTCCGTTATGTGTCCATCACGGCTACAGATGATGTGGAGATAGTTCGTCTGACGGGTCAGGTGGTAGGCTCTGATATCGCAGAGTGGGGGGAATTCTCGTGTTCAGATGCCAGTATCAATCAGCTTTATCAGAATATATGGTGGAGTCAGCGAGGAAATTTCCTTAGTGTTCCAACCGATTGCCCCCAACGTGACGAACGGTTGGGGTGGACTGGAGATACGCAGATATTTTCTCGAACCGCGCTTTATCAGTCAGACGCGGCTTCTTTTTACAAAAAATGGATGCGTGACTTGAGAAATTCACAGCGTGAAGACGGGGCTTATCCCGATATCGCTCCTTATTGCAATTTCTGGGGATATGGTACAGCAGCATGGGGTGATGCGGGTGTGATAGTTCCTTGGAATGTTTACTATATGACGGGGGATAAAAGTATCTTGGAAGAAAATTATGAGAGCATGACTCGATGGATGCAGTATCTGGCTCTTCAACAAGAGACGGATGCAGAGTCTGGCATCAAGTATCACCATATTGGTGCGGGGACTGCTACTGGCGACTGGCTTGCTTATGATCCTTTGGAAGAACGTTATGTGGCAATGGCATACTATGCTTATGTGGCTCAGCTGATGGATAGTGTTTCGACAGTATTGGGTAAGCATGCGGAAGCGTTGCAATATCGACAACTGTATGCCGATATTCGTCAGGAGTTTCAGCAGCGTTATTTGCACCTTAATGGACAATTAAAGAAGACTACACAAACAGCTTACCTGCTGGCTTTGCACTTTGGCCTTTTGCCCGATTCCAGTCGTGAGGAGACGCGTGCTGCTTTGCGGAAGAAAATAGAACAGAATGGCTACAGGTTGTCTACAGGTTTTGTTGGAACGGCTATTCTTTGTCCTACTCTTTCTGATGAAGGAATGGATGATCTTGCTTACGCTCTGCTGCTACAACGTGATAACCCTTCATGGCTTTATAGTGTTGATCAAGGGGCTACGACTATATGGGAGCGTTGGGACTCTTTTACACGCGAGGGAGGTTTTCACAAGCATCCTTGGAACATGAACTCTTTCAATCACTATGCTTACGGTGTCATTGCAGAATGGATGTATGCAACGATGGGAGGAATAAGGCCTGGGGCTCCAGGTTTCAGTCATGTTGTGCTTTCGCCGCATGCCGACCGCCGTCCTGCCAATCATCCTTCTTTGCGTTCCCAACCTCGCATTACGTGGATGCGTACTAAGGTTCATACGCCTTATGGTGCCATTCATTCAGCATGGCGATGTGACAGCAAAGGACATTATGAATATGTATTTACCCTTCCGCGTTCAGTCACTTATGAGATTAAAATTCCAGACTTAACTCCTGAAGACAAGGTGAAAGTACATGTTAAATAATGAAGTTGTAAGGCTGTCAATAGATAAGGAGGATTGGACTGGCTGTGAAATGAAAGACAGCAATATGAAGAAAAAAGAGAAGACGAGTTTGGGAGGTGTGAGGATTTTGATTAACTTTGCAAAGGCTACCTAAAGAACATATAGATATGAACGGAACATTATTGTGGGTAGATGACGAGATTGAACTTTTGAAACCCTATGTCATCTTTTTGGAAAAAAAAGAGTATGAGGTCGTTACTGCAACTAATGGCCAAGATGCTCTTGACCTATGTAGAGAGCGGGCTTTCGACTTGATCTTCTTGGATGAAAATATGCCTGGATTGAGCGGATTGGAAACCTTGTCAATGATTAAGGAAATAAATCCGACCATTCCTGTTGTGATGGTTACGAAAAGTGAAGAGGAAGATATTATGAATCAGGCTATAGGTTCTAAAATCGCTGACTATCTGATAAAGCCAGTTAATCCGAATCAGATATTTTTGACATTGAAAAAGCACTTGCACAAGCGTGAAATAGAGACTGAGGTGACGAATACTGGCTATCAGCAGAACTTTATGAAAATAGGTATGCAGATTAATGATTCCTATACGCTAAAGGAATGGGAAGAAGTGTACCGACGTTTGGTGTATTGGGAGTTGGAACTATCAAGTACGGATGGTGGTATGTCGGATTTGCTGAAAGCCCAGAAAGCAGAAGCTAATAACGGTTTTGCGAAGTTCGTAAAGAAGAATTATTTGCAATGGATGCAAAACTCAGATGAGCGACCGCTGATGTCTCCAGATATATTTAAAAAGTCGGTATTTCCATTGCTGAGTCAAGGAGAAAAAGTCTTTATTGTTGTATTTGATAATTTCCGATACGACCAATGGAGAGAGATTGCAAAAGAACTGGCGGATGACTTTGTGTTCGAAGAGCAATTCTGTTTGAGCATTTTGCCTACAGCAACTCAATATGCGCGTAATGCGATATTCTCAGGACTGATGCCGAGTCAGATTGAACAGATGTATCCTGAACTTTGGGTTGATGAAGATGAAGAAGATGGCAAGAATTTGAATGAGGAACAGCTCATAAAAACACAATTGGAACGATATCGTCGTAAAAATACATTCTCATATTTCAAGTTGAATAGCTCGATGGAATCGGAAAAATTGGTAGAGCGGATTAAGAATTTGATGAGTAACGATTTAAATGTGCTGGTTATCAATTTTATTGATATGTTGAGTCACGCTCGTACAGAATCGCGTATGGTTCGCGAATTGGCGAGTGACGAAAGGGCTTATCGAAGCATTACGGCATCGTGGTTCAAGAACTCTCCGGTTCGTGAACTTTTTAGGGAATTGGCAAAACTTGATGTCAAAATCGTTGTGACGACAGATCATGGTTCTATTCGTGTGAATAATCCAGTTAAGGTTATTGGAGATAAAAACACCAATACGAACCTGCGCTACAAGTTGGGCAAGAATCTCAGTTACAATCAGAAACAAGTGTTTGAACTAAAGAACCCCAAGGCTGTATTCCTCCCTGCTCCCAATATTAGCACGACCTATATCTTTGCTCAGAATGAAGACTTTTTTGCCTATCCTAATAATTATAACTATTATGTAGGATATTATAAAAATACTTTTCAGCATGGAGGAATCAGCATGGAGGAGATGCTTGTTCCATTAGTCACAATGCAGTCAAAAAGGAGAAAATAATATGGAAATAAGGATAAAATCTATCGATGAAATCGATAGTGCGGCAAAGAAATTTGTCGATGAAATGGGGAATAATCGTGTTTTTGCCTTCTATGGAAAGATGGGAGCGGGAAAAACCACGTTCATTAAAGCTGTTTGTGAAAATTTAGGGGTGGAGGATGTGATAAATTCGCCTACTTTTGCCATTGTGAATGAATATGTGGATGGCAACGATGAGCCCATTTACCATTTTGACTTTTATCGGATAAAAAAAGAACAGGAGGTGCTGGACATTGGTTATGAGGATTATGTTTATTCAGGGAACATCTGTTTCATGGAATGGCCTGAACTCATCGAAGGTCTTCTTCCTGCTGACGTGGTGAAAGTGACTATCCAAGAAGAAGAGGATGGCGGTCGGACAATCATGTTTTGAAGGACTTCTTGTGTGACTTTTGTTGGGATTGTTCTACAGTGGGTGGTAGAGGATAGGGTAAATGCAACTGGCAACCTGTTGGAATTTTGTGCGGTCGTCTAGCTAGACGACCGCATTGTATTTTAAGCTATTAAAACTTTTTTATTCCCAAGTGAAATAATAGGCTTTGACAGTGATTCCATATTCTTCAGAAGATGTTTTACTATACACTCCTTCAAATAGCCGTCTTCATCAAATTTATAAGTATAATAGCAAGAGGCGCGTTCACCATCGTAATATTCAATTGAAGAAGCAGATGGCAGGTAATTAGTTCTCATTCCGATGAGTTCAGGGTGAGCCATTGCTGGGAACCAGTCATCAAAAGCTTCCCTGTAAGATTCACCTTCTGTACTTCTTAATTTCACAAGTTTTTTTTATTCTTCCTCTTTGTATGCTTGCCGTGTGCATGATATTTAAAACACCGCCTGCGAAATATTTCGCAGGCGGTGTTTTAAATATCATGCACACGGTGGATACGTATGGATAGAACAAGTTTACTGAAACTTAGTCCTCCATTTGTTCGTTGTACTCCAATTCGGCATCAATCAGAAGAATCAAAGCGTCAAGTTCATAAGGACCCATGCCTTCTTTTTTTGCCTTTTTCTGGATGTACTTTGCAATTTCCTCTGTATCAATATCGATGAAACCGTCGGAATCTGCTTTGTCATTTAATTTGTCGAGATATTCAAATAGCACGTCAAGACAATAGTAGATGTCTTCCTCTGTAAAGAGCTCCTTGTTCTCCGATCCCATGTAGTTGAGGATAAAGGCGACTTCTTTTGCGTCTTCTTCTGCTCCCTTGAGTATCTCTTCGTCAATGTTAGCCATATAGAACTAATGTGTAATTTTTATAGCAAAGCTTTAAGTTTTTCTTCGATGGTGCTCTTTGGAGCAGCACCAACAACTTTGTCAACTACTTCTCCGCCTTTTATGAACAGAATTGTAGGAATGTTGCGAATGCCGAATTCTGAAACCAAATCGTCTGCCTCTTCTTCGATGTTGACTTTTCCGACAATGACTTGTCCTTCATATTCGTCAGCAAGTTCTTGGATGGTTGGACCAATCTTTCTGCAAGGACCACACCAGGTTGCCCAAAAGTCAAGTACTACTGGCTTATCTTGTGCCAATACCTCGTTGTAATTAGAATCGTTGATTTCCATAAGGTGAATGTTTGAAGTGAATAATGTTATTAATTGATTTTTATGTCTATAGAGTCATTGTCTTGAATGTAGCGCATCAGTCTTTCTTCTACTCGGACTTTCACTTTTCGTGACATCAATGACAGGCTGTTGTTTCCTGAAGAATGAATATTGAATATTAATTCTGTATTGCCTGGATTTTCTTTGACAATTTCAGCCAAATCTTCAACCATGGTTGAAGTCAGTTTGTCAAGCGCAACATTAAACGTGATTTTCTGAATGAGTTTGTCTTTTACATCTGAAAGCAGCTCTATCGAGTTGATAATCATGTTGAAAGTTCCAGGGCGGAATTTGTGAGCTTCAAATTTTAGTTTGATATATAGCGATGCTCCTTCGACAAAGAAATTTCGATATGTAATCCAATCTCTGCCGAAAAGGGCTAATTCTCCATTTCCTGCAAAATCTTCCATTTTGACGATGCCAAAAGGGTTGCCAGTTTTGCTTTCTCCGATTCGGACTGAAGTTACTATGCCGCCAATTGTAACTTCTTCTAAGGCAGAAAGTTCTTCTTTCTGTTCTTCGAGTTGGTTAAGTCTTGTGTTGCAAACGTGGTTAAGGATAACGGCGTAATCGTCAAGAGGATGTGCAGAGAGATAGATGCCGACAAGCTCTCTTTCTTTGTTTAGACGCTCTAGTTTACCCCATTCGTAGATATTTTTAGGAAGAGGAGGGTGACTGACTGCGACGTCCATCCCTCCGAACAGAGATGTCTGTGCCTGAAATTTGTCCTGCTGGTAGTTGTTGCCGTATCGGACAAGGGCGTCCAGATAGGTTTCGCCCGCTTTTGAAGAGGGGACGAAATAAGTTTCTCTCTTAATATCTGAGAAGCAATCGAAAGCACCTGCAACTATCAGATTTTCAATATTCTTTTTATTGCATTGTGAAAGATTTACGCGCTCGAAGAAATTGAAGACAGAAGTGAAGGGGCCATTTTGGCTCCGCTCGTCAATGATGGCTTGTACGGCTGATTCGCCAACTCCTTTGATGGCAGCCATACCGAAACGTATATCTCCTTCTGTGTTGACAGCAAACTTGTGGCGTGATTCGTTGACATCTGGCCCCAATGTATTGATGCCCATTTGCTTGCATTCGTCCATCAATTTTCGTATTTCTGTGATATTGTCGAGTGAACGGCTCATGACTGCTGCCATGAATTGAGCAGGGAAATTTGCCTTCAGAAAGGCTGTTTGATAGGCAACCCATGAATAGCAGGTGGCGTGTGATTTGTTGAAAGCATAAGACGCGAATTTTTCCCAGTCTGTCCATATCTTATCCAGAATTTTAGGGTCGTGCCCGTTTTTGGCGCCTCCTTCGATGAATTTAGGCTTCATGGCATCAACGATGTCTTTCTTCTTCTTTCCCATTGCCTTGCGGAGTGCATCGCTTTCGCCTCGTGTGAAATCTGCCAACTGTCTTGATAAAAGCATGACCTGCTCCTGATAGACAGTAATACCATAAGTGTCTTTTAGGTATTTTTCCATACACGGAATATCGTATTCGATGGGCTTTCTTCCTTGTTTTCTATCGATGAAATCGGGAATATAGTCCATTGGGCCAGGTCGATACAGTGCATTCATCGCGATAAGATCCTCGAATACGGTTGGCTGCAATTCTCGCAGGTGTTTCTGCATGCCTGCAGATTCGAACTGGAATGTTCCGATGGTGCGTCCATCGCAATAGAGTTGGAAAGTTGCAGGGTCGCATATGTCGAGAATGTCAACATTGATGTCTATGCCTAAACTTTCCTTGATGTTTGTTACCGCCTCTTTTAACTGGGATAGTGTTTTCAGTCCGAGAAAGTCCATTTTGATGAGGCCTGTTTCTTCTATGACATGGCCATCATATTGTGTACATCTCAATTTTTCACCTGTTTCCTTGTCTTCGGCAGTGCTGACAGGAACCCAATCGTCGATTGCGTCTCGGCAAATGATTGTTCCACAGGCATGTACACCTGTGTTGCGCACATTGTTTTCCAGCATTTGCGCAAACCTCATGGTGTCTCTCAGCAGAGGATCAGGCGATGTTGCCGCATCTTTCAGTTCAGGCACACATTCGATGGCATTAGGAAGATTCATCTTTTTGCCATTAGGAAGTTTGTCAGGTATGGCTTTACAGAGAGCATTTACTGTTGCTAAAGGCACTTTTTGTACTCGTGCAACATCCTTGATTGCAAGTTTGGTCGCCATTGTGCCATAGGTGATAATGTGTGCCACTTTTTCTGCACCATATTTTTCAGTTACCCATTGCAGTACTTTCCCTCGTCCATCATCATCAAAGTCGGTATCGATATCGGGCAATGAAATACGGTCGGGGTTGAGGAAACGCTCAAAAAGGAGGTCGTACTTAATAGGGTCAATCTTGGTGATTCCCAAACAGTAAGCAACGGCGCTTCCTGCTGCGGATCCACGTCCAGGACCAACCCAAACGCCAAGCTCTTTTCTGGCGGAATTGATAAAGTCTTGTACGATCAGGAAGTAGCCGGGAAATCCCATTGTCTTCATGATGTGCAACTCGAAGTCAAGCAGGGTTTTGACATGTTCGGGGAGAGGATCTCCATAAAGAGGCTTGGCACCATCATAAGTGATTTTTTTCAGATAGTCGGCTTCGAACTTAATACGGTAAAGTCGGTCGATTCCACCGAGCTTTTTTATCTTTTCTTCGGCTTCTTCTTGTGTCAAGATGACATTCCCATTTTCGTCCCGAGTGAACTCGTTGAAAATATCTTCATCGGTAAATTTCTGTCTCCATTCTTCTTCGGTTACAAAGTCCTCTGGAATGGCAAAGAATGGCATAATAGGAGAGTGATCGATGCTGTAAGTTTCAACCTTGTTGAGAATGTCAATAGTGTTGCTTAATGCCTCAGGCAAATCGTGGAAGACGGCATTCATCTCCTCTTGAGTTTTGAACCACTCTTGCTTGCTGTAAAGCATGCGGTTCGGATCGTCTAGGTCTTTTCCTGTTGAGAGGCAGAGCAAGCGGTCGTGTGCTTCTGCATTTTCTTCGTCAACGAAGTGTGAGTCGTTCGTGCAGATGATTTTAACTTGATGTTTACGAGCCAGTTCGATGAGTGTGGACTCAATGGCCTTCTGGTCCTTGAACGTTTCTCGGTTAGCTTTTTGTGTAGGGTCTTTCACCTCATGACGCATCAATTCAATGTAAAAGTCATCACCGAAAACACTCTTGAACCATTCGATAGATTTTTCTGCATCTTCAATTTTCCCTTTGCTGATGTGGCGAGGAATTTCGCCAGCAAGGCATGCCGAAGAGGCAATAAGTCCCTCGTGGTATTTCTCCAGCGATTGATGGTCTGTACGTGGTCGGTGGTAGTAGCCGTCCACCCATGCTTCGCTGACGATTTTGATGAGGTTATGGTATCCTTGCTCGTTTTTTGCCAACAAAATGAGATGCCAGCCACTTTTGTCTATTCCGTTGTTTTCCTTCAGGTGAAGATCGCGCTGGGCGCAATAGACTTCGCAACCGAAAATGGGCTTAAACTTTTCTTCTTTAGGCTTCCCTTTGTTGATTTTATTGCAGTAGTTGAAGAATTCTTTGATGCCGAACATGTTGCCGTGGTCGGTTATAGCCATGCCTTTCATTCCATTTTTGACTGCTTTGTCAACGAGTTTTGGAATGGCGGCTTGTCCGTCAAGAATGCTGTATTGGGTGTGTACGTGGAGGTGTACGAATTTTTCCATTTTATTTGAATTGCTTGTATGTGCGTTGTATGCCTTTTTTGTGGAAAGCATTTGCCTTTCGTTGCATATTTGATCTTGTTGTGAAGCGCTTGTCGCAAATTTACATTGCAAATATAATTCTTTTTTTTTATTTCAGCCGTTCATTATGGAGTTTTTATAGAACTTTAAAATAAGAAGGGGAACTTTGATGGCAAAAAAGAGATAAATTTATTTTGTTCTACTTTCATTTTATATTACCTTTGCATAAGAATTGTTGTGATATGCCACAGGTATTAACTCAAACGCAGAGTCAGCACTTAGAGCAGCAACTTCGTCTGTCTCAGCAGCAGCTTCAGCTTGTGAAGTTGCTTGAGATGCCCATTGCAGAATTTGAGCAGCAGGTGAAAAAGGAACTGATGGATAATCCTGCGCTTGAAGATGGGGCCGGAGAGGAAAAGGAAAATGATAGTGATGCAGTTTTGTCCGATGAAATCGATAAAAATGATACGGGAATAGACCTTTATGGCGATTCTGAAAGTGAAGCATCTTCTGATTTTTCGGTGTATGGGGATGATGACTTGCCTGTTTATATGTCGGGGCATGCAGGAGAAGTCCGAAATGATTTCTTGGTAGGGGATTCAGGTTCGTTTATCGAATATCTGGAATCTCAGATGATGAACTATGATTTGCAGAAGGATGAAGAAACTATTTTGAAATATTTGATAGGGTCGCTTGATAACCGTGGCTTTATTGACCGACCTGTAGCAACAATTGTCGAAGAACTGGCTTTTAAGGAATATCTGTATGTTTCAGAACGTGATGTGGAGAATGTTTTGACCGTGTTGCAAAGCTTTGATCCTGCGGGGATTGGGGCACGTTCTACACAAGAGTGTTTACTGTTGCAGATAGATCGCCAGTTGAATAGCATAGATGAACCTGTGTCAGAGCTAAAGGAACGAATCCTGATTCTGGAGCGGCGAATTATAAAAGATTATTATGATTTGTTTATCAATAAGAACAAAGAAAAACTTAAGGAAAAATTAAACGTGTCGGCTATACAGATTGATGCGCTATTTGAGGATATAAAGAAATTGAATGTAAATCCTGGTTTTGCGTTGAATGAATCGTCGGCGAGCCGTGTTCAATCACAAATTCCCGATTTCATCGTGGAAACAGGGCTGGAAGGAAATATACAGATTCGGCTGAATAGCGGAGAGGTGCCTCGTTTGCATGTGAGTAAAGACTATATTAATCAGCTGAAGAAGTTTCAGCAAGATCCTGACCGCTTGACGAGGAGTGAAAAGGAGGGAATGCTTTATACTCGTCAGAAGATAGATGCAGCACAAATGTTCATTGAGTCGGTGAAGCAGCGTCGTCGGACGCTCTATGAAACGATGAAAGCTATTGTTGATTTGCAACGGACATTTTTTCTGACAAAGGATGAAGATGATAAGGTACGTTTGGTGCTCGAGGATGTGGCAAAACGTTCAGGTTATGATGTGTCCACTATTTCTCGTGTGTGTAATTCGAAGTGTGCGCTTTTAGACGGGCGTATCTATCCTCTTTCTAGTTTCTTTAAACTTACCAGGAAAAATGCTGATGGCGAGGAAATAGATGGACATCATGTGAAAGAAATGCTGAGCGAGATAGTTGCATCAGAAGAAAAGTCGAATCCTTATACTGACGAAAAAATTGTAGAGTTGATGAAAGAAAAAGGAGTGAAACTTGCTCGTCGTACTATTGCAAAGTATCGTGTTGAAATGGGAATACCCTCAGTGACCAATCGACGTGGTTAAAATGAAGTTGTTATGAAGAACAAGCTGCTGATACGAATTGCCAAGGTAATGTCAACACTTTTTATGCCATTGTATGCTCCTATGTGGGTGTTCATTGGCTTGTTCTTGTTTACATATCTTAGATTACTTCCTTGGGGATATAAAATCTTTATTATCAGTATCGTATATGTCTTCACTGTCTTTATGCCGACTGTCGGAATCACTTTATTTCGTTTATTTAAGAAGTGGACGCATTTGGAACTGAGCCATCGTGAGCATCGTCATATGCCGTATGTTGTTGCTCTGTTAAGTTATACGGCATGTTTAGTTATTATGACGAGGATAAATGCTGCGATGTTTTTTCGTGGTGTTGTTATGGCTGCACTTGTTTCTCAAATTATTTGTGTTATAATTAATGTATGGTGGAAAGTCAGTACTCACATGGTTGGAATAGGAGGCTTGGTGGGGGCGTTGAATGCTTTCAGTATCTTGTTCTTTTATAATCCTGTTTGGCCATTCTGTGTGTTGCTGTTGCTGTCGGGAGTGTTGGGGACAAGTCGCATTATTTTGCGTCAGCATAGCCTTGCTCAAGTGCTGACCGGATTTGGGATTGGCTATGTTTGTGCTATGGTGTTCATTCTCATTAGTTGGATGTAATTGAGAAATAATCTTTAAATATATAATTATGAAACCAATCGTATCAATCATTATGGGCAGTACATCTGATCTTCCTGTTATGGAAAAGGCTGCCAAGTTCTTCGATGAAATGGAGATTCCGTTTGAAATTAACGCATTGTCCGCCCACCGTACTCCTGATGCTGTAGAAGCATTTGCCAAAGGCGCAAAGGAGCGTGGAATTAAAGTTATTATTGCGGGTGCAGGAATGGCTGCAGCTCTTCCTGGTGTTATAGCGGCAAGCACAACGCTGCCAGTTATTGGAGTGCCAGTAAAGGGAAGCGTGCTTGATGGTATGGATGCTGTGTATTCAATCTTGCAAATGCCTCCTGGCATTCCTGTTGCAACTGTAGCAATTAATGGGGCTCTTAATGCAGGAATTCTTGCCGTTCAGATGCTCGCTTTGTCCGATGAGGCTTTGGCCGAGAAATTCGCAGCTTATAAAAATGGTCTTCGGCAGAAAATAGAAAAAGCAAATGCTGATTTGAAGGAAGTGAAATTTGCTTATAAGTGTAATTGAAATTCTTTAAAATGTAATCCATGGCTTATCAGAGAAGAAAAACTTCGGAGGTAAATGTGGGAGGTGTTATGGTTGGTGGAGATTGGCCAATCCGAGTTCAGTCTATGGCCAACACATCGACAATGGATTCTTTAGGCTCTATCGCTCAGGCTGCACGTATTGTCGATACTGGAGGTGAATTTGTTCGTTTTACGACACAGGGACAACGCGAGGCTCTCAACATGAAGAGTATACGTGACGGTTTGCGTGAGATGGGGTATACCGTTCCGTTGGTTGCTGATGTTCACTTTAATGCAGCTGTAGCAGATACAGCTGCTACAATCTGTGAGAAAGTTCGTATTAATCCTGGCAATTATGTTGATCCTGCCCGAACTTTTAAGAAATTAGAATATACAGATGAGGAATATGCCGATGAAATCAAGAAAATTGATGAGCGTTTCGTTCCATTCCTCAATATATGTAAGAAACATCATACGGCCGTCCGAATAGGTGTTAATCACGGTTCTTTGAGCGACCGCATTATGTCTCGTTACGGAGATACTCCAGAAGGTATGGTCGAATCATGCATGGAGTTTTTGCGTATATGCGTTCGTGAAAAATTCTTAGATGTGGTCATCTCTATCAAAGCAAGCAATACGGTGGTTATGGTACGAACCGTGCGTTTGCTCGTGGCTCAGATGGAACGTGAAGGTATGGCTTTCCCGTTACATCTTGGTGTGACAGAGGCGGGAGAAGGAGAGGATGGACGTATTAAAAGTGCTGTTGGAATCGGTGCTTTACTTTGCGAAGGAATTGGTGATACAATTCGAGTTTCGTTGTCGGAGGCACCAGAACGAGAAATCCCGGTTGCAAAAAAATTAGTCGATTTCATCGAGGAATGTACTTGCTTGCGTCAACAAGCAAGAGAGTCAATAAAAAACGATACAGTGACTATTACGTTCAATGAGACTTCATGGGAAGACTTGCAGTTGAAGGCCGCCATGACTGTTGGCGCTCTTTTTATAGACCAGCTTGCCCATCAGCTTGTCATCAAGAATGGAGGTTTCGCTGAAGAGCGCTTGGTGGATTTGGCTGATGCTATCCTTCAGGCCGCACGTATAAAGTTTACCAAGACTGAGTATATCAGTTGTCCTGGCTGTGGCCGCACGCTCTACAATATGGAAGAGACAATTGCAAAGATACGGGCTGCGATATCAGAACGGGCTTTGCATGACAAGCGTTTCTCTGCCCTTAAGATTGGTATTATGGGTTGCATTGTCAATGGCCCAGGCGAGATGGCAGACGCCGATTACGGGTATGTTGGGGCTGGCGTTGGTAAGGTTTCCTTGTACAAGCAGAGGGAGTGCATAGAGAAGAATATCCCAGAGGAAGAGGCCGTAGGGCGACTCGTGCAGTTTATCGAGGAAGATATGAGTGTGTCTGCTGAGGCTTGATGCGTATGGACTTGCTGATAGATATAGGCAACACTTCTGCTAAGATAGCTGTGGCAGAGCCCATTCGGGATTCGAATCAGTCGTCTGAGGTGGGCATTGTCCATTTTGAACGGCTGTCAGAACCATGGCATGTGGCTTTCGCCCGTTTAAGAAGCATCTTCGGCTTGTCATCTGTGCGGATATCTTCCGTAGCAGGAGAAGATGTGGAACTGAATGCTGCGCTTGAAGAGATGGATGTGCCCATCATTAGGCTGACAGCAGAAGTGCCGTGTCCTGTGAAGCCAGTGCAGAATGTCCCCAAAACTTTAGGAGCGGACCGCTGGGCGGCTGATATCGGTGCTTTGTCGCAAGACCCGAACAGCACTTTGCTGGTGATTGATGCAGGCACTTGCCTTACGTATGATGTGATTTCTCGTGAAGGAGTCCTTCTAGGAGGAGCCATCTCCCCAGGAGTGCAGTTGAGGCTCAACGCTATGCACGAACATACTGCGCTGCTGCCTTTAGTGGAAGCCGAGGCTGAGGCTGTCTTGATGGGATACGACACGCGTACAGCGATGCTTTCTGCAGCAGTGAATGGCACTCGTTTCGAGATGGAAGGATACATTCGTCAGTTGCTTTGCGAATATTCCGATTTGCATGTCTTCATAACGGGCGGAAATACATTCTCGTTCTCTCAAGATGTAAGGTCTCATGTCACCCATGACCCTTATCTCGTTTTTCGGGGGTTGAGAGCACTTTAATCAAACATTCATTAAGTTCACCTTAAAAATGAACTCGAAATTTTGGGTTGTGTTTGTGGAAAAATATAATATCATAAGGTTCTCCTCTCTGTTAATTGCATTGTTTGGAGGATTCCTATTTTTGAGTTCGTATTGTAACAGCCATTTACCCACAAAGGATGGATTGTATGACAGCACGATTCTAACCACGAATAATGATGTGGATGCCGCAGATAGTGTGGTATGGAATATGGAAGACCGAGCAGCACATCTGTATAAGTATGAAAAGGACACAACTCACTATCTCCTTAGATATGAGTTTGAGGAGGCAAGACAATCTACATACTTTTATTCGAAAGAAGTTCAAGATTGTTGTAAAATGATGCAAGATAAGTTTATGAATTCTTTAGGTAGTTTATCAAAAAATCAACTGGATGCGCTATTGCAAGATACGCTTGAGAGGACTCCTGCTTTTTTGATAGAATGCCGATTGGATAAGGATGGAAATAAACGAAGACTTGAATATTGTTTTTTGACAACATCAGAAGAGCGTATACCTGATTCTGTTATTAGAGACATAGATAAGAATGTCAGCAGCGTGAAATTCCCACCTCTAAAGAATTTTGGAATTACTTTCAATGTAATAACATTACCTATAAGAAAAGATGCTTTGCGTGAATATATAAAGAAAAGATTTGACGAATAATTGTCGGATGAACCATTAAATAGATAATAGTTTAATCTCGTCCCCCTAATAGATGTTCTTAATTTGTTTATCTAAAAAACTCTTTCAATATGCGATTAATAAAGGCTTTTCTACATACGTTTTTCTTTACAATTTATTATTGGGTCGTCCTCAAACTCCATAAACAGCGTGGAAAACTATTCGGGACTTGGCGTGATCGTGGATACTTCTTGATATTTTCACTATTCACCCTCATCCTGTTGGAACCTATTAAATTCTTGTTCTATTGTTTATATGTAGCCAGCGGATTTGAACTGACGATGCAAGATGTTAATTTATACCGCAATATAACATTCCCTGTGGCAATCCTATCCATGATATATGTATCTATACGGTTAAAAAAAGAAGATTATATCGAAGGGGTCATCCATGAGATTCTATCGACAGATAAAGAGCTGATAAAGAAGCGCTTCAAATATACTTTATATACTGTTCTCATATCTGTCATTTTCTCTTCTTTGATATTGTTGCTGTTTCGAAAACTCTTACAACATGTTATTATACCGATATTCTAAATCTGACAAAAAAAATGGGAATAGCTTATATTTCAGAACACTCCCCTTTGGACTTGAATAACAGGTCGGGGACACCACATTATGTGCATAAGACTCTATCAGAAATCCATACGGTTGTGTTAAAGATACGGATGCAGAAGATTTGGTCTTACCTGAACTGTCAGATTGTTGTGTGGTTTTATATCCAGTTATCTCAGAACAATGTCAGTTTGATATAAAGTTTCTGACTCGCAGAGGCATTTAAAAAACATATTTTTGTTATATCGAACTCGCGTTTCCAAACGTTCACGACGCTTGTCAGATACTGACACTTCAGCACGGAGGCACAGGGCATTTTCACCTTGTGCCTCTTTTCTTCTTGAGGAGGGCTTGGTAAGTGGCCGCAAACGCACACCGTGCAGACATGGTTTCAGACACCGTGTGCATAATAACACGAACACCCTGTGCCTATTATTTCCGACACGGGCGGCATGTCTGAGTATCAACGATTTGGAGTTTTGGAGGGGAAAAGGCACAAAAAGCGTACCCCTCGGGTACGACACGTTATCTAAAACGTCAGTTTGATATAACGTTATATCGGACTTGCGTTAATCAGGTGTTTTTGCCCCCCCCTTCCGAAGGGGCTTGGGAAGGTCGCTTTTTCTTGAGGGTGAAAAAGCATTTTAGCAAGTGGCTTGGCTGTTGATTATTGCTTTCGGGGAACAAGCAGGATGCTTGCTTCATAAAGCAAATACATGGGGAGGCTGACAATGGCGAGGGTGAAAGCGTCAGCAGTTGGGGTGATGATGGCTGCTATGATAAGAATTGCGACAAAAGCATGGCGGCGCATGGCTTGCATTTGCCGACGATGCAGAATGCCGAATTTACCAAGCAACCATGATAGGATAGGGGCCTCAAAGCTGATTCCCATGGCGAGGCAGAGGAAGGTTAGTGTGTCGATGTAGCTTTCGATGGAGATGAGGTTTTCCACCGAGGCATCTACTTGATAATTGGCAAGGAACCTCAATGTGGCGGGGAATATGATGAAATAGCTGAAAAGTATTCCTAGCAGGAACATGAGGTATGCTGCAATGATGAATGGGGCTGAATAGCGCCGTTCGTTCTGGTAGAGCGCAGGAGATACGAAACGGTACAGCTCGTAGAGAATGTAGGGTGCTGCAGCTAAAATGCCGACATAGAGGCTTGCCATCATGTGGACGATAAATTGCCTTGTCAGTTCAGTGTTGATGAGCTTTATGTCAGGCGATTCTCCGAAGATTGCCGGAAGGAAATCGGCGCTCTTGGGAGCGAATATAACTGAGAAAACCTCGTCTTTGAAGACAAAGGCGAGGATTGCAAATACTGCGCTGGCAATGATGCAGCGCAGTAGTATTTGCCGTAATTCATCGAGATGCTCCCAAAAGGTCACTTCTTCTCTTCTTGTTTTTCGTCATCATTAGTGACTTCTTTCATCCCATCTTTGAATGCACGCACGCCTTTTCCTGCACCGCGCATAAGTTCTGGTATCTTTTTGCCTCCGAAAAGCAAGAGTACGATTGCCAAAATGATAAGGATTTCTTGGGCTCCAAGGCCGAGAAACAGTGGTGTCATGAACTTTGGATTTTATATTTGTTTCTGTTCTTCTTTGGGTGGGCATGCGATAAAACTGTAGGCTCTGTTTTATCGCATGCCGAATGCTATAGAGTTCCTTGCTTGAGTTTTTCTACGAATTGGTCAATGCGTGTCAGCTCGCGTGGAATGTTGATTCTTTGTGGACAATGCGAATTGCATTGGTTGCAGCCAATGCAGTGGTCTGCTTGCCTGAGCTTTGGCACAGAACGGTCGTAGCCGATAAGGAATGCTCTGCGTGCTTTTTCGTAGTTTGCGGCTTGCTGAGATTCTGGAATGTTGCCATGGTTGACGCACTTGTTGTAGTGGACAAAAATGGCAGGGATGTCCAGTCCGTAAGGGCAAGGCATGCAATATTTACAGTCGTTGCAAGGTATGGTTGGGTAAGAGTGATAGAGGTTTGCAATCTCGTTCTCAAGCCATTCTTGCTCTTCTGTAGTCAGGGCTGTAAGTGGGCTGTAAGTGCGTATGTTGTCTTCTAGATGCTCCATGTATGTCATGCCGCTCAGTGCTGTAAGCACGCGTGGCTTGCTTCCGACATAGCGGAATGCCCAAGATGCAACGCTGTCCTGTGGCCGCTGCTGCTTGAGGGTTGCGACAATGTGGTCTGGCATCTTGGAAAGGCGTCCGCCCAATAGTGGCTCCATGATGACGGCAGGGATGCCTAATCTGTCCAGTTCTTCGTATAAGTGTTTAGCGTTGCTGTGATGCCAATCAACGTAATTCAGCTGGATCTGCACGAAATCCCAATGGTATTTGTCTTGGTTGGCGAGAAGATAGTCATATACTCCATGATCTCCGTGGAAAGAGAATCCCAGATTGCGTATTGCTCCTTTCTCTCTCTGCTCCATCAGGTATTCGATGAGTCCGTTTTGGAGAAATCTACCGTTCAGATTGTCCATGCCTGACCCAACAGAATGCAACAGCAGGTAGTCTATGTAATCTGTCTGAAGGTTCTTGAGAGAATCCTGGAACATTTTTATTCCTGATTCCAGATTCCATTGATGGCCTGCGAAATTGCTGAGTTTTGTTGCTATGAAGTATTTGGACCTGTCGTAGCCAGATGCTTTGAGCGCAATGCCTGTAGATGATTCGGACTTGCCTTGGCAATAAGCAGGGCTAGTGTCGAAATAGTTTACTCCGTGGTCAAGAGAGTACTTGACAAGACGATTTACTTGCTCCTGATCTATTTCTTCTCCGATTCTGTCACCGTTTTCGTTCAGAATAGGCTTGTTGGGCAAACGCATCATACCGTATCCAAGCAAAGACACTTTGTCGCCCGTAAATGGGTTGGTGCGATAAGTCATCTTGTCAGTTGGTACTTCGCCTGTATGCTGTCCTTTGGGGTCAAGGTTGCTGAAATCTTTATCTGAATTGCCTGTACATGAGGCAATGGCAACTGTTGCTGTTGCCGCTCCTGCTACTTTCAGGAATTTTCTTCTGTCCATATTTTTCATATCTCACGGTGTTGTTCATGTCCTTCTACATAGATTGCACTGAAAGGCCGTGCTGGACAAAGGTATTCGCACGAGCCACAACCAATACACTTCTCCGTATTGATTGCTGGAATCATCTTCATGTCACGCATGTTTGCTCTACGTCCGTTAGCATCCATCCAGTATCCTCGTTCTGGATGGCGGGTCAGGGACTTGTCGGCAGGAACCATCTGGATGGCGCCTGTTGGACAGTGCTTAGCGCAATTTCCGCAGTTTTGTCCGTCTGTAAGTGGAATACAGTTCTTTTCCACCCATACTGCATGCCCAATCTGTATGGCTGTTTTCTCTTCTTTTGTGATTAGACGGATTGCTCCTGTTGGGCAGACTTCGGAACAGCGGGTACACTCGGGGCGACAATAGCCCTTGTCGTATTGCATCTCTGGTTGCAGGAAATTCTCCAGATTCTGAGATGGACGAAGTACACCGTTTGGACAATTGGCAATACAGAGTTGGCATGCAGTACAATGCTGCTGCATATTTCTTGCCGATAGTGAACCAGGAGGTGTGATTGTCGTGCTTCTTTCTGGAATCTGCTTGTCTTCGATTTCTGCCAGTCCTCCATCTGTTGTTTTTTCTTGTGCTTGGATTGCTGCTGTTGCAATTGCTGTGCCCGTAAGGGTCAGGAAGGTGCGGCGTGATATGTCGGAGTCTTCAGTTTTAGAAGAGGCCTTAGTATTTGGCGCATCCTTCTTCCATGCAGGAGCATATTTCAAATTGATTGCATTCTTGTTGCAGACAGTTTCACAGTTGCCACAAGTGATGCATCGGGTGTAATCGATGGCTACAGGTTGCCCTTTTTCCACCTTGATGCAAGATGCTTTGCAGTTCTGGGCACAAATACCGCACTGGATGCATTTGCTGTTATCAACGCGTATCTTGCCGAAAGAGAATTTTGCGATGTAGCCGAGCACTGTTCCAACAGGGCAGATGGTGTTGCAGTAAGTGCGTCCATTTTTGAATGCAAGGACAAGCAAGATGATAGCTGTAACAACTGCCACAACGATGAGAATCGTTGGGTTGTTATGCTGTTCTACTTGATAGTACATATAGTTGTCGTTTGCTTCAGACCATAGAGCAAGCATATTATTGATTCCAATATATATGGGCTGTAACATTGTTGTGACGATGCGTCCGTAAGAACTGTAAGGTGCCAATAAAACAAAGACAGCATTGAATCCGGCCAAAAGCATGATGATGAATGCGGCAAGTACGGCCAGACGCAGCCAGGTCTTAGGCTTGGAATAACTGTAATTGTTGGCAAATTTCGCCTTCTTGTTTTTGCGGAAAATTTTCCATTTCCCAATCCACGCAAAAAAGTCTTGCAGAACTCCAAGCGGGCAGATGATGGAGCAGTAGATGCGTCCGAGAAGCAAGGTTAGCAAAATTACCAGACCGATGGCAGTCAGGTTGACGGCCATTACACTTGGCAAAAACTGAAGTTTCGCCATCCACCCGAGATAAGGGTGTAAAGTTCCCGTGAAATCGAGGAACAATAAGGTGATGCCTATCCAAAATATGACGGATAGAATTCTACGGGTTAGTTTGAGCATTGTTGTTTAAATTTGTTTGTGTCATAAATATTCCGTCACAAAAGTAAATAGATTTCTGCATAAAAACAACTTTGTCCGCCTTTTTTTCTGTAAAAATGTTATTTTCTGCCAGTTTGTCGACTCTCCATCTCTTCTAAAGATGTTTTTGTGTGGCATAAATGGACAAAAAGAGGAATGCTAAAGTGCTTACCGTATGTGGGATATTTTGAACGCCGTGTGTATAATTGTATAATATTATGTATTCGGTATATTAAAAATTATACAGATGGTGAATATATATGGGCATTAACCAGGATGAAAAGATGTGGTAGTTTGTTAGTTGGGGGCGGCCTTGAGGGCTATGTGTGAACTGTGAGTTCTTTTAATTTATCCCCAAATGCAAAAAAAAGTTTTTTCGTTTGTTTAATGCTTGCTTATTTCGTAACTTTGTACGAAAATTAGGTAAAGTTACAGATTCATGGAACAGGCTCTTTACGTTTACAATACGCTTACACGAAAAAAAGAAGTTTTCCGCCCCTTGCATGCTCCTCATGTGGGAATGTATGTGTGCGGCCCCACGGTTTATGGCGATGCTCATCTTGGTCATGCGCGTCCAGCTATAACTTTTGACATTGTTTTCCGCTTTCTTCAGCATATGGGCTACAAAGTTCGTTATGTGCGCAACATTACAGATGTGGGTCATTTGGAGCACGATGCAGATGAGGGTGAAGACAAAATTGCCAAGAAGGCTCGGCTGGAGCAGCTTGAACCGATGGAAGTGGCTCAATATTTTACGAACCGTTTTCATGAGGCAATGGGTGCTTTAGGTTGTCTTCCGCCAAGCATAGAGCCTCATGCAACGGGTCATATCATTGAGCAGCAGCAGCTTGTGCAGCAGATTGTGGATAATGGCTTTGCTTATGAGAGCAATGGCTCAATCTATTTCGATGTGGAGAAGTATAATGAGGTGCACAAGTATGGCATTCTTTCTGGACGCAGTCTTGAAAATGTGAAAGATGCGAGTCGTGACCTTGCCGGTGTTGGCGAAAAGAAAAATCAGGCAGATTTTGCATTATGGAAAGCAGCTCAGCCTGAGCATATCATGCGTTGGCCATCTCCTTGGAGCGATGGATTCCCGGGCTGGCATTGCGAATGTACGGCGATGGGACGTAAATATCTGGGTAGCCACTTTGATATTCATGGTGGTGGAATGGACTTGATATTCCCTCACCATGAGTGCGAGATAGCGCAAGCTGTGGCAAGCCAGGGAGACCCAATGGTTACTTATTGGATTCACAACAACATGATAACCATCGAAGGTCAGAAGATGGGCAAATCATTGGGGAATTTCATCACCTTGCCGCAGTTCTTCAGTGGAGACCATCCGAAGCTTTCCCGTGCGTATTCGCCGATGACCATCCGCTTCTTCATATTGCAAGCACACTACCGTTCTACGGTGGACTTCAGCAATGATGCCTTGCAGGCAGCAGAAAAAGGACTTGAGAGATTGATGGATGCATGGAAGGCGCTTGAGAGTGTTCAGGCCGAAGAGAATGGGAGCATCGGAATGGATTTTGTTGATAATCTGAGGACTAAATGCTATGATGCAATGTGCGACGATTTCAACACGCCGATTGTTATCTCGAATCTCTTTGATGCAACACGAATCATCAACTCGGTTGTTGACAAGAAAGAAAGCATCTCTGCCGAGGTGCTCGATGCCTTGAAGCAGGTGTTCGAACTCTTTGTGTTTGAATTGCTGGGCTTGAAAGCAACCTCTTCATCTGGCGCAGAGGGTAATGATGCTCGCGAACAGGCATTTGGCAAGGTCGTGGATATGCTTCTTGAGCAGCGCGCAAAAGCAAAGGCAAACAAAGACTGGGCGACAAGCGACATGATTCGCGATAATTTGGCTGCCTTAGGTTTTGAAGTGAAGGATACAAAAGATGGTTTTAGTTGGAAACTGAATAAATGACGTTGACAATGAATAAGCTAAAAAAAATCTTCTTTGTTTTGTCATTTCTGTTCCTTGTGCTCGGATTTGGTGTAAGCGTATGGCTTTACACGGTGTTGCACGACATGATGTCTATCGTGATGATGGGGCTGCTGTTTGTTGCTATGCTGTGGTTCGGTTATAATGTTGTCAATTTATTGAGAGATAAAGAGTAATAAATTTGATATAATGAAAAAACTTACGTTGTTATTTGTTTTCGCTTGCTTGGCATATGCTGGAGCAATGGCGAAAAGTGTTGTTTTCACTCTTGTTGACGGAACAAAAGTGTACTATCTTTTAGGCGGAGAAGCGAATCCTAAACTTCGTTTCGTGGAAGGTAAAATGACGGTAGATGCAGATGTTTATGAGTTCAGCGACATCAAAAATTTCTACATTTCAGAAGAAGATGACCCTAATGCCATCGAAGATGTTTTGACTGAGAAAGAGATTAGTTTTCGTTCTAATGTTTTGATTGTCAAAGCGGGAAATGCGGGCGCTGTACGAGTATATACTGCCGCAGGAGTGAGAGTGAATGCCAATGTCGTCGCATCAGATGGCATTGTTACAGTGGACTTGAATGGTTTGAAAGAAGGAGCATACGTGGTTAGTGTAGGAAAGTCCTCTTTCAAAGTATTGAAAAAGTAAAAGATAGCTATGAGACGATACCTCTGGGCTTTGTTGACGATTTTTTCGTTTTGTTCTTGTCCGACAGCGTTGGCGCAGGAAAAACCTATGGCACTTTGGTTTAGATTTGATGACCGATTTGTCGAGAATGAAAAGATAGACCTCGAAAATGTCGATTCGCTGGAGTTCACTAAAACCATGCTGAAACGGTATAAGTATCTGCCATCAAGTAATAAGGTTTTGTCATTGTCAAAGTCTTATCGCACGAACGGAGAATACCACTTGGATGAGGAGGAGCGTACTTTGGTAAAGCCGGGTGCTTATTCCGGTGTGGATTTTACCAAAGAGTCATCTCAATGGTGTTTTCAGCGTTCGATGGAATCGGAACATTTCGTTTGTTTTTGGGAGAATGGCCTGACGCTGAAAAATAACTCTATTACCTATAACAATTATACCGTCAATGTAAAGTCACTTCTCGACAATGGTGAGAAGATATGGAAAAAGTATGTAGAGGAACTGGGATTCCTAGAGCCAGGGCAATCGCTGACTGATGAGCACAAAATCTGCATGTTCATCGTGAAGACAGCTTGGGACGGCAACGCTTGGCGTGCTGATGGTTCGGGCGAGGACGGTATGGTGTGGTACTATGACGGAACGTCTAAGAAGAGTAAGTCCTATAAAGTGGGTTTGTTCCATTGTACGCCTTGGGCGGCTTCTGCCGAAGGAGGGCATACGGCTGCGCATGAGATAGGACATGTATTTCAGTATCTTGTCAGTGCCGACTACGCAGTTGTGAAAAACAAGTCAGAGTGGGACTATGGTTGGCGATGGGGATTTGGTGACAATGCTTCAGGAGGCTGTGCCTGGTGGGAATGCTGTGCACAGTGGCAGGCGTTTCAGGTGTTCCCTGCTACGGTTTTCACCAACTATCGTTATGACGAATATGTGTCCTCTGCTTACAAGAACTTGATGCACGAGGACTATCGTTATGCCAACTATTTTATTCAATATTACTGGTGTCAGCTGAATGGACAAGATTTTATCGGAAAGATGTGGCGTGCAACCAAACGTCCGGAAGACCCAGTGGAGACCTATCAGCGTATGACTGGTGCATCGCAGGATGATTTCAACAAGATGATGTTTGATTACGCTTGCCGTGCAGCCACATGGGATATAGACGGTCTTCGCGAGCGAGGAAAGAACTATCAGAATGCATTTTCTACGACGCTCACTCATGTAGAGGGAACAGACAATACTTATGCTGTGTCGGCAGATTGCTGTCCGCAGAACTATGGTTTCAATATCATTCCTCTCAAAGGAATTAAAGGCGGCACTGCTGTCAAGGTGGCTTTCAAAGGTATAGCAGGGGCTTCGGGCTATCGGAAAATCAAGACCGAAAAGGCTGGCTGGCGTTATGGTTTCGTGGCGCAAACAACTGATGGCGAACGCGTATATGGCACCATGTATAGCGACAAAGAAGGAACGGCTGAAATGATGCTGCCTGAAAACGTGAGCAGGGCATGGCTGGTTGTTACTGGTGCGCCAACAGAACATTGGCGTCATCCGTGGGATGATGATGCATCTAACGATGAGCAGTGGCCTTATCAGGTGGCTTTTGAGAATTGTTCTGCTGTTGGGGCAACGCGTACATATGGCGAATTTCCAGAAGATTATGTCCGCAAAGATTCGGTAGTTGTTATCAATGCCGATTTGGCTTACAGCTCAAGCGACTATTCAAGTGTGCGTGTACAATATGATACAGATGCAATCTGTCAGGCTCTCGGAGTTAGTACGGCAAAATTGAAAACCGTCAAGTGCAGCTCTTCCAGCAAGGGCGTGAAAGGCACACTGGATTTTGTTGGCATCGGTGCCAATGGCAGCATCACCTATGGACCGACAACTTCGACGTCAAGTTCCACTTGCTATGGCCATTGGTTTAATGCAACTGGCAACGTTGTTGGTTATAACAATTCTTCAGCAGTCTTTGCCGAAATGTATCCTGATAAGTTTGGCTGCTATGTGGGTCAATACCCTGGCAATCTGAAAAAAGGAAAAACTTACATTGTGCGCCAGGCTGTCATATACAACCATACGGATGGCAAAAAATATCGGGTGACAATGGAAGTGCATCTGAATGTAAAGTGAAATACTTCACTTCCTCATTTGTCTTCATCGAATGTATGTCTTGCGAGTCAAGGATTGATGCCAACGTGCTCTCCGTTTGAAGACTATTCGTGTTTATTTTATAAAGAAAAATCCCTCCGAATTCGGAGGGATTTTATTCCCCAATCTAGTCAAGGTGTATCATCCTCCCGCTCTTCCTAATCATCCGCAACGGGATTGGTTTTTGACTAGACCGCCTCACGGTCGATTACAGGGATTTGGAGGATTAGGAAGGTTTTGGGGGATTAAATGGTTTTACGGTTAGACTGTTATGAGGTTGTTTTATGAGTAGTTAAAGTAGTTCGGTAGTTAGAGTCGTTAAGCCGAATGTAGGAGAATGTTACTAAAAAATATCAATATCAATTCTCTATTGTCAATTCGATAAAATTATCAATTTTCCACGTTCGGATGAACTACTTAACATATCGACCTATAAAATCCAAAATTTTTTCATCTTCATTGGTACTAAGGATGCAAGTTCCTTCAGGAGAGTATATTTCATAGCTGCAGGCATTAGAATAATTCTGATATGGAATCACAGACTGATACGGAGCCATTTCCCCTGTATAGTGCTCTCCGGGTCGATTGGATACAAACTCATACCAGTTTTCGTAATCAGTTTGATTATAATCGCAGTCGATACAAACGAATACAATCTTCTTGGAATCATATCTCGTAGCCATCTCTCCAATCTTGTCAAGGCTGAGTACATTTTTCGGCTTACTTTTATCGTAAGCAGTGAAAACAACTGTTTTCCCTTTATATTCGTCCAGTATCATCTGTCGAAGCTGCTCTGTGTCTATTACTTCTCCGTACTTGTCAAAGTGCACATGAGGAGTGTTGTTCATGCGTTCAGCTTTCTGGTTCCATCGTCTGAGGGCGGCAAGCTGATAAGCTTTCAGTTCAGGATCATCAACTTGGCCGTAAGACTTGCGACCATCAATGCTGTACCCTATCGCTTCCGCAAGTTTGTACACATCTTTATTATATGTGTTCAAGACACCATCCGTACCCTTAAACTGGCTCTCATCCCAACGGAACTTATATGCAGTGATGAACTGGGGACAAAGCGTCATTCTTTCCCCAGCAAAGATGCTTTTCTCGACATTTGCTGACGCCCCGACAAAATCATTAGTCGCAAGGTTTCGTGTGGCAGATGGATTTTCAAAAGCCTCTTTCAGTACACCGATGGTTTTTCCCTTCACATAGTTATTCAGCAAATAATTGTGCTCCAGAAAAAGATAACCGTTAATCAGATGAAGCAACTCTCTTGTCGTTTGTGAATAGTCAGAAAACTCTATCTTGTTGCGCCTCTGACCATACTCTTCACTCACCGTTTGTGAAAGTGGCGTTTTTGAGGAGAACAGGGAATCGAAATGGGCGGTACTGTTGTCATAGCCAGCTGCCAGATGTCTGGCTCCTTTCACATTCAGTTCATAGTGGGTGTTGGCAAATGCGCCCTTGAAGCCTACTGCGGCAAAATCGTCTTGTGCTGCACCCATATCCATCAGGATTGAAACATCTTCACCAGGAATCAGCAGAATGGGAAACGGTGAAGCTCCATCGATACTGATGAATGCCGTCAGAGGAAAACAAGGGTGCAGCCTCAGGACAGCTGTGCCATCTTCCTCTATGGGAAAACGCTTGAATCCCGTTCCCTTTCCGCTGTCCATCATGACAGACTCCAGACGGATGCTGCGTCCTGCCTCTGGCGTATAGTTCAGTATATTAATGTTGACAAATGTGGAATCATCACTGAAGCTGGAGAAGGGCAGTTCGCCATCTTTGCTGTAGCTCACATCCTTCCATTCCTCGGGAATGATCGTCTTCAAGTCACCCTTGTCTTTCCTGATGTTGCAGAGTTTCCAAGCACCAGTAGCTTCACCTTCCACAAAGTGCAGCAGCCGCGTGTCGGCAGGCAGGGGTTCAAACTGCATGGCGAAGTGCACCCTGCCGCTGTCGGGCATGGCATATTCCTTGTCCATGCCGAGGCGAGACACCTTCTTGATGGCATACTGCTTGCCATCGGCTGACAGGTAGGCATCAGACGACACCTTCACGGATGTCCCTTCTGGCGCAGCCGCTGTCACGTGCATCACGGTTTTTCCCTTCTCAAATTCCACCTTGTCAATGGTAAGGGTTGACGTGTTTGAATAACCCACGAATGGGGATGTCCATTCTGCTTTCTGAGCGAACAATGGCATTGCTCCTATCAAGAACAGAGCCTGTACGATTATAGATTTTTTCATACACGAAGATTTTATTGTATATAATTATCTGGAATGTTAACTTCAAAATCCCTGAGAACAGGTACTGTGTCACCTAACTCATATTTATATAAACCATTTCCCAATTCTATTCTTGCAGCTCTTCTAATGTATATTCTAAAATCAGGAATTGTAATTTTATTGAAATGGATTTGGGGTCCACTTTCTGTTAGGTAGGTTACATATTCAATATTAGGTACTTTTCTCTCAATGCCTAAAGAATCTGTATACGTCTGATATCCACCTGCATTACGATAACCTAAATAAGTAACTTTGGGGCGTATTTCTACCCACATACCAGAATTCCACGAAACCTCAAAATCTATACGCAAACCTTCATACGCAATTTCTTTCATACAAGAACCTCTCTCATAACGTGTTTCTGGTCCTCTCGGCATAATGCCATCTGCCCTTGTGAACAGGCCGTCTTCATAAAACTCGTCGTCTTGGCTGCATGATGCAAGCATGATAACTGTGGCAGCCACGAACATGGTGGCAAAGATAGCACAAAAATTTGGTTTTTTCATATAAACAATAGTTTTAAAAATTTATTTCTCCTACTCTTCTCGTTTTTCGGTTTCACGCCTTTGTTCCAGTGAGGTCTGGTAGAGTGAGTCTCAAACAAATACATGAGCATTTAATTCCTCACTTATTTGCAATTCTCCTTAATTTGCCAAATGGCAGAAGAATATACTTTGATGTCCTTATCGGCTATCTGCCGGGCAATGGCGTTGCGCCTTTCCTCATCGCCTGTGAGGTCATAGACCTTGTAGAGTCCTTCGAGCGGAGCGAAGCGGACGGGACACATGGCGCATGCAGCCTCGTAGTGCACGATGGCATCAGGGTATTCCTCCCGATAGCTACAGATGTCGCCAGCCAGCAGCTCGCGGTTATACCCGTTCCAGTGCTGTCCGCATTCCTCTATCAGACGTGCAGCCCTGTCCAAGTCACCACGCTTGAAGGATGCCATGGCATAGCTGTAGAGAAAGGCGGGATTGCGTTTGAAATAGGAATGCAGTTCCTCATACTCTTCCAAGGCGGCAACATCCCTGAATGAATGGCGATAGGCACGGTACCAGCGATGCTCCTGCACTGCGTCAACAACGGCAGCGCCAAGAACAAGGAAAAAGAACAGCGGCAGGAGATAAGAGGAAGCGGCATGCTTCTGCCAGCGGCGGAGCACGCTCCTTAACGCACAGAGCGCAGCCGCTCCAACCGTCAGCCACGCGATGGGGTAATAGAATGGATAGGAGAAGCAAGAGAACACCAGTATGGCAAGTACAGGCAGCAGGAAGGGGCGCATCCTCCTGTCGCCGCGCCGCCACCTCCACAGAGGGAGCACAAGCAGCAGAAACAGCAGGAGAGGAGCTGCAATGCCATAGTTCACCCACACATGCACAAACTCGTTCAGCGGATGATGTATCTCATCAGCCAGCATGGCATATTCACTGCCGGGATGCTCCCTGAAGAAGTCCGCTTGCCGCAGCATGTATTCACGCTCAAATCCCCTATGCCCATGCCCTATAAGGGGATGCTCCGCCACCAGTTCCCACGAGCGTTGCAAGATAAAGGCGCGCCCCGAGGTGGATGCCGTTTTGTGGGAAGCGACATAGAGCAGCGTGCCAGCCAGCAGTGCCAGCGCCAGCACTCCGTAGAGAACACAGCGCAAGCCTTTCCTGCGGACAAGCCGGTGTGCCAGCAGGCATAGCCCGATGATGCCATCAAGCGCAAGGCATATCAGTCCGGTCCGCGACTGCGTGAGCAACAGCACTGCGACAAACAGAATGGCTGCCGCCCCATAGAGCGCCAGCCATTTCCGTTCCCTATTGCCCATTGCCAGCATGACCGCAATAGGAATGGCGATGCACAAGTGCAGCGCCAGTTCTGCGGGATTGCCCAGTGTTCCCACCTCGCCAACAGGCCGCAGTCCGTCCTTCACGATACAGACAACGACCCACAGGCATTCGAGAGCCGTGGCTATCGTGAACACCTTGCCGAACGAGGCCAACGCCCCTATGCCGTCAGGCAAGGGCTTGCCGCGCAGCCATGTCACAGCGGCAAGCAGCCCCGTCACCGCCAGCACCGAGACAAACAGATACCACTTGGGCAGCAAGCGTGCATCGGTGAACAGATAGACGGGAGGCGTGTAACATGAGAAGCATATACAAGCCAACAGTATGTCGGAATAGATTTTCACTTTGAGGTTCAATGTATATTATTTTATGGGTATGATTCTCTATTGGCTGATACAAAACGTTTTTGAGTGAGAAACTGGGCTTAAAGGAAAAAGAGGAAGATAGAAGACGGATGTTGTGTGACGTTTTCATGTATTGTTCTCCATCTCCTTTTATCTTCTTCTTTCTCCTTTCAAAAACACTCTAGACTCTCATTACTTCAGTAATTTCTCGATTGCCTTGAAAGCCTCTTCCTTATTGTCGGTCTTCAGCATGCAAGTGCCGTCTGGAGAATGAATTTCCACGTAGAAATCGGGGATGTCGTCAAACAATGAAGACAATGAAAATTCCGAGTGTTGAATCAAGCCTATGCCCGAATAATGCTCGCCATGCACAGTCTTTGCTTTTTGTGCCCAATGAATCAAGCCGTTTAACGGATTATGGAAATGGGCAAAAACAA